>JAABUM010004231.1_pt1 | contig 16445 bp, 17 predicted proteins | sample 5559161 | NCBI WGS metagenome assembly JAABUM01 (sample SAMN10711868, study PRJNA513369) | rock metagenome | isolation source: Antarctica rocks | place: Antarctica: Victoria Land, Siegfried Peak nord
TGCGCCCTCCGCCCGGGCGGGCACCTGGAGCCAGCCGGCGACCGGCTGCCCGCCGAAACCCGGGAAGCTCACGCTGTAGGAGTCGATGGTCACCAGGCCGTTGGGCGTCGGGGTGAACACCGGAGCCAGGTCGTGGCTGCGCGCCTCGCGCAGCGAGTCGGCCCAGAACGCGTCGAGGTCAGCCGGCTCGACACCGATGGTCACGTGCGCCCTGAGCTCTGCGAAGGGCAGGTCGGCGTATGCCACGGCGAGGGGCGCCTTTCCGTTCGGGAGGTGCCGCGAGACCGCGCAGGTCCGCGAGCCGGTATGCCGGGTCCACCGTAGGTGCCACGGCGGCGTCTCGGCGCGATGGAGCAGGTCGCGAAAGTGAATGAGGAGTCGGGAGTCAGCGGCTGGGGCTCATCGCCTTGGTGCCGGCGCTCACACCCGCTGTTCGGCGACCGTCTGCAGGAACACCGAACTCTCCAACACGCGGGCGTGGAAGGGCCTTGACATCAACTTCACGGACCCAGGACTCGTACGCATGTTCGAGAAACCGGTGCCGGCGCAATTGCCAGCACTGCCCGGGGCGACGCTGTCGACGGCCGCTCTCGGCGGACTCGTCGGGCGGCTCGGCCGGCTGGACACCGAGGTCGACGACGCCGAGCGGATCACCAGCTCGAGCTGCTCGAGCGCCTCAAGGGGGCTGCCGCCGCCGCGCAGGCCCGGGTCAGTGTCGCCCTCGACCGGTCCCAGCGCGCGGATCAGGCGGCGCAGGGACTGCCGTCCGGCAAGCGGGGCAGTGGCGTCGCCGAGCAGATCGCCCTGGCCCGGCACGACTCGACGTCCAAGGGCTCGCGTCACCTGGGCCTCGCGAAGGTGCTCGTCAACCAGATGCCACACACCCTGGCCGCGCTGACCGCGGGACGGATCAGCGAGTGGCGGGCGACGATCATGGCAGGGGAGACGGCCACGCTCACCCTTGAGGACCGCCAGGAGGTCGACGCCCGGCTGGCCGACGAGCTCCCCCGCCTCGGTGACCGACAGCTCGCCGCGCGGGCCAAGGCCCTGGGCTACCAGCTGGACGCCGCGTCGATGCTGCGACGGATTCGCGGAGCCGTGTCCGACCGTCGGGTCTCGATCCGCCCCGCACCGGACACGATGGCGCTGGTGACCGGCCTCCTCCCGGTGGCACAGGGCGTCGCGGTCCACGCCGCGCTGGTCGCGGCTGCTGCAGCCGCCAGAGCACAGGGTGACCAGCGCTCCAAGGCGCAGATCATGGCCGACACCTTCGTGGAGCGGCTCACCGGTCAGCGCACTGCCGATGCCGTGCCACTCGAGGTCCCGCTCGTCATGACCCTCCGCACGCTCCTCGCCGGGGACAGCTCACCGGCGCAGATCCCGGGCTACGGACCGGTCCCGGCTGCCTACGGTCGCGACCTCGTCGCGAGACGGTGAGGCCAGCAGCCCGGCGACGCCGAGGTGGCGGCTTCGGAGGCCGGCACCGCGGTCGCGGACCTGGCGAGGGTCTGGCTGCGCCGGCTGTACACCGCTCCGGCTGACGGCACGCTTGTCGCCATGGACTCCCGACGACGCGCCTTTGACGGACTCCTGCGCCGCTTCCTCGTCACCCGCGACCAGGTCTGCCGGACGCCGTGGTGCGACGCGCCCGTTCGTCACACCGACCACATCCCGGCCGCTCGGGGCGGCACATCGACCGCCGACAACGGTCAAGGCCTCTGCGAACGGTGCAACTACGCCAAGGAGCTCCCCGGCTGGCACGCCGCGGTGGCGCGAGCCCCTCAGCCGGCGAGCGGTCGGCACGCACGACACCGGGTCGTCACGACAACCCCGACCGGTCATACCTACGATTCGTTGGCGCCACCGGTTCTGGGCCTGCCCCCTCACGACGACACGAGCCCCCTCGAGGTGGCCTGCCTCCAGCTACTCGCGGCCTGACCCCGTCCCGCTGTGGATGCTGCGACCTCCTGTCCGGCCGGCCGCCTAGCATGACGACCGTGGACTACAGCCGCCCTGTCCTCGTCGGCACCGTGGCCGAGCTCGATGACGAGGACCTCGAGCTCATCGCCGGTCCGGCGACCCTGGCCCGAGGCCTGATGTACGCCAAGCGCCGACACGTCCTCTCGATCATGCCGACGCTCGGGGGGGCTCGCCTCGACGGCCAGGTGCAGGGGAGCCAGGGCCGCTCCTACCGGACGACGGTCCGGCTGATCCCCGACGACGAGACCGCCGTCGCCTACTGGCAGAGCACCTGCACCTGCCCCATGGCGGGCAACTGCAAGCACGCGGTGGCGCTTGTCGCGACGGCCCGGGCCCAGGTGGCCGATCGCTCAACGGGCGGCTCGGGCCCGCGACGCGTGGCCGCGCTTCCGAGCTGGAAGGACGTCCTCGCCGGGCTGACCGCCGACCCGCAGGCCGCTCGACTCGACCAGAGCACGCCGGTGGGGCTCCTGCTCGAGATCGTCCCCGGGCCGGTGCGGCCCCGCATCCGGCTCCGCCCGGTCAGCCGGGGCCGCACCGGCTGGGTCAAGAATGCCGTCAGCTGGGGCAACGTCGAGCATGCCTACGCCCACCGCACCAACCTCGACCCCGAGCAGCGACGCGTGCTCGCCGACATCGCCCAGACCTACCAGCGCCGCCACCGGAAGTACTACCTGACCCAGAACGACAGGATCCACCTCGACGAGCTGGGGGCTGCCTGGTGGTCCACCCTGCGCGAGGCGAGCCGGCACGGCATACCACTGCTCCTTGAGCCGAGGCAGGGCGCGGAGGTGCACCTCGTCGAGGAGCCGGCCAGGTTTGCCCTCGACGTATGCCGGGACGAGCCGGACGGGGACGCGCACCTCGCGCCGGTGGTGAGCTATCCCGACGAGGCGAGGCTCGGTGCCGGTGTCCGGGTGAGCTTCATCGGCGAGCCACCCACGGGTGCCTACGCCGAGCGCGACGACGGCGACCTCGTCCTGCTGCGCTTCGACCCACCGCTGGACCGGGCCCAGGCCGGCTTCCTCACGCTCGGCTCGGTGCCCATCCCGGCTGCCGACCTGCCCACCTTCCTGCGCCACCACGTCCCCCTCCTCCGGGAACGGGTGACCCTCCTGTCCTCGGACGAAAGCGTCACCTTCCCCGAGGTGTCACCGCCGCGACTGGCCCTGACCGTGACGCACCAGCGGGGCCACCGCGTCAGGCTGCTCTGGTCCTGCGACTACGTCGTCGGCGACGATGTTGTTCCGGTCTTCCCCGGGTCGCCGGGACCGGTGCGCGTCCCGCGCGACCACGACGCCGAAGCGCAGCTGCTCGTCGGGCCAGAGGTCCTCGACAAGGTCGGGGGCCTGCGGATCAGCCTCGGGGGGCGGCCCCGTCTCGTGCCGGACACGACACTCACCGGGCTGAGGATGCTCACCTTCCTCGACGACGTCCTGCCCGAGCTCGAGGCCGACGACGCAGTCGACGTCACCGTGCAGGGAGAGGCGGTCGACTACGAAGAGGCCGACGAGGCACCCCTCATCCGGCTGTCCGTGGTCGAGACCTCAGCCACGGCGAAGGCACCGGGGCAAACCGACTGGTTCGACCTGGGGGTCGACGTCAGCGTGGGCGGCGAGGCGGTCCCGCTGGCGGCGCTGCTCACCGCGCTGACCCACGGCGACGACCACGTCATCCTCGACAGCGGCACCTGGTTTCGCACCGACCAGCCCGAGCTCCAGGACCTGCGCCGCCTCCTCGAGGAGGCCCGCAGCATCCAGGACGACCCCAACGCGCCGCTGCGCCTGACGCCCTACCAGGCCGACCTCTGGGCCGAGCTGGTCGAGCTGGGTGTCGTCGACGAGCAGAGCGAGCGGTGGGCCCGGACGGTGAAGGCACTCGGCGGCCTCGAGGGCATCCCCGCACCCAGCCCCCCGGCAGCGCTGCGGGCCACCCTGCGTCCCTACCAGCTCGAGGGGTTCCACTGGCTGACGTTCCTGCGTCGAGCCGGGCTCGGCGGGATCCTCGCCGACGACATGGGGCTCGGCAAGACGATCCAGACCCTGGCCATGGTGCTCGAGGCGCGCAACGTCGAGCCGGGCGCCGCGCCGTTCCTCGTTGTCGCCCCGACGAGTGTCCTGTCCACGTGGGGCGGCGAGGCCGCGAAGTTCTGCCCTGACCTCCGGGTCACCACCCTCGATGCCACCTCCCGCAAGCGCGGCACGTCGGTGACCGACGAGGTGGGCGGCTTCGACCTCGTGCTCACCTCGTATGCCGTGTTCCGGCTCGACAAGGAGGCGTTCCGCGCGCAGGGCTGGTCGGCCCTCATCCTCGACGAGGCGCAGTTCGCGAAGAACCACCAGTCGCAGGTCCACCAGTGCGCACGCCGGCTCGCAGCGCCCGTCAAGCTGGCCATCACCGGGACGCCCATGGAGAACAACCTCATGGAGCTCTGGTCGTTGCTCTCGATCGTCGCACCGGGCCTGTTCCCCAGCCCCCAACGATTCCAGGAGCTCTACCGCCGCCCCATCGAGAGCGGGCTCGAGCCGGAGCGGCTGGCGATCCTCCGCCGGCGGGTCCGGCCGGTCATGCTGCGGCGCACCAAGGAGACCGTGGCCACCGACCTGCCGCCGAAGCAGGAGCAGACCATCGCCGTCACGCTGTCGCCGAGACACCGAAGGATCTACGACACCCATCTGCAGCGCGAGCGCCAGAAGCTGCTCGGCCTGCTCGAGGACGCCGACCGCAACCGCATCGCGATCTTCCGGTCCCTGACCCTCCTGCGACAGCTGAGCCTCGACCCGGCACTGGTCGACGAGGGCCACGCCGGCGTGGGGTCGGCCAAGGTCGACGCCTTCCTCGAGCTTCTCCAGCCGGTCGTCGACGAGGGCCACAAGGCGTTGGTCTTCAGCCAGTTCACGGGCTTTCTCGCCACGGTCCGGGCCCGCCTGGACGGTGCCGGCATCGCCCACGAGTACCTCGACGGCCGCACCCGCAACCGGCAACAGGCCATCGAGCGCTTCAAGTCCGGCGATGTACCGGCCTTCCTCATCAGACTCAAGGCCGGCGGCTTCGGGCTCAACCTGACCGAGGCCGACTACGTCTTCCTCCTCGACCCGTGGTGGAACCCCGCCGCCGAGGCCCAGGCGATCGACCGGACCCACCGGATCGGTCAGGACAAGCACGTCATGGTCTACCGGCTCGTGTCCACGGGGACCATCGAGGAGAAGGTCGTCGCCCTCCAGCAACGCAAGCGCGCGCTGTTCAGCCAGGTCGTCGACGAGGGGGCCCTGACCAGCGGCACCATCACCGCCGACGACATCCGCGGGCTGCTGACCGCGGGCTGAGGGCGTCAGTGACCGTCGAGGGTCGAGCGCACCCATTCACAGATCTCGACGGCCACGCCGTCCGACGACCGCACCCACCCGAGGTGGTCAAGCGGCCGCCCGGTCTCCCGGGCGAAGTGCTGGCGCTCCACCGGGGCAGCCGCCAGCTTGGCCACGAGGGCCTCGACCGAGGACGCCGGAGCGAACTGGTCGTTTGCGACGTCGATCGCCAGGACCGGCAGCTCGATGCTGGCGATGGCGGCGTCCACGTCGGGCATCCCGTGCAGCAGGAACGCACCCGTCCGCGCGAGATGCGCCCACTCGCTCATCAGCCGCCGGGGCTGGCGCCCCCCCGAAGCCGAACCTCTCTCCGGGCCAGTACCCGTTGGCCCGGGCGACGGCACCGACGGCCTGGGTCTGGACCAGCACCTCCCAGCCCAGCCGTCGCTCGAACACCCGCCAGTGCGGCGTGCCGGCCGCCACGAGGACCAACGCGTCGGCAATGTCTCGCTCGGCGGCTGCCGCAACGACCGCCACCTGCCCGCCCAGGCTGTGCCCGAGAAGGACAGTCAGCCGGTGTCCGAGCTCGGTTCGGGACGCCTGGAGCACGCGGGGGACGAACTTCGTCGCCAGCGCGGCGTAGCCGTAGTCGTGGTCGCGAGCAGCCAGCGGTCGGCTGCCCCCCTGACCCGGGAAGTCGGCGACGACGGCGGTCACGCCGTTCGCTGCCAGCCCGTCGAGCAGCGGCCCGTAGAACGCCGCCGGCACCCCCATGGCCGGCAGCACGAGCGCCATCGGGTCGGACTCCGACACCGAACGGGCGACGTGCAGGGTCGTCGTGCCTCCGCCCGGGAACGTGAGCTCGGTCAGGACGTCCACGACGACACCGTATGCCGTCACCTCCGGACGGCGGGTCAGATGCTTCCCATGACCCGGTCGACGGCGATGGTGATGACCACCCGCTCGGGGTTGGCCCGCGGCGGCCGGTAGCGCACGGCATACCGCTCCTCAGCGTCGCGCACCTGCGCCGGCTCCGTCACGACGACGCCGCGCCCCTCCAGGGTGAGCCAGTGGCGCCCCTCGACCTGGCAGAGTGCCGCCGGCCCGCCGGCGAGGAGGTTGCGCGCCTTGCGGCTCGACCCGCTGGTGATGACCCGGGCGACGGCCGTGGCGGGGTCGAAGGTGAAGGCGATCGCCACGACGTGCGGCGACCCGTCCGGCCGGAGGGTTGTCAGCGTCGCGAGGTGGCGTTCGGTGAGGAAGTCGACGGCGGCGGCGGGAAGGTCATGGGGATCGAGGCGCACCCGCGCCATTGTCCACAGCGCGTGGCAGGGACGGTGGGGCAGGATCGTGGGATGGCGCTGACGAGCTACGACCGCGACGGGCTGACCTTCGACGTCACGGACTCCGGACCGCAGCGCGGCAGGCCGGTCGTCCTGCTGCACGGCTTCCCCGCCGACCGCCACTGCTGGGACGCGACGAGCGCTCAGCTCACGGCAGCGGGCCTGCGCACCCTGGCTCCGGACCAGCGCGGCTACAGCCCGCGTGCCCGCCCGCCCGGCCGGGCGGCATACGCAATGTCCGAGCTCGTCGGTGACGTCATCGCCCTCCTTGACGCGGCCGGGCTCCAGCGGGCGCACCTCGTCGGTCACGACTGGGGCGGCGCGGTCGCCTGGGCGGCGGCGAGCAGCCACCGCGACCGGTTCGAGACGCTGACCGTGCTCTCCACCCCGCACCCGGCAGCGCTCCGGCGGGCCTTGCTCGACCCCCGCCAGGCGGTGCACTCCGGCTACATCGCGTGGTTCCAGGTGCCCGTGCTGCCCGAGCTGCTCTTCTCCCGGATGTTCCGTCCGGCCCTGCTGAGCTCCGGCCTGCCACCTCAGGTCGCCGACCGCTACCTGGCCCGGATGGCCGCGCCCGGAGCCCTCACGGCGGCCCTCGCCTGGTACCGTGCGCTCCCGCTCTCGCACGGCGACGTCCACCGCACCCGGGTCCCGACGACCTACGTCTGGGGGCGTGACGACCGGGTGCTGGGGCGTCGGGCGGCCGAGTCGACGGGCGCGATGGTTGAGGCCGACTACCGCTTCGTCGAGCTGGCAGAAGGTCACTGGCTGCCCGAGCTCGCGCCGGAAGCGTGCGCCCGGGAGGTGCTCGAGCGGGTCCGCTGAGCTCGGCGACCAAGAGAAGCGAACCGCCGTCCGCGGCTGAGCACCCGGGCACCTGCCTACAGTGAGCGCTGTGACGACGGAGAGCACCCGGCATACGGAGCAAGGACTCGACCATTCGTCGGGCAGCTACTACACGTTTCTGGGCGACGGCGCCTACGAGCCGACCTCCCACGCGCTGGGGGTGTGGAACCCGCGCGAGCAGCACATGGGTCCGGTCTCGGGTCTTCTCGCCCACGCCATCGACGGGCACCAGCCGCGGGAGGACATGCAGCTGGCGCGGATCACCTACGAGATCCTCGGCATGATCCCTGCCGAGCCCAGTGAGGTGTCGGTGCAGACCGTGCGGCCGGGCCGGACGATCGAGCTCGTCGAGGCGACCCTGGTCGCCGGTGGGCGACCCGTGGTCCGCGCCACCGCCTGGCGGCTCGCCCGGCAGGAGACCGCGGCAGTGGCCGGGGGAGGCGCCGGGCCGCTGCCCGCGCCCGAGTCGATGCCCGCCTGGAAGGGCGGCGAGGTCTGGGGCGGCGGCTTCATCTCCTCGCTCGAGGGACGGGTGGCGACGAGCAACGAGCCGGGCCGTGGCCAGGCGTGGCTGCGCACCGGGACGGCTCTCGTCGCTGGGGCCGACTCCAGCCCGACAGCCGCCTTCCTCGGCCTCGTCGACACCGCGAACGGCATCGCCGTCCGGCAGGCCCCGGGTGAGTGGATGTTTCCCAACGTCGACCTCACGGTGCACCTCTTCCGCGAGCCCGCCGGGCCCTGGGTCGGCTTCGACACGCAGGTGGTCTTCGGGGCGAACGGGGTCGGCCTGACGTCCTCCACCCTGCACGACGCCGATGGGCCGGTGGGACGCAGCGAGCAGATCCTCACGGTGCGCCGGCTGGCACCCAACGGTTGACCGAACGGCACCAGCGCACGAGCGGCACGAGCGGCACGAGCGGCACGAGCGGCACCAGCGGCACCAGCGGCACCAGCGGCACCAGGGAGGATAAGGCGTGGTGAGGCGTCACCGCCCGCGCCTATCGTGTGCACCGTGGACAACACTCCGGCCATCGAGGCCGTGCGCCTGGTCAAGCGCTTCGGAAAGACCCTCGCCGTCGACGACGTGAGCTTCTCCGTCCCCCGCGGGTCGGTCCTCGGGCTGCTCGGTCCCAACGGCGCCGGCAAGACGACCACCGTGCGGATGATGACGACGCTGAGCACGCCGACGAGCGGCACCGCCCTCGTGGCGGGTCACGACGTGCGCACGGAGCCGGACCAGGTGCGGCGCAGCATGGGCCTGACCGGCCAGGCGGCCACGGTTGACGAGCTGCTCACCGGGCGCGAGAACATCCGGCTCATCGGCTCCCTCTACGGCCTGACCCGCAGCTATCTCAAGACAGCCGTGGAGGACCTGCTCGACCGGTTCTCCCTCGCCGAGGCGGGCGACCGGATCGTCAAGACCTACTCCGGGGGGATGCGGCGCCGGTTGGACCTTGCCGTGAGCCTCGTTGCCACTCCACCGGTCCTCTTCCTCGACGAGCCCACGACCGGCCTCGACCCACGCAGCCGGGTCGAGCTGTGGGACGTCCTGCGCGAGCTCGTCGCCGACGGCACGACGCTGCTGCTGACGACCCAGTACCTCGAGGAGGCGGACCAGCTCGCCGACCAGGTGGTCGTCATCGACCACGGCAAGGTCATCGCCGCCGGCACGCCGCTCGAGCTCAAGGACCAGTCAGGACGGGCCAGCCTCGTGCTGACCGTCTCGCACGCTGCCGACCTCCCCGCAGCCGAGGGCCTGCTCCGCCGGCACGTTGCCGAGGTCCATGTCGACGCCTCGGCCCGTCAGCTGACCGCACCTGCCGACGGCCTGCGCGACATGACCCGGATCGCGGCGGTGTTCGAGGACAGCGCGATCGTCCTCGACGACCTGGGCCTCAAGCGCCCGAGTCTTGATGACGTCTTCCTGCACCTCACCGGCCACCGGGCCGAGGAGGCCACTGACGAGCAGGACGTCCGCCAACCCGTGGAGGCATCATGACCAGCAGAGCTCCTCTGGCACGGCCCGGGATCCGCCCGGTCGGCGTTCTCGGACAGTCGCTCGTCATCACCCGCCGCAACCTTCTGCACATCCGCCGGATGCCGGAGCTGCTCCTCGACGTGACCATCCAGCCGGTGATGTTCGTGGCGCTCTTCGCCTTCGTCTTCGGCGGCGCGATCACGACCGACAGCTCGTCCTACCGCGAGTGGCTGCTGCCCGGCATCATGGGCCAGACCATCGCCTTCGCGTCGTTCATCGTGGCCATCGGGCTGAACACGGACATCGACAAGGGCATCGTCGACCGCTTTAGGTCGCTGCCGATCTCCCGGGCCTCGGTGCTCATCGGCCGCAGCATCTCCAGCCTCATGCACTCCAGCATCGGCATCGTCGTCATGGCGCTGACCGGTCTGCTCATCGGGTGGCGGATCCGTGGTGGCGTCCTCGAGGCAGTCCTCGCCTTCGTGCTCATCCTCCTCTTCGGCTTCTCGATGATCTGGTTCGGCATCCTCGTCGGCTCGATGATGCGCTCGACGGAGGCGGTCAACGGTTTCATGTTCACGGTGATGTTCCCGATCACCTTCCTGGCCAACACCTTCGCGCCGACCGACAAGATGCTGCCGTGGCTGCGGACCATCGCCGAGTGGAACCCGGTCTCGGCGCTCGTCCAGTCGCTCCGGGTCCTCTGGGGCAACACGCCACCGGCTCCCCCGGACGCCTCCTGGCCGCTGCACCACCCGGTCCTGGTGACCATCGCCTGGTCCCTGGGGCTGACCCTGGTGTTCATGCCGCTCGCGCTGCGAGCCTTCCACCGGCGCACCCAGGACTGACGGCACCAGGAGCCGGACCGGCCGGGTCGGGGCTCCAGTGGTCGGGCCGCGGCCCCGCAGGACCTCCCAGTCGAGCGCTGAGGCAGGATGGACAGATGAAGCCAACGACGAACCACACCCGCTTCACCACCCGAGCCGTCCTGATAGCCCTGCTCGCCGGGACTGGCCCCGTCGGAGCCGCTGCCGCTGCGGACGCGCCTCGTCCAGCCACTGTGGAGCCGAGCCCCGCCTCGGCCGCCGCGGCGCCGGTCGCCAACCCGTCGCCGATACCCACCCACCAGACGGCTGCGCGGCCGCTCGTCCTCCGCCCTGTCCAGCGGCCGGACGGCTCAGCGAGGGATCGAGCCGTGACCGCTTTCGCTGCCCGGAACCGCTTCACGGTGCGCCTCGGCTCGATGCCCGGTTACCGCGGGGCTCCGGTGTACGCGGTGACCGACATGCGCACGTGTGAGGTCTGGGTTTCCAAGGCCACCACGAACGCTCTCGCTCTCGAGGTCCTGCGACACGAGTTCGTCCACGTCCTGGTCTGCCGCTCAGGAACGCACTTCGCCACCCGACACTTCGAGCACGTCGCGGACGCCGGGGCCGCACTCCTGGGGTCGCGGCACGCCTTCTACGGCCGGTTCTCCAGTGACGACACCCTGGAGGCGAAGCGGCTACTCGCCGGTGTGACCCGGTGAGGAACCGTGCGGCGTCAGCCGCGTGAGGGCCCCGGCGAGCTGCTGCACCGTGGGCAGCCCGGCCAGCTCATCACCGCTGCGATAGAGCCGGCACGCGAGCCCCACAGGGGCTCCGGGCTCGGCGAACGGGTCACGCCCGTCCACCAACACGGTCGGCGAACCCGGAAAGCCCATCTCCTCGGCCTGCGCCGGCGTGGACACCAGGACGCGCTCGACCTCACCGTCGCCGCAACTGACCGACTCGAGCGCCGCGCGAACCCGCGCGTCCATCTCCACCCAGTTGGGACACCCGTCGAAGTACAACAGCTCAACCTTCATGTCCACGATCATGCCCGCTTCTCAACCTTCGCGCCGCGCCAGGAACACGAGCTCTCGGCCTGGCCGGTCCGGAGCGTCGCGCACCTCGTCCACCGCGTAGCCGTGCTGGATCAGGGAGGCCTCGACCTCATCCCGCTCCCGGAAGCGCAAAGTGGAGTCCGACGTCAGGACCTGCCCGTCCGAGGCGAACACCCACGTGCCACGAAAGCTCACCAAGGGCCCGCTCAAATCGGTCACCTCGACCCAGCTCTCCACCCGGCCCACCTCGCGGATCTCGGTGCGGCTGTAGGAGGCCGAACGGTTCCACTGCTCCCAGGCCCGGTATGCCGGGTCGCGCGTCTCGAAGACGAGGTACCCCCCAGGCGGCAGCACGGCATACAAACTGCGCAGGGTCGCCTCCCAGTCCAGCGGGTCGACGATCGCCTGGGCCACGTTCGCGGTCATCGTCGCAAGGTCGACCTGCAGTGGGGGAAGGGACGTGGCGTCACCGTGGACCCAGCGCACCCGCTCCGCGCCGGGCTTGGACCGAGCAACGGCCAGCGATCCGGCCGCGGGGTCGACGCCCGTCACCTCGAGGCCGCGACCGGCGAGAAGCAGCGCGAAGGTCCCTGTGCCGCAGCCGACGTCCACCACGCTGTCAGCGTTGAGCTCGTCCGCGATGTCGACGTAGGCCTCCAGGTCGGACCGGTCAGGGTCGAGCGCGTCATAGGTCGCCGCGAGCCGCGGATGCTCGAAGATCGCATCGGCCACGAGGGCAACCCTAGCTAGCACCCGCGTCGGTGCGTGCCCCGGCGAGAACCTCCATGATCACCGGCTCGGTCACAGCGAGCCGGCCCTCGCCGTCGGTGCCGCAATCAGATCCGCCAATCGCTGGTCGACCGCACTACCGGTCGCCCTGTCGTACTCTACCCAGGCGGACGTGTCCGCGAGGATCATCGGCTCGTGCGCGGGTCGACCTCGGACGGCGTTTCACCCATGGCGTGTGCGCCGCGCATGGCCAGCGCCTCGTCGCGCGTCATCGGCTGGCCGGCCAGGTGGCGAAGGGCGAGGTCGACGGCGTCCGTCTTCGTTCGCAGGCCATAGCGGTCCATCACCGTCTGGACGTAGCTGTCCTCGATCTCGATGTTCGTTCTCACTTCGGCCATCCACGCAAATTACACCTGAGGTGTAAGGAACGTGTGTGCCGTCGCAGCCGGGTGCTGAGTCAGGGCGCCTGGTCGAGACGCTGCAGCTCGTCGGCGGTGAGCTCAAGGTCGACGGCGCAGGCCGAGTCGGCGATCGTCTCCGGGCGTGATGACCCGGGGATGGGGATCACCACAGGAGCCGTCGCGAGCATCCAGGCCAGGGTGACCTGCTGTGGGCTGACGCCGTGCGCGTCAGCGACCTCCTGGAACGGCGCGAACTGCGAGCCGAGGTCGGCAGCCTTGGAGATCCCCCCGAGCGGCGACCAGGGAAGGAAGGCGATCCCCAGCTCCTGGCACAGCCGCAGCTCCGGCTCGGAGCTTCGGTATGCCGGCGAGTACTGGTTCTGCACACTGGCCAGCCGGCCGTCCAGCACGTCCTGGGCGAGGCGGATCTGCTCGGGGTCGGCGTTCGAGACTCCAGCCATCCGGATCTTTCCTGCGTCCAACAGGTCGCGGATCGCACCGACCGACTCCTCGTACGGAACTCCCGAGGTATCCGGGCGGTGCAGCTGGTAGAGGCCGATGGCGTCGACTCCCAGACGGGCCAGGGACGCGTCGCAGGCCTCCCGCAGGTGCTCCGGCGAGCTGTCGATGGTCCACGACCCGTCGCCCGGGCGCAGGTGACCGCCCTTGGTGGCGACGAGAACGTCCGAGGTGTCGCCGCCGTAGGACTTGAGCGCCTCGGCGATGAGCGTCTCGTTGTGCCCCACCTCGTCACCACCGATGTGGTACGCATCCGCCGTGTCGATCAGGGTGATCCCCGCATCGAGGGCGGCGTGGATCGTGGCGATCGAGCGGCTCCGTTCGGGGCGGCCCTCGATGGACATGGGCATCCCGCCCAGCCCGATCGTCGAGACGGTCATGGTTCCCAAAGCACGAGTCTTCATGAATGACACCTCTACCCAAGCGGGAACGGCGGAAACACCTCGGCCTCAGCTGGGTCACGGGCGGGTGTCACTCGCCCGGGTAGACCACCCCGACCTGGCGCCTGGCCTCGTCCATGACCGCCATGACGGCCCGCGAGGACTCCCAGGTCATTCGCTCGCTCTCGTGCTTCCCTTCGGCGACACACCGCGCCACCTCGGCCGCCTCGAACTGGAAACCGTTGTCGACGCTGCCGTCCCACTCCTCGACCACCGAGCGGGCCTTGTCCCCGTCGCGCAGCCGCACCACCCCCGGCGAGTAGAAGTCGCCCTCGAGCTCGATGGAGCCGGTGGTCCCGGAGACGATGGCAACGGTCGGCGTCTTCGTCCACAACGTCGTGTCGACCAGGGCGATCACCTTGTCGCTGTCGCGCCGGTCACCCCCGTCGCCGTCGTAGCCGAGGACCATGGAGACGTGGCCGTCGACCCCGGTCTCGGTGAGCCGGCCGACCGCCTTGACCTCGCTGGGCGCCCCGAGGAGGTCGACGACGAACGACACCGGATAGACCCCGAGGTCGAGAATCGCCCCGCCGGCCAGCTCGGGGTTCTTGAGCCGGTGGTCCGCGGGGAGGTCGAGCGACTGCCCGTGGTCCGCACTGACCGTCACCACCTCACCGATGGCGCCGGCGGCGATCTTCTCCCTGACCCAGGCGATGTGCGGCAGGTGCCGGGTCCACATCGCCTCCATGACGAACACGCCCTTGGCCTCAGCGGCGGCGAAGATCCCCTCCGCCTCGGCGCCGTTGCGCGCCAACGCCTTCTCGATGAGCACGTGCTTGCCGGCCTCGATGGCGAGCAGGGCGTGCTCGCGATGCCCCGAGTGCGGTGACGCGACGTAGACGGCTTCGACCTCGTCGTCGCGCACGAGCCGGTCGTACCCGGCATACGACCTCGGTATGCCGTGCCGCCCGGCGAACTCCTCCGCTCGCCCGCCGTCGCGCGAACCGACGGCGACGACCGTGCTCGCGGTGAAGTCGTGGACGGCCTCGGCGAACTTGTTGGCGATGCCGCCGGGAGCGATGATCCCCCATCGCAGCGGTGGAGCGGCCTGGGGATCTGGCACGGACATCGGGACATCCCTTCGTGGGGCTGGCAGAATCAGGACATGGTCCGGGTGAAGTATGCCGCGGTGGGCCGGGCGTCAGGCCGGTGGTCCGTCCTGCCCGACTGGATCGTCCCCGTCCTCGCCGGGGCGGTGCTGCTGAGCCTCTTCGACCAGCTCTACGCGCTCTACCGGGTCTTCTGGCCGGACCTCACCCAGAGCTCCGGCTCCCCGAACGGGCTTCCGCTGCCCGTCCGGATCTACCAGTGGGCGGTGTGGGGCGTGAACCAGGCGGCGTCGCTGACCACGCTGTTGCCCGCGGCCCTGCTCACCTGTTTCGCGAGCAGCCGCCAGTCCTGGGTCCCCCGGGTCGGCGCGGGGGCGAGGTTCGTGGCGCTCGGCGCCAGCCTCGCCATCGCGGTGCTCAGCGCGATGCGGTCGGTCGCCGCTCTCCTGTGGCTCGCGTTCGGTGACTCCACCCAGATGACGTACGGGCTGGCCACCGACAACGTCGTGAACTTCCTGGTCGGCAGTGGCGTCATGGCCAACACCTCGACGGCGTTGGTGGCGGCGGTCCTGGCCTGGGTGCTGCAGGCAGCCCGGCCGGCCGGCATCGCGCCGACCGACGCAGCCGAGTTCGGGGTGCAGCCGCCACTTACAGCCGACACGGCGTCCCTGCACCGCAGCGAGGTCCTGGACATGGCCGCCTACCGGCGACCGCCGCGGCAGTCCGGCCCGCGTGAGCTGTGCAACGGCGACACGGGAGATCTCTTCCGCCGGCCGTCCTAGCCCTCTGGGCGATCTCCGAACGTCTCCTCGTCGACCGTCATGAGCAGGTCCATGAAGCTCAACGCGTCCCGGCGCCGGCGGAACGGGTTGTGGTAGAGCGAGCGCCTGTCCGGCCGGTTCCGGATTCGCAGGCACTCCTCGAGCAGACGCTTCCACTCCGGTTCGGCGACCGACAGGGCCCACTCGCCGGCGCCGCACTTGGACGTGATCCGGCCCGTGGCGAGCGTGTAGTGGACCCGAGCCACGCCGAGCGCCCCTGACGCCGGCGCCCACGCTCCGAGGCTCCCGAACCCGGGGGTCGACAGAAGCTTCGCGGACCGAAACCACCACGGCGTCCAGCGGTTGGCCAGCTCCTCGAGGCACCACCGGCGCAGTGCCTCGTGGTCGAGGGCGATCTCGTGGTCATGAAGGCTCGGCCCGCTGACGTGCAGACCGTGGTCGTGCAGCTCGTGCCAGACGAGGATGGGCGGCACCCAGTTATGGCCCGCGTGCAGGACGCCGTCGTTGGCCTTCAGGCCGAGCGTCGTCTCACGTCGAGGCGGCGACGCGAGGTCGTCCCACGTGAGGTAGTAGCCGTCGAGCCGGGGCTTCGCGTGCCGGGCGGCCACCCGCTCGTGGATGTCGGCGAGCAGCGACTGCTGCTGGCTCGTCGGGCGCTCGTGGATCACGGACACGAAGTCGACGTCGCTCCAGGCCACGTGGAAGTCCCCGAGGGCGACGGAGCCAGTGAGGTAGACCCCGTCGACGACTCCCGGCACGGTGGCCTCGAGCTCGGCGAGGTAGTCCTCGACGACCTTGGCCACGCTGTTGGACACGTTGACCGGCAACGCGTCGTTGGAGACATCGCTCGTCACGAAGCCGACGATAACCGCGCCAACGGCATTTCCCGTGGCGCCACTCGGGTCAGCCGATCCACGCTTGCGCGAGGAGCTCGAGCGAACGCCGTCGGGCCTGCGTGGAGTGGGCGGCGCTGGCGATGATGAGCTCGTCGACCCCGGTATGCCGGACGAACTGGGTGAGCCCCTCGCGGACCTGCGTCGGGGTCCCGACGAATGAGCAGCTGGTCATCTGCTCGACCGCGGCACGCTCAGCCGGCGACCAGGCCGCCGTCACGTCGCCCTCGGGAGGGGCAGGTAGCGGCCCTCGACGGCCGGTGACGATGCTGTGGAACCGCTCAAGGGTCGAGCCCCAGAGGTGCCGGGCCTCCGT
>JAABUM010004233.1_pt1 | contig 16441 bp, 28 predicted proteins | sample 5559161 | NCBI WGS metagenome assembly JAABUM01 (sample SAMN10711868, study PRJNA513369) | rock metagenome | isolation source: Antarctica rocks | place: Antarctica: Victoria Land, Siegfried Peak nord
GGAGGAAGAGCTTGTGATCTTGCCTGCTTCTTGTGCCTGAGCGTGTGCGGTGCCGACTATTCCGATCCCGTCCTCCCGCGGCCTTGACCCGCCTCCGTTCTGGAAGGAGATAGCGGCGGCAGGGCGCCTGGCGTCCGGAACAGATCGAGGCGGCATCGTCCGCCGGGGGCATCGCGAGTGAGTGAAGTCGGGCCAGGACGGCGGGTGGGCGAGGAGGCAGGCAAGACCTACAAGCTGCGCCTCGAGAATGGATTCATCGACACCTACCTCTCGGGCAGGGCCATCCTCGACATTGGCTACAAGGGCTACATTCCCGATGTGGTGCCGATCGTGCCGCAGGCCACCGGGATCGAGCTGGATTTTCCCGGCTATGACGGGCGAACGCTGCCGTTCGCCGAGGAGTCGCAGGACGCGGTGTTCGCGAGCCACTGCCTGGAGCACATCCCGGACTTCCGCAACGCCTTGCAGGACTGGTTCCGCGTGCTCAGGGTTGGCGGGTTTCTGGTGATCATGGTGCCGCACCAGTTCCTCTACGAGAAGAAGGTGGCGCTGCCGTCGCAGTACAATGGTGACCATCAGAGGTTCTACACGCCGGCGTCGCTGATGTCCGAGATCGAGGAGTCGCTTCCGCCCAACAGCTACCGGCTGCGTCATCTGGCTGACAACGATCTGGGCTACGACTACTCGATTCCGCCGGACCGCCATCCCGGTGGCTGCTATGAGCTGGAACTCGTGGTGGAGAAGATCGAGGCGCCCGACTGGCCGCTGGCCGTACGGACCGTGCGGCGGTTCGACATGGATGACGAGGCGAGTGATCATTTCGACGCGATCGGCACGGGCACTACGCAGGACGTGGTGGCCGAGCGGGAGGCCGGCACGCAGCGGATCACCACGCTGATCGCCGAGCCGCATGATCTCGCGCTGTATGATTTCGGCCGCGAGACGGGCGGGGTGCGGCGCGTGCTGGCGATGACGCTTGGGCACTTTGGCGACTTCATCATAGGGCTGCCGGCGCTGCGCGGGCTGCGTGCGGCGTTTCCTGATGCTCACATCCGGCTGGTCGTGGGGGCGTGGAACCAGGTGGCGGCCGAGACCTGCGGCCTGGTGGATGAGGTGGCGACCTACAACTATTTTCCCGAGAACGCGAGGAACTGGGATGGTAGGCCGGTCCAGGGGATGGACAGGTTCCACGTCGCCGCTGCCGGCGTGTTCGACGTGGCCATCGACCTGCGGGTGGACGAGGATACCCGTCATCTGCTGGAGGAAGTGGACGCGGTCACGCGCTGCGGCATAGGCATCAGCGCGCGCTTCCCGTTTCTCGACGTGGTGCTGCCGTTCGACCACTCGCTGCGCCTGACGGACGGGCTGGACCGGGTCAGCAATATTCTTTTGGGTCCGGAGCGGTTCGACTCGCGTATGCCGCGGCGCACGCCGTTTCGTCATGATACGGATTTCAGCGTGGGCGACACCCACGTCATCTATGGACCATACATCAAGCTGCCGCCGGGGCGGTTTCGCGCGACGTTCGGGTTGCAGCTTTCGGGGTTGAGATTCGGTCTGAAACGGACGCGGATCACGGTGGACGTCGCCCGTAACGGATCGGACATCATTGCCACGCGCGCGTTCACTGCAGACCGGATCGCCCCGGCGATCAACGACGGCGTGCAGGTCGATTTCGTCAACAACTACGAGGATGGCACGTTCGAGTTCCGGGTGCACACATCGGGTCGGCCGCTGCGGGCCGTGATGGGGTTCAGTGGGGTGCGTCTGGATCAGATCGAGGCGCCGGCAACGGCGCGGTTCCGTCGCTCGGACCTGCACATCGGCGAGCAGCTCTCGTTGCTGGTGCAACTGCTGGCCGATCGCGCGGACCAGCTCTATCCAACGCGTGCGGCAGTGGCAGGGCCGGAAGAGTCGGACGCCGGCGCCCCGTCCGGCGCGGTTGGCGAGATGCTGGACGCGGTGCCGCACGGACGGCACCGCGTGGTGGTCGCGCCGGTGAGCAACTCGGACCTGCGGGACTGGCCGCTGGCGCACTACGTGTCGCTGGTTCGGGCGATGGTGGAGCGGCTGGACTGCGTGGTGCTGCTGGTCGGCTCGCGGACACAGGCCAAGCTGCTCGACCGCATCGTCGAGGAGAGCGGCTGCGCCGGCAGGGTGGTCAGCCTGGCCGGGCATACCGTCTGGTCCGACATGCCGGCGGTGCTGCGCGGGGCGGACCTGGTGATCTGCAACAATTCAGGGATTGGCCATCTCGCAGCCTCTGTGGGAGCGTCGACGCTCGCGATCTATTCCGCAAGCCATCAGCCGCAGGAGTGGGGTCCGCGCGGGCCACGCTCCCAGGCGCTGATGGCGGTGGTGCCGTGCTCGCCCTGCGGGTACGACAGGTTGTCGGAATGCCCTTACGAGCACGCTTGTATGCAGGGCCTGCTGCCGGAGTCGGTGTTCGCGCAGGTGGCCAGGCGACTTGCGGCGTGACCGGGGAGGGTTGGTGTCGTCGCGGTTTTGCGATGCGGGTGTGCGGCCCGGGAAATCCGGGGCGTGCCGCGGGAGTGTACCCGTGGTGACGACGGCGCGGACGGGCGAGGCTCGGGTGCAGAGGGGCGATGTCGCGACCGCTGAGACACGCCAGCGCCTCTCGCTGGCGCATGTGGTCCGGATGCGGATCGCGTTCGTGCGTCGGGCGTACGAGGCGCTGGGGCGACACAGGCGGCATCGGACGGTGACTGCCAGGATCGCTGCCGCCCAGGTTCAGGAGCGTGGTTCGGGTCGATACGTCACGCGCCGGCTGCATCGTTGTCCCTGGTGCGGCAGTGAGGCGGCGTATCTGTTTTCCTACGAGGTGTCCTATCCGGATGAGGCGGTGCTGTCCGAGCGGTGGCAGTGCGCGCATTGCGGCGGAGATCATACCCGCACGGTGTAGAGGCGGATACCGCAGGGTGCGGGAATGGTGTGCCGCGTCGCCGGCTGGTCGAGGTCGGTTGCGGTATGCCAGAAGCCACATGGGTGCCGCGGCGCAGGAGACGGCAGGTCGGATTGGTGGCTGCGGCATCGTGCCGCAGGTTTGCTGCGGCTGTGGTGGCCGGCTTTGATGGCGGGCATGATGGCCAGGTCGCCATCCATTGAGGAGGCGCGTCCGCTTGTCCATCGGTGTGGTCAGAAGGCTTCCCGCGCCGTTGCGTCGCGTGGTCGTGGGGGCGGCGGACGGGCTGCGCGTCTTCCTGGAGCGGCGGGCACAGCAGGCGCGATTGTCCGATCCCGCGCTGGTGCAGCAGGACAGGCGGCTGGGGCCGCTGCGGGAGCGGGGGCGACGGCACCCCGCCGGCACCCGGGTCGCGGTGGCCGGGCTGTTCAGCTCGCGCTGCGGGTTGCAGCGAGGGGCGGAGCTGATGGTGCTGGACCTGCGCGCGCGCGGGGTGGCGGTGCTGGAACTCGATCTGGCACCGGGGCTGGCGATCGCGTCCGATCTGCAGACCGCGGCGGAGGCCGATTTGTCCGTGCTGGCGGCGTGGGGCGCCAGCGAGGTGGTGGTGCATGTCAATCCGCCGGATTTCGCAAGGGCGATGGCGCTGTTCGATCCTCAGGCACTGGAGAGCGTGGCGGTCGTTGCCTACTGGGCGTGGGAGCTGACCGTGGTCTCGCCGGAGTGGCGTGCCTGCGCCGAGCTGGCGGACGAGATCTGGGTGCCCTCGCCGTTCGTGGCGGAGGCCCTGGCGCAGGGCATTCCGGAGTTCGACGCGCCGATCCGGGTGGTGCCGCACGCGGTGGACCGGGCGCCGATGCAGGGCGTCGGGGGTGGCGAACGCGTCGCGCTGCGGCGTCGGCTTGGGCTGCCGGAGGCGGCGTTCGTGGCGGGGACCTCGTTCTCGTTCGCGTCGAACTACGCGCGCAAGAACCCGTGCGGGGCGATCGATGCGTTCCGGGCGGCGTTCCGCGACGTCGGGGGGGAACGGATGGCGGTCGGCGAGGGTGCGGTGCGGCTGGTGGTGCGGTGTCACGATGTTGCGCGGCACCGCAGGCTGTTCGAGCACCTGGTCAGCTATGCGGGGGAGGATGCGCGCATCCTGGTGTGGGATACCGCCGCGGTGGTGTGCTCGATCCGCGAGTTCTATGGGCTGATCGACGCCTACGTGTCGCTGCACCGCAGCGAGGGGTACGGGCTCAACCTGGCGGAGGCGGCACAGGCGGGGGTCGAGGTGGTGGCGACCGGCTGGGGGCTGGCGCCCGATATCGCCGCGCGGCCGCAACTGCGCACGGTGGGCTCGCGGCTGGTGGTGCCGCTGGACACGGAGGGGACGTACGAACGCTTTCCCGGGGCGCTGTGGGCGGAACCGGATGTTCTGGAGGCGGCGGATCGCTTGCGGGAGTGCCGGGCTGCGTGGGCGCGGCGCAGCGGGTTTGGCGAGGCAGGAAGCAAGCAAGGTTGAGGCTCTGCCTCAAACTCCGCCAAAGGCTCGCCTTTGGAAACCATTTGTCTAAGTAAAGCCGGTCCAGGGGCGGCTCGCCCCTGGCGGGTCTGGGCAGAGCCCAGTTTTGCTTGCTTCCTGACAGCCATAGGCCGGTTCGGAGATGACCCACGACCGGTCGCAGAGCCAGCTTGATCGGATGTCACCGCTGCGCTAAATCACTCGCCCGGTCGGTCCGGAGATGCCCAGGTAGCTCAGCTGGTAGAGCATGCGACTGAAAATCGCAGTGTCGGTGGTTCGACTCCGCCCCTGGGCACCAAATTCTGGGGGTTCCCGCCCACCCTCACGGTTTCCCGGACTCGCTGCGGACTCATCGGTGCACTGCGCTTCGACCGCTGCGATCCGCTGGCCGATGGCGTGCATCACGGGCACGGCCATGCTGTTCCCGAGCATCTTGTAGCGAGGGCTGTCCGCCATCGGCTTTCCGCGATGCGGGACCAACGTGTAATTCGGCGGGAATCCCTGCAATTTTTCACACTCATAGGGCGTCAGTCGGCGAACGGCAGAGCCAAAAGCCACGGCGCGCGGATTCTCTGCTTGCAGCGTTTCACTGAGGTCGTGCTGCCACGTCGGCATAGTCATTTGTGCACTTAACGTGATCGCAGGCGGATGCGCGCCCGCCGCGAGCGGGTAGCACGGATCACCAGCCTGCGGACGGCTATAGTTGCCCGCGCTGGTGATCTGCGTCGTGTCGACTGGGATTACGACCAGCGGCGTGCCCCGCCCCGTGCCATCCTCGCTCGCGTCGAAGCCCTCGCCGCGCAGGCTGTGGGCGATCAGGAATCCGTTCTCCGCATCTTGGCTGGTGGCCGATCCAGCCGCTTTGCCGTTGGACAGCAGCGTGCCAGTCAGATTGCCATTGGCGCCAGCCTGCCGGCTTCCATTGTCAACGCGCGCCGTAACGGTGCCGGCAACTCCTTCCCCCGCTTGGCGGCGCGGCGCAGAATCCCCGCGCAGGCTTGCGGGCTCAAATAGAACCGCTGCGGCACGTCGCCAGTCTCCAAGATGGCCGACAACGAACACACGCTTCCGCCGCTGAGCCAGCCCGAAGTACTGAGCGTCAAGCACTCGGTAGGCGAACCCATACCCGAGCTGGCCCAGGCCCCCGAGGAAGGAACCAAAATCCCGTCCTCCGTTGCTGGACAGGACGCCGGGGACGTTCTCCCAAACCAGCCAGCGGGGGCGGAGCCGATCAGCCAAGCGCAGATACTCAAGGGCCAAGTTGCCGCGCTCGTCGGCCATTCCGCCGCGCAGTCCGGCGACGCTGAATGACTGGCAGGGGGTTCCGCCGACCAGAAGGTCAATTGGTTCATAATCGCCGGCCTGAATGGTGGTGAAGTCACCGTGCAGAGGGACGTCAGGGTGACGGTGTGCCAGCACGGCGCGGGCCGCCGGGGCAATCTCGGAGACGAATGCCGCGCGCCAGCCGAGCGGGTTCCATGCGGCGGAGGCCGCCTCAATACCGCTGCACACGGAGCCGAAAATCACGACCGCGCCGCCCCGGCGATTTCCTCGGCTCGCGTGGTGTAGACCCGTTCGCTCGCCCAGGCGTCAATGTCGCTCACCCGGTAGGCGACGCGCCGCGGGCCGAGGCGCACGAACGCGGGACCGATGCCGTCCACGCGCCACCGCTGCAAGGTGCGCGGGGTAATGAACAGCACGCGCGCGGCACCAGCCTGGTCGAGGTAGATCGCGGGCTCAGGCATCGGGCGTCTCCTGCAGCAGTTCACGCCACCGAATCAGCACGCCGCTGAATACCTCCACGTCCGGGTGCTCGCGCTGCCAGAATGCCGCCATGGCCGTCCACCCGACGAAGCCATCCAGATGAGCAAAGGCGTCCAGGAAGTAGGGGTCGATCATGCGGCCGCAGCCGTCATCGACCCAGCCCTCTGCGACCCCGATGGTGACCGGGCTTGTGGTGGTGCACACCGCCCGCCCAATGATCCGGCAGTACCGTGTCCGCATCCCGGTGTAGAGTTGCACCTGCTCGCCGGGCCGGGCGTGGCGCTTGCGCTCGGCGCGGATTGTCTGGCACTTGGTGCCGGCGAGGATCGGCCCGCGGAATCGGGGCTTGAAGCTGTAAGCAACCATCAGGGCGTCTCCATGCTGTCCAGACCCCACTGCACCAGCGTGCGCATCTGTTCCGAGACGCTGACCCCGGACCTCTGGGCCAAGCGGCGGACCTCAGCGAACATCCCGTCGGGGTAGGCGACGGACAGGATGCGTTGGCATGGGTAGCGGATCTTGCGGGCGCCAGCGGCTTGGTCTGTGCGTCCGGCGGTGGTTGCGATCGGGTCAGACATCGGGCGTCTCCTGCGGCTGAGCGGCGCGTCTCAGCGCGTTCCGACTGGTGACGTAGCGGGCGCCGTTCGCGAACTCGACCAAGCACGAGTTGAGCGCGCCGCGGCACAGGACGCGAAACAGGGAACCGTGGCGGGCGGGCAGACGGGCGCGCCAGTGCCAGCGGTAAGGGAGAACGATCACAACCTGAACCTTCCGGTCGCACGGCGTGCGCCACGCCCGATGCTCTCGCGACGCGCAGCCACGAACTCAGCGACGTCGGCGGAGCCATCCTCCCGCAGCGCGATCGCCTCGGCCAGCGTCTCGCAGGCGAGAGCCAGTACTGCCGGGTTGTCTCTCAGGCACGCGCCATCGTGTGCGACGAACCACTCGACGACAGCGGCCAGTCGCCCGGCAAGATCAGCGTGTTGCAGGCACAGCTTTTCGGCTTCGCTCATCGCCCCGTCCTCCCCCCCACCCGCCGCGCCTCGCCCTCGCGCGCCAGGGACAGCACGTCTGGCACCGCAGCCAGCGCGTCCTCCCGCGTGTTGCGCACTGCCTGTGGAAATGCGCGGACGGCGCTGAACGGCGGCGACTTGGCACAGGCGCACCAGAGACCCGGAAAACCGTCCTTCCGCATCCAAGGGTAGACCCACACCGCGCACCCGTCTTCTGTCATCCAGTGGACCGGCCCCTCGCTGTCGCGCGCCTGGACGGCATCGCAGAGGGCTTGCACCTGGTCGCGCGCCTCGCCGTCCGGCATGTACTCCATGGCGCGGATGAGGCCGGCGACGAAACCGCGGGTGCCGGCCGTGGGGTCGCTCATCGCAGCAGGTCCTTCTGCGCCGGCTCGCACCCAGACAGCGCCCGCAGCGTCTCCGCGACGGCCTCCATGGCCGCGATCTCGGCATTAGCCTGGCCCTCGGTCATCTTCTTCTGGCACACCCAACCCGGGTAGACTCGACAGCGCATACCGATCTCGCGGTTGACCGAGGCGAGCTGGTCGGTAAGCGACACCGTCACCGGAAATCCTCCACTAGTTCCGTAATTGGCGAATAGGCGGCGTCGACCGGGCTGACAGGGCGGCTCATGTCAAAGGCGCCCAGCGCCCGGGCTTTCTCCTGCATCTCCGCGATCTGGTCGTTGAACTCGTCCAGGGCATCGGCAAGCTTCCGGATGAACGAAGCGTCCCGGTAGGTTCTATCCCTGACGGAAGGCATCTCGTCGTGGAAGGCGAACCGGTCCACGTAGTCGAGCTCGGCCACATACATCTGGCCCTGCACCTGCACGATGTAGTCGCTGCCGAAACCCTCGATTAGGTAGCCCATGTGTGTCTGCGGAGCCGGGCACTTGAGCTCGACTCCACCGGCAGCACCGATGATCAGTCGGTCGGGGCTGGCGCCGATCAGCCCGTCGTCGGTGGTGCAGAAGCCGACCAGCTCCGTCTTCACGCCCTGCTCGAACTCGTAGGCGCGGGACGCCACCGGCTCCAGGGCCTTGCCACGGGTGATCCATTCCGAGTTGTCGAAAGCCTCCAGCGAGCGGCCTAGCACGCGCTCCGCGACCAGCCAGTGCGCATACTTGCGCGACGACTTGCTGAGCAGTCCGGTGGGCGTCAGGATTTTGTCAAAGGCACTGGCGGTCGGAATGCCGATGCGCAGCTTGTGCCAAGCCTCGGAGCCCTGCTCGACTTGGTGCTTGATCACGCGGTCTGCCCCTGCGTCATCTGCCGCTTTTTCTTCTGCAGCGCGTTGATCGCCGCGACGAACTGGCCGGCGCGGATGCTCTCGACGGCCTCGGCCTGCAGGTAGTCGAGGAAGCCGGCGAGGTCCGCCTTCGTCTCGGCGAGGAGCTTGCTGATCTCGTGCTGCTGCTCGGTGGTGATGAACACCACGTCTGCCTGCTGCCCGTTGTCGTCCTCGCCTTCGAACACGAGGTTGAGCAGCATCTTCGTAACGTAGCGCTGTCCGAAGCTGGTGGAACTGGCGTAGCCCTGCAGATTGCTCTTGCCGCCGCTGGTGTCGAGCGGCAGGGCGAAGTCCGCCGTCTCGGCATGGCCTCCGACGTGCAGCAGCTTGCCTTTTACGACCAAGCCGCCACCATCGCCAACGCGCTGCGAAGTGTTGAACGACAACGAGAACCCATGCTCGCGCATCAGCCCGCGGATCGCGGTGTCGATGTCCTCCCATCGCGCGTAGGAGAAGGCTTTTTTCTTCGGGCCGTCCGGCTTGTTCTTGTCGACGGGATACTCGACCGTGCCGTTCTTCTTGATGCGCGGTAGGACAGCCTGCAGGCGGCCCATGGCTCGGTTAAATTGCGTCCTGGCATCGTCGGCCACCACTTCGCGTTGGATGCGCAGCAGAGCCTCCAGCTTGGTCACGTCGATGCTCGGATCGCGCACCGCCTGGGCCACGAAGTTCATCAGCGACGTGCTGCCAGCCTCATCCTGGGCAACTAGGTGGTCCGGCTGCACGGTGGCGATATCGTTCGGCATGGGTGCTCTCCTCAGTAGCTGATGGTGGTGTGACGGATCTTCCGAGACGCGAGCGCGACCACGACGGCCCTGGCACTGCCTATGCCGAGCCCGGCGACCAACATCAGGTCGGCGACCACCTCGTTGTTGCGGCCGGCCTTGTGTGTCTTGTCCGCCTCGCGCACCGCCGCCGCCGCCTGTTCCTCGGCGTGGACTCTGGCGACACGCTGCTGCTCGGCGAGCACCGCGGCCTGCCGGTCCTGCTCCGCGCGCTCGGCCGCCGCAGCCCGGTCCACCTCAGCCTGCCGGACCGCCTCTGCCGCACGTGCCTCAGCCTCAATGCGATCGAGCAACGCGATCTCGGTGCCAGGCTCGTTGATCGTCTGTGCGGCGCTCATCGTGTGAAAATCCCGAAATGGTGCAGCACTGCGACTGCGATGCAGAAGGCGCCCACGATCAGCAGTCCGTTGATGATCGCGCGGGCCGCGCGCAGCGGGTCGGCTTCATCATCAAGCCAGTCGTCGTCCTCGGGGCGCATCACGTCCGCCACCCGTGGCCCCGCACCGCCGGTACGACCTGATGCAGCTCGCGTGCGGGGTGCTGAGCCGGGCGCGCGATAGGGCACGCGGGTGGGGTGGCGACGGCCAGGAGGAGGCAGACGGCGAGGGCGATCATACTGTGGTCACCGATGCCAGCAACGAGCCGTCCCCTACGATGCGGTCGTGCGCCAGCACGCCGTAGTCCGCGCTCAGCTCAATCAGCGTCGCGGACCGCCCCAACCGATCAGCTACAAGCCCCGTCGTACCAGCGCCGCCAAACGGGTCGAGCACTGTGTCGCCTGGACGACTGCCTGCCTTGATGCACCGCTCGGCAAGTTCCGGCGGCATCGTGGCAAAATGCGCGCCGCTGAAGGACTGGGTGGCAATGGTCCAGACGTTGCGGGCGTTAGAGCCGAGAAGTTGCTGCTCTGCCTTGCTCATGGCATCCCAGCGCCCATTAAAACCATCGTGTCGCCGAGCGTGCCCACGTTGTTTGTCTATTTTGGCGCGCGCCCCGGCGATGATCTGGGTCTTGGTGCCGCTTGCGGATTGCGCAGCATTGGCCGCGTAATCTTTGGTGTCAGTCCCAGCGTATCCAGCATTAACCTGACTGACAAGACTGTCAGATGCAGGCTGACGAACTGCATCAGCATTATAAGAATATCTGCCCGACTTGCTCAGCAGGAACACATGCTCATGCGCCGATGTCGGCCGATCCGTAACGCTCTCCGGCATCGGGTTGGGCTTGTGCCAGATGATGTCCGACCGTAGGAACCAGCCGTCCGCGCGCAGGGCGAGGGCAACCATGGCGGGGACCATCAGAAGGTCTTTGGCCTTGCAGCCATCTGGCACGTCCGCCCGCTCCGAGGACCCGTAGGCATCTCGGTTCTTGCCGCCAAGGCCACTGCCACCCTTTGCGGCAGGACGTGCATAGATGTCCCCGATGTTGAGCCAGAGCGTGGCATCCTCGCGGAGCACGCGGCGCACCTCGCGAAACACGCCCACCATCTCGGCCACGTAGGCGTCGAGCGTCGGCTCCAAGCCGATCTGTGCGGCGTGTCCGTAATCGCGCAGGCCAAAGTAGGGCGGGCTGGTGACGCAGCACTGCGCTGATCCGGCGGCCAGCGTCGGTAGGATGGTGCGGCAGTCGCCGTGAAAAATGGTGACGCTCACCCGGCCTCTCCCCGCCGCGCCCGGACCTCGGCCTGTTGCCCGGCGATCACCCGGTCAAGCTGGCCCTGGACGTCGCGGCGCGCTGCCATCAGGCCGGCGCTAAGCCGTACCGGGAGGCAGAGCGGGGCCTCAGCCGCATCCGCGTCCTCCTGCGCATTGGCCACGAGCTCGTCGAGAGCGCGGGTCTCGCGCTGCCAGACGCAGGCGTAGGAGCGGAGGCGATCGGCCAAGGCCGCGCAGGCAGCAGGCGTCAGGCCGGCGGGTTGGGTGTCGAGGTCGCGGGCAAGCAAAACCAGGGCGTGGGCTGACATGGCGGGTGTGTCCTGCGCGGTGTGGGTAGGGGCGCCCGTCGCGGGGACGGGCGCGGGTGGGGTCAGGTCGTGGGGTCGACGAGTGCGATGCCGCCGAGCGCATCAGCGACAAGGCACACCACTTGCCAGCACGGATTGTCGTGCGGGTTGTTCGCGAGATCGGCGCCCCAGCTTGCGGCCTCAGCCTCGGTGTTGAAGGGGCCGATCAGCCTCACGCGCGTCGGCATTCCCTCGTCAGTCGGGGACTGAGGGTTGTCCATTTTGACGACGAAAAACTCGCCGCCTGCGTTGCTGGACCCAATCACGAGACCGTCCCCGCTGCCCACAGCGTGACCGTGTGCCCGTTGTTCTCGTGCACGAACGACCCGCCGTTGAACGCCTGCACGTCGTGCACCCCGCCGGTGTAGGAAATACCCGCACCGCTCTGATCGCCGATGACGTTGATGTCGCCCATCCCGGTCACGAGCTGGCCGGGGATCTGGCCCATGAACAGGTCCAGATGACCGGCCCCCGCAAACACCACGGCCTTGCCGCTGCCGCCCATCAGCACGGTCGCGTTGCCCTGGCCGAGCACGATGGTATCGTTGCCGTAGCCGGCGGGTGCCGCCGCGATGCCGAGCGCGTAGATCGTGCTGGTCGTGGCGGGCGTGTTGCTGCCGAAGATCAGGTCGGCGCCGGCCGATACGACGGCACTGTTGCCGGTAAGGAGGAAGACGTTGCCGGTCTGGTCCTGTGGGGTCTGAATCGTGGCGTCATTGGGGATGGTGTAGATCGTCATGGGTGGTGTCCTGCGCGATGTGGGAGAGACGCGCCCGCGCTGCACGGGCGCTGAGCGGGTCAGGCCGATGCGAGATAGGCGTCGATTGCATCGGCCACGTTGACGGCCGAAGTCGCGCTCATCTCCGCGAAACCACGCTTGCGCACCTCGTAGAACAGCGCCTGGGTGGTTTTCTCGTCGATGGAGAACACGGCATTCAACGGCTTGTCGGCCGCCTCTGTCCACAGTTGCCGCGAGAGCCCGATACCGCAGTTGGCGCAATCCGTGTAGTCCCAGCGAAAATCGGCGGGCCACATCTCGGGGTGACGCAAGACATGGGCGAGCCCCGTCAAGCTGGGCCGATCCATGGAGAGCGACAACGCACGCACTTCGGCGTCGAGGTTGGGCATGTAGGTCATGGGTTAGACTCCGGTTCTTGCGAACGAAGGCTCACTGAATTGAGCAGGCCGCTGATGCCGAAAAAGTCGCTTGTCGCGGGAGGCGCGAACCCCAGAGGCGTCGCGGGGATTGCAGGCGCAGGCACCTTTGCAAGATCATCAGCCGCCAGCAGAAGGGCGTCGATCAGCGTGCCCTCGGCGGCGGTGATGCCGCGGCTTTCCAGCGCGGTCACGATTTTGGCAGCGTCCCGGACGGTGAGGACGTGCACCATGGCCGCAAGATCTACAGGGCTGCTGGCAGGTGGCGTAGCGACGGTTGCGACGGCCAGTTCCATCATCTGGTTGCTGACGAAATGCTCGCCGTGCCCGTCTACCCTCACTCTGGGGGCTGAGGAGCCGTCCTGATTAGAGATAATGCCCTCCGAGCCAACGCAGAATAAACTGCCAGGCAAGATGATGCGCACCCGCGTTCCGTTCGGTGGCCGATCTGATTCTGAAAGCGGCATGTGCTGGTGTCCTGGTGCTGTGGCCTGCGCGATCGGCAGGGATCACGCCAGCACGGGAGCCGGCGTAACCTCTGCGGATCAGGCGGCGGCCGGCGGCAGCGGCACGAACGGATTGCGGTCCGCCCACTCTCGGCACGTCAGGCCAGGCTCGCGGGCTGCAGCGTCATCGTAGCCGGCTGCGATCCAGCCCTGATGCAGATGCACCGCTTCAAAAAGCGCGCGCTCAGCCGCACTCAGCCCGGCCATCGGGTGCGCGTCGGACTCGGCTGCCAGGATCGCGTGGCACTCGACACGGGCCTCGACGATGGACATCCGGGGTGAGACGGCGAGCACGGCGGGCGACGTGGCGGCGAGGAAAGCGCGGGCAGATTCGGGGCGGGTCATTTCGATGCCTGAATGTCGGCGGGGGTCCAGGCTGGCCGGGTGTTCAGTCTGGTGTTGCGCTTGTACTTGGCGGCTTCGGCGCGGGACTGCGCACTTCGAGCAGCCATCCAGACTCGTATCCTGATCGCCTTGGCGTCGGTGGGGATCACGAAGTCGGGCTGCACAAAACGACGTGCCTCGGCTGCAACAGTGATCCCGGCCCCTGGCAGGGCGAGCAAGGCAGCGAAGTCGAGGCGCTTCAAGTCGGCTGGAGTGCGAATGCCAGCCGCGTGCAGCACATTGGCCGTGCGCTGGGTGACTTTGTGGCCGGCCCAGAGGGCGGTGAGAGGATAGGTCATGCCAGGAAAATTCCCACGAGGGCGGCCACGATCAGCACGCCGGTGATGTCGGGGGCGAAGGCGCGGCAGAAAGCGGGGGCGCGGGTCATGCCGCGATTTCCGCGTCATCGAGCCGGGCAATCTCGGCGTCAGTCAGGTCACGCGCTGTTTCAAGCTTGGCCAGCACCGCGCTGAGCAGATCCGAAGTATCGTCTAGACAGTTTTCGGCGGCAGACACCGACAGGGACAAGCTGATTTCCGCAACGACGCGCCGTGTGGCTTCGATTGCTCGGCTGAGACGGCTGTGTTCGTGACACAGCTCGTCGCGGGGGCTCACGCTGCCACCTGCCGCACGATGCCGACCTGCTGCCCATCGAGCGCCGCGTGCAGCTCGACCATGGCCACCCTGATCGCCTCACGGCGTGCCCAGAACTCGCGGGCGACGCGGTGGCGGGGCTCGGCCAGGCAGCGGATGCGCAGCGGGCTGGTGAGCAGTTCGACGGCGAACTGGCGCTCGGCGGCACGAAGGCGGGCGACGCGGAGATAAGCGGCGGCGAGGGACGTCATGCCGCGTCACCGGTCTGGGTGGCGGCGCAGGCGCGGAGGGGGCTCATGACACGCTTTCCGCAGACACGGATTCGGTGGCAGCATCCGCTATAGGTGCGAGGCCGCGTTTGTCGCCGGCAGCAAAAGCCAGCAGCCCGGTTCGATGCGCTGTCCAGAAACGCAACGAATTTCGACCGTCCATTTGCGTAATGCGGCGGTCGTCAAAATTAGTCCAATCCGCGAGCGTATGAAACTCGCACCCGATCTGCATGTGCTCATCGAAGACGACGACAGGATAGTCGAGTCCGGACAGGACGAGCGGCGCGCGCTGGATTTTCACGTCATGGCGGATTTGCACATCCTTGAGGCTGGCTCCGACCAGGCGGGCTCCGACCAGGCGGGCTCCGACCAGGCTGGCTCCGTCCAGGCGGGCTCCGACCAGGCTGGCTCCGTCCAGGCGGGCTCCGACCAGGCGGGCTCCGTCCAGGCGGGCTCCGATCAGGCTGGCTCCGTCCAGGCGGGCTCCGATCAGGCTGGCTCCGTCCAGGCGGGCTCCGACCAGGCGGGCTCCGATCAGGCTGGCTCCGTCCAGGCTGGCTCCGTCCAGGCGGGCTCCGATCAGGCTCACCTGTGCTGAGATTGCTTTGCGCACGGCGAACCCAAGCCGCAGGCTAAAGTGCTGAGTAGAGACCTCGCCGCTCAGCTCGCACTCGAACTGCGCGGCGTCGGACCAGCGGTTGAGGATGCGGAACATCGGGGGGGCAGGCGGAGCAGCGTCGGGCTGCGGGGTGGGGGCTGCGGGCATCGGTGTCTCCAGGCCGGCGCTGGGGTGCGGCGGCGATGGAGGAAGGTAATCACAACGTGGACCTCCTCGTCAAGCGAAAGTCCACATTCCGATTACCAAGGCAAGGCAGTCGGTCAGACGCTCTCGCCGCCTCCACGAACGTCACATACGCTCACTGAAAATCCTGGAGGTCGTCTTGAGGTTCTTCGTGTTGTCGGTAGCTTCCGCCCTGCTCGCGTCGGTACCATTCGTCGCAGACGCACAGATCACGAAGTTGGCCGAAGCCGGGGTCTGGCAAGCGGCCGGAGGGCTAGAAGACGGACATCAGAATTGTGCGATAGCCTCAGTGACAGGGGCGCCTGGTTCAATAATGATGTTCGTTGAGAACGACGCTCCCGGCCTTGTCAGACTTGCGTTTCAAAAGGACGGATGGGCGATACCGAAGGAAGTCAGGATACCGATATTTATACGCTTCAACGATGGCTTTAATGTTTCAGTCGTCGGTACAGGCAATGGAAGCGCAATCAACGTCAACTTTCCAAGTAGTGTTTTAAAAGCTTGGATACATAGCTTCACGTCGGGTCGCTTCATGACGGTGGAGTTCTCCGGAGGGAATGAACCGGCGTGGTCGTTGGACCTGACAGGAACGACGCCAGTGATCAGCGCCATGGCGAAGTGCATCACGGATGCAGCAATGACTGGCCTGCCGCCGCCGTTTGCCTCGGGTGAAACTCCGTCGATACAGCCCACTCAGCCTTTCGCCGCAAAATCAGGAAGTGCGACTCAGCCGTTCGTGCCGACCTCTCCCGGCTATGTGCCCGCACCTAGCGTAAACATGCCTGCGCCGGCGTCGAGCGCGTTCACCGACCGCGCGGAACAACCTCTGGCTGGCGTGAATAGGCCCGCGCAGGAAGCCGCGCTGGTGCGAGCCGTGACGCAATTCGCTGTGGCTTATGATGCGGCCTCCAACGATTTTGCGAAGGGGGCGCAGCGACAGGCAAGAGCCCGAGCGATATGCAGCATTCTGTCAGGACGGTCCGTACAGAATTGGACTGGCCACATTCAGTCCTTGTCTTCGAGCAGTTCGGGGGATGGCGTTCTCTCGGTCACCATTGCCGAGAATATCACCTTGAAGACATACAATAATTCCTTCTCTGATATGGATGACAACACCCTTATCAAGGAAAATGCACCATTCTATGCGAATCTAAGCCGAGCTAAGGAAGGAGCTTCGGTTACATTCTCAGGAAATTTGTCTAACTCAACTGAAGATTGTATCAAAGAGGGAAGCCTTACTCAGGCAGGGTCAATGCGGGAACCCGAATTTATCTTTCGCTTCTCAGACGTTAGAGTTCAATAGTCTGGTTGGGGCTCGCAGGCCTGCGGTGAGTGTCAAAGTGGTTGCCGCACGGGTCTCGTAACGACGTGTGGTTATCTGGGCGTCGTCAGTGTCTGCAGGGTGGCTGTCTGGACGAGGATGTCGCGCTCGGGATTGAGCGTCACGGCC
>JAABUM010004234.1_pt1 | contig 16438 bp, 27 predicted proteins | sample 5559161 | NCBI WGS metagenome assembly JAABUM01 (sample SAMN10711868, study PRJNA513369) | rock metagenome | isolation source: Antarctica rocks | place: Antarctica: Victoria Land, Siegfried Peak nord
CTGCACACACAGGCCTGCACTAGGCACCACGCTCATGCCGACGCAAATCAGACTTCCAATCCTGTCGAGATGAACATCGGCCTGCTGGAGCAGGCACACCTTGCCACTGAAGGGCGCGTTGGCGTGCCAGCACATTGCTGCTGCTGTAACCGCGCTGCAGCCTCCCCGTCGTCGGCGGCGGCATCTGGTGCTGCTGCTGCGCCGCCGTGATCCAGCCGGGCATGGGCGCGCTCTCGGCGCGGAACCGGGCAACCGCCGTCTGGCGGTGCCACCGCTGTGTGTCGCGCGCCGAGATTGCTGCGTGCCCCGAGTGGTGAGAGAAGGAGCCTGCGGTGGCTGTGCGGGCGGATAAGCATGGGATTGCAGGTGCCAGGAATGCAGCGAAAGGAACCGCGAGCAAGAGTAAAGGGGGGTCGCAGGCGAGGGCTGCGGCGCAAAAGCAGCCAGGTTTCCTGGCTATGTGTTCCAGGCAACTCTATTGGAGGTTAAGGCTTTGGGAGAAGGAGTCGAGTCGTTGTCGATGGCTCACTGCTGGCCAGGCTGACGGAGGAGCGCTCGGTCTTCAGGGTGAGGGTTTAGGATCAGAAACAAAGCTGGTGTTATATGAGCTGTTGTGAAAATGCGCACTGCCTGTCAGACTGACGGAGGAGCGCTCTATCTGGCCGAGCCCCGCGACGCCGAAGTTGCTGCTGGTGCGGCTCTTCCCTGTGCCGCCGGTGCCGCCGCCCTGGCTGGACACGTTGCTGGTGTTGCTGGGCAGCCGGGCGCCCAGCGAACTGGCCTCCCGCGGCGCCGCCGCCGCGCCGCCGCCCAGCGGCGACGGGCCCAGCTTTTCCGCGCCACGCTCGTCGCGGTCCTGCGCCCGGAAGGACGAACCGGTGTGCGAGAAGCCGGGGCTGCAAGGCTCCGACCAAGCAGCAGGCTCATGCGGAGCGGCGGCGGGGTCCTGGCCCAGGGACCAGCGCTTCAGGAAGGACGACACCAATGAAAGTATGCTTGATGATGGCCAAAAGGGCATCGGGAGGTGCTGGCAGGTCTGCGCCTCACCTCGTGCACCGGCGACAGCGAACTGCTGTCGTGGTTGGACGACTCCGCGGCATCTGACATCGCGGCGGCGGAAGCGGCGGCGGCCGTGATGTAGTCGACGCTGGGCCGCCAGCCGCCAATGGGCGTCGCCGCGTCACGCATGCGCTCGAAGATCTCGCGCGCCGTCGGCCGCTCCGCCGGGTCCGTCTGCGCGGTCATGGGTTTGTTGTCAGTGTCAGGTTCTCCGGGAGAAGGGTGTAAGAATTGCCTCGCGCGCCGTGGGCTGCACCGCAGGGTGGTCTGCAGGCCCAGGTTTCAGCAGTGTTTCAGGTGTGACACGATTCTTCTTGCAGCATTGGTTCCTCTCCTGATTCCAAAAGCGTTGAGCTGACCGTGCCGGGCCAGCAGCGAGGCACCTCTGTCCACTTCATTGGAGATGGTTTTGTGATACGGCATGCTGTCAGTACCAGACACCCATTCTGACAGACCCATGGTACCGCCCACCTTCATGCAGCTGGAGATGAGGTCGGCAATGGTCTGCGGGCACTGCTCCGGCACGACCGGCGGGTGCAGCCGCCCGCGCGTCGCGAAGCCGCCGGTCACAATCTCCCACAGCACCACGCCAAAAGAGAAGATGTCGCTCTGCGGCAGGGGATGTCGTAACTCATTTTCAGCATCGAATCCAGATCAGGCCTTAGAAGCTTGATGTGCGCGGTGGAGTTCTCCCAAGCAGTATGGCGGCGACATACCTTTGGTGCCAGCTCATGCAGGGAAAGGCTTGAATTCAAGGGCAGCGGAAAGCTCCCAAAAGGTAGGTGAAGGGCGGTAGCGCCCCACCTTGACGCCGGAGTCGATGCCGAGCAGCATCTCGGGGCTGGCATACGCAAAGGTGCCCATGGCCACCTCATTCACCTCCTGCAGCAGGCATGCCAGCGTTCAGAATGTTTTGCATCTGGATCAATGCACAGCCAGGCTGCCAGGTCAGGCATGTTCGAGAGCGTCAGGCAGCTGGTGGCCACCTTGGCAGAGAGCGGCGCCGGCCGTTCGCAACAGAGTGCGGCACTCTGCTGGGGTTCAGGCGGGCACCGTCGCATGTCAAAAACAAAACAGCAGCGTCGTACCTCCTTGGAGTGCATGAAGCGGGCGACGCCGACGTCGCCAATTTTGGCCAGATCCCAGCCGCGCGTCAGCAGGATGTTGAGCGACTTGAGGTCCGAGTGCACCACCTGCAATTCCAGGGTTTGCGGGTGTATGGACACCAGTCGAAGTTGATCCGAGATGCTGTATGATTGGAAGGGGTCGTGTTGTTCTGAGCTTCTGGTGCAGGCAAACAAGGGAAAAACAAAGCGGCGGCTAGTCGCTGACATAATGAGCGCACGTTGATCTGGTGCAGGAAGGCGAGGCCGCGGGCGACGTCCAGCGCGATGCGGTGGCCGCTGTTGTACCAGCCCAACTGCCGCTCGCCGTCGATGTCCGCCTCCGCGTTGTCCGCCGCCAGCGCGCCCCTGCCGGCAGCAAAAGGCCGAACGTCAGTTGTCTTGAAAACACAGATAGCATAGCAGGCAGAGATGCACAGCTTCCGATGGCATGACTATCCTTGCAATCAAGAGAACCGATGAAGTGCAGCTGTAAGCATCAACGAAATGCTGCACCGCCAATCGCTGCCCGCGCGGTGCTCCAGCAGCAGCAGGGGCCCTCTACTCACAGGAGATCAGTCCCAAATGAACCAACAACAATTTGAATTCTTACCGCAGATCGCCGCCCTCGCAGTACTCCAGCAGCAGCATTGGCTCGGTGCCCACCATGGTGGCGCCGTAAAACTGCACGATGTTGCGGTCGTAGGAGATGGACTTGAGGATGCCGATCTCCTGCGGGGCGCATGCCAGAACCGTGTCTCATTTCGAATTGGGAAACACCTCCAGCACTGGAGTCTGCACAGCAGCTCTGAACACTGCGCCTTCCAACTCTGTGAGATCGATGCGTAGCGTGCGAGTGATTGCCTCCGCACCTTCTCGAACTGCAGCAGCTGCTCCTCGTCGCTGCACAGCAGCACCTTGACGGCAACATCCTGCACCCCGCCCCGCAGCGCCTTGTACACCTGTGGTGGGCCAGCAGAGGACACGATGAAACCACAGTAGAACTGCAGCAGGTGGTCATCCTGCTGAAACTGTCCGTGACGTGCTGCACTTGTGATCTGCACTCGAGCTGGCCAGCGGCTGCAGCCCTGATGCAGGAACCACGCCGAGGCGGCAGATCGAGAGGTTTTGGGGGTGTTTTGTATCAGATATGAGCTTTGTTTAGTTTACTGTCAGGGGCGTGCCTTGCCGTAGCTGCCGGTGCCGAGCAGCCAGTCCGTGCCGTCATCCTGCTTGCAGATGGCAATCTCCCCTGGGTCGATGTACCACCCCTGCAGCCAGACCGAACCAGGTTTCAGTGCGCAAGTGTGCACGAACTTTAGCACTGCGCAGCTTGACATCACAGCACATCATCAGCATCCTGCATGCTACACCGTAACAGCAGCCCTAAAGTCCTTCACGCCTCTTCTCCAAGTCTGACCTGAATGCTGGCGTCCATTTTGCCCATGGTCCTCATCCCGCGGCTGCTGCCACCGGTGGCTGCACGCAGGAAGCGCACATGAGCCTGCCCAAAGCAACTCCCAGCCAGTGGCAAGTCGGACAGCCGTGAACGTCCTGTCCTCTAACGGTGCAACGTGCTGATGCCATGCGCAGTCAGTCGTGAATGTGGTGGAAAGTGGCGTAGGCACACATGTTGTGGGGGAAGTGCCACAGCGGCAAACTCACATATCATGCTCCAGATGGATTGGCGTTCGATGTTGGGCTTGCTGCCTGCCAGCATGCTGTCCGAGTCCTTCGAGTAACCGGTGTTCTTCTGCAGAGACGTCGAGAGCACTGGGTGAAAAAAAGTGTGTGATTCTTGGCGCATTATGATGCCTGGCTCACTGCACCCCGCCTTGCCGCAGAGTACTGCCACTGCGAGGACACCCGAACATCCATCGTGTCCCGGGGACTGTCCAGAAGAACCCACGCGTTGGCGGCTTCAGCGTCTGAAAAAGCCAAGCGGTATCAATCAAGGGTGCATGATTCACCGTGTGCGTCATCAGAGCGTCGGAGTGGCGGCGGCGGCGGCGGCGCACCAGGAAGGCGGTAAGCACCGCCAGCGCCACCGCCATGGCTGCCACGATGCCTGCAGCACAATGCATGAGGCGCCAGTCACCAGGGCGTGTTGTGTTCATGCAATGCAACGTGCAAAGGGTGGTCATCCAAGACCATACCTTGCACAATTGCTACGGGTGACTGAGCGGGACAGCGGAGAGCAATCATCGCATATATCAACGCCCCCTCAGTGTGCAGTGCAATTCAGTGCTGTGCAGTGAAGTGCACCAAAATGCACGATGTACTGGAGATCCGATTGGCACGGAATGATGTGGGCAGCAGTCCCGCACCTATGACGAGCCCTGCCAGCCGGCCGCCGATGAGGTCGGCGCCACTGCCGCCGACGGCGGCGGTGACCGTTGGCTCGTACAGCTGCAGCCGCGACACCATGACGTCCAGCGACGTCACGTTGCTGAAGCTGACGCCACCCACCGGTGGCCCCTGCAGCACCAGCACGTGTACTGGTTCTTGATACGTGGCTTCAAGGTGTGTTGGAAAGTCCTGTGAATGCTTCCAGATGCAAGTCGGGGGATGCTGGCCGGTGTTGCAGGCCGCAACTCGCCTCCGGATCAGGACATGAGGGCGTCACGATCACAGAGCGGCCCTTCTGAGCCTCTTGAAGCCAGATGTGCGAAGTCGCAGCCCGGGGCTGCAGGGGGCTGACTGAGCTTGCGGCAGGCAGCGCAGCATATGCAATGGACGGGAATCGAGAAGGGTTTTGAAGCTCACCGATGCCAGGTCTCGCAGCGTGGCCGCCATGGCGATGCTCGAGCCGTCCGGAGCTGCGCGCCGCAGAAGGGTGGCCATGGCCACCAATATGTCGCCGCTCGCGGTGACGTTTGCTGTGAACATAACCTGCTGCGGCAGGCCCGCATAGGTGGCCGCGCCCGCGGCCCTCGCTGCACAATTATATCACAATGAGGCACACGTCTGACCAGTGCCGCGATTACACTGTCAGCCCTCTACCAGCATGCTCTCCTCGAGTCCCCCCTCTGCGGGTTTTGACCTCCTAGCCGGCAATCCCATGTGTTTGGGCTCGCCGGGGGTCGAACCGAGCGCGCTGCGGGTTTTGCAGTTGTTCCTTCACAAACTTTGCCATAACACATTCTCTGTTGCACAAAAGGACGCTCACCGGCTGCGAGCTGCTGCGGCGACAGCCGGCACCCGACGCCCTGGCGGCGCGGGTCCGGACACGCAAAGACGTCGAGCTCCTGCAGCGTCAGCTGCAGCTTCGACAGGCTGTCGGACTGCCGTTGCAGCGCCGCCAGCACTGCGGCGGCCGCCGCTGTGGTAAACCCCAGCAAGGCGCTGCCCTGCAGCCGCACTGTCAGCTGCACCACCACCTGCAACGGTGAGAAATCAGGATTTAAGCAACACCAGCACGCTGCTGTAATGTTGAGAGGTTTAGGTAGCACTGCCTGCAATGATGCCGCAGCTGTCGGCCGGCTGTCCTTGCCGCACATCAAGTCGCACATGCTGCAAGCATGCCGGATATGCAAATCAGGCGACACGTCGTCAAATCCAACGAGGCGTCTTGACACAGGCGAAAGGCACAGGAACAGGTGAGGGACTTGCAGAATCGAGACCCACCAAGCGGTACGGCACGACGGCGTTCTCGCCCTGTGGCAGGATGTAGTTGGGCGTCCACAGCTGGTTCGGCCCGCCCTGACCAACGCCGTCACAGGCCTCCATCTGCGCGTTGTACAGGATAGGCACCTGCGCAGGCGCAAACATGACGGCGGTTTACGGCCCCTTGCCGTGCACATATCAGGTCTGCAGCTAAGAACCTGTATGCTGGCGTCCCTGCAAGGGATTGCAGAGTTGACGGGGTGCAGCTGCCTGGACGGCCGTGCCAGGCGCCAATCAATTGCCTCCTCCCGGCTCCCGACGGACAGTGTGTTTGATTGGACATCAAGACACCGCATGCTGCCCATGATAGCTGCGCACCTGGGCGGCGCTGTGACTGACGGGGGCGGCCGCCCACGACAGGCTGTTGTTGGTCGAGGTGTCCCAGCAGGTGTCCGGCAACACAGTGCCAGCCGCCGTGACGTCCTGCATTTGCTGTGGACGTCAGGTGTGTGTGTAGTTGGAAATTCTTGCATGAGCTTGTGAGGCTGCCGTGCGGCTTGTTGTGGCCAGCACATGAGGTTGCTGTCGTTGTGTGCTCAAGAGCCACATCTTGCTGCCAGGGCAATTGCCGCATCGCTGCGGCAGGGCTGCGGCTGTGTGCAGTGGCTTCCAGTGGGGCGCCAGAGCAGATTTAGGGTTTTGATGTATGAAACGCTCCCACCTCCAGCGACTCTGCAGGCCGCCCGTCCGTGACGCACAGCGGCCGGTACCCCAGACATGTCGCATTGTGGCTGGCTATGGTGGTGAACGTCAGAGCGGTCGCGACCGGGTCCACCGTTCTGCTGCTGTTCCACTGCTGGTATGCTGTGCCCGTGCACTGCCGCCAGCCTGTTGTTTGGGAAGGACACGTGTCATGTTACAAGCTGTTCATTCTGCGTGCGTGCTCTACCGTGCTGCCCCAAACTGGGCTTCGTTGGGGACGCGGCGGCTGCGGCCTCCAAGACCGGCGTTGCGGGATGGCAGTAGATGTTAGAGACCAATGCGGCCAGCAACAGGAGCAGCAGGATGGGCAGCGGTGGCGGCGTACCGACATTGCTGCTGGTGTTGGGGAACAGGCAAGCGCCGGAGGAGTCGCCCGGAGCGCACTGATCCAGACACACGTCCGCCTGCAATCCAGACCAGGGCTGCTGATGAGAAACACGTTCGATGCATATCACAGCAGCACGACGGCTGCAAAGGCTGCCTGCTGTCTTTTCGAGACTGCATTCTTCCATAGTGCATTGACATTCTGCCACACCCTGTCAGCACAGCCAGCCAGGGCATGGGTGACACCAGCCACCTGCAGCGCTCAATGGGCCATGAAGCCCCACCTGCGGCGCGGCGGCCCACCGCAGAATGCCATTCGTGCGGTTGAGGACCCACAGGTCCTCGGGGCTCTGCTCCAGGGGGGGCTCCTGGTACAGGTTGCACGGCCGCACCGCCGCGTTCTGCCACGCGCACACCACCGAGTCCGCCGCCGGGTTGCAGGGCGTACTGAACTCCGCCGCCAGGCACTGCGCCCCCGGCAGCCCTATAGCGACCAGCTGGAAGCCGAGCGTCAGCTGCTCCTGGCTGAAGGCCGACGTCATGATCGGCGCCGTGGGCGCCGGGTCTGCCTTGGCCGCCGCGGCGGACACTGTCGCCGCGGTGCTGAAGTTGGTCTGCCACGTGGTCTGGGCGCTGCTGGCGCAGGGCACCGTGACAACGGCGCGCTGCGACCCTGGCGCGGCGGTCGCGTTGGTGCAGGAGCTGATGTCGCCGCAGGACTGCGTCTCTGCAGCGAGGCACCAGCCGTTGGCGGCGCTGCGCCACTGCCGGTTCGGCGCCTGCGCAAGACCGCACTGGCAGATTGCATGCCATTCCGGAGAAAACACACAATTCAGCCATTCTCAATCAGAAAGTCCTGTTGCAGGAAGCAGTGGCGGTGGCGTCCAGAGTGCAGCGTCACATGCCAGACCAGCGCGCACCTGGCGCCACTGTTGGTAGGAAGAGTCCACGCATGTGGCCCACATGACGCCCAGGTGGTCTCCGGCATTGGAGACCACCTGCTGGTGAACGAAGCAGGGCCCCTCCGTCGCGTTCTGCGAGCAGGCACCAGGATGCTTTGTCGAACGGCCGAGCTGTAACAAGCAGGGCCCCCACCACGAGTGGCAACAAACCCAGTCAAGATCGTCCCATGCTGCCCGCCCCCATGCTATCTGATAAAGGTGCCGCGCCACAGACCAACAGCCGCGCAGCTGCGCAGCGCCTCACCTGGCTGGGGCACATCGTGAGGCACAGGTCCGGCGACGCCCGCTCCCTGATGTGCAGCGAGGCGTCATCCCACAGCCACGCTGGGTTGCCGCCGCTGGCGCTGCAGGCGCCGAGGAATGCTGACTGCCACAGGCACTGGAAGCCCTCCTGGCACGCCGTCAGGCACGCCTCCTCGCCGTACAGCACATGGCCCAGTGACTGCGAGCAGCATCAAGCGATAGCGTCAGCCCAGCCCATCCGACTGCGGCGGCGGCAAGCAACGTGGCGGTTTGTATCACGGCATGCCGCGGCAGCGCGGCGGTGGCAGCGCAGCCACCTCCGCCACATGAGCAGGCGGACCAACATGCACGTTGCAGAAGAGCAGCGGGATGAGCACGGTGCTGGTACAAGGGGGTCGAACCCAGCGGCGTCGCCACGGATGCGCCTCGCTTGTGGCCAGCTCTGCAAACTTACCAGCACGCGCTGCGTTGCCGTCGCGGCCTTTGCTGCGTCCAAGAGGGCGTGCGGCACCAGCAGGCGCCGGCTGCGCTGGACAGGCTGGTACGCTGACGCGTTGTCGTCCGCTGTCGTTCGAGCGGCTGACCGAGCTGCCTCTGAAACGCCATGCACGCCCGCAGCGGCCGTCAGCTGCAGCAGCAGGAGCAGCGGAATAGCTGCCGAAGGGGTGGCCCGCCTGCGCTGCGCCACCCTACCCGGCGGCGCCAGTGCCCGTGCACCTTCCCGCATTATCACGGGCGCTGGTACTCTTCCAGCTCAAACGGCCGGTGCGGGCGTGGCCACCGATCCGTGCCCGGAGCTACAGCGGCAGCGATCCGGGCGACCGCCACCATGCGTCTCGCAGCCTGCAAGACCGTGCATCGGGTGTGGACATCGGATAAATGCCGACGAAATTGCTGCCTACTAGGTAGTCAACCGAACGTGCTACCTGCCGAGGCAGCCCTGCCGGAGCTCAGCCGTGTACGCACAAGACTTCTCTGCAGCGTCGCATGAGTACCCTGGTCAGAGCGCGCCGTGGGTGCACAATAGACAGCTGACACGTCATGAAAGGGTTTTGGTGCTTTCAAGATAGGTACGGGCGACCCAGGGCCAGCTTGTGGCAGCAACGATGCCGCAATCCACTGCTGCGGTCTGCGCCCGCAGATTGGCAAATTGACTCCGCGCGAACCATGACGCCCCCCGTGTGCAAGACGAAAAAAAGTTAAAAAGTAATCTTACCGACTCCGGAACCACTCCGACACGCTCGCCCATTAGCGGGCCTTACGTGCAGGAAACATGCACGAAGCTTCTTATACACCTAGCCAGGACTGGCTGACCCGCTTCACGGCTCCCAGTGTGAGGTGACACAGGATCTGCAGGTCCTGTGTCACCCACCGCGCGACCGGAGGACGACGGCTCCTCTGCAGTGCGCAATGACACACGGCAATGCAACACCCCCAAAGTCTTGTATTGAGACAGGAAGGGGCACCTAAAACGCGGTCCACGGAGGCGCGACGTGGCTTAAAACTTTCGATCTGTACTGGCACCCATATTTTGGCTACGCGAACGGGGCTGTGTCTCTGAGACGTGAGGTGCCGCCTTTGAAACCACAAGCCCTGTCACAATTGTCTGCCCCTCCAAGCCAGCGATGCATCAGACGGCGATTGGGCGGGATTGGGAGGTGATTTTCGTACGAGCGGGGAGATAAGTGTACATCTTCCTGCTGCCGGCCAAACCCTAACGGTCGTAGTCACACGCACTGCATGAAGTCTTTTGCACGATTACTGCTGTGCGTTCGTCACCTGTCATTGACTCCACAGTGAAACCAAAATTCATTGCCGCACGGTTTGCGTCTTACCGACCAATCTACGCACAACTCTGCGCCGCCGCTCCTCCCACAACCACCGCACCCTCGTCCTCACGGGACTAAGCTGGGCATTTTCGAATATTGCATGTCGCAATCAAATGGCGTGCATTGCTGCATGCTGCAATTTAGAGTACGAGCACTCTCAGTGCGTCAGCGGCTGGAAGCTTGTCAGAAAGCCTCGCCACTCTAACCTCCCTCCCGAACCGGCTTGCAAACCGGATTCGTTGGGTAGCCAGTCTTCCACTTAGACCCGTTCCCAAGAATTATTCAGGCCTGGCACCGCTGCAGCTCCAACCGGACATCCTGCTGCGAGGGGTGGCTCCTGATGGCAGCCATGACAACGGCAAAGTCCTGCAAGGCGCAACGCGAGAAGCCGCCGCGTCAGCCGATTTAAAGTGGAGTTCAGGCCAGCGAGGCAGGCACTTCAGCTTCCTCAAGCCTGCAAACGAGCAGGATGGCAAACCATCCATCGCAAGCCTGAACAGCAATCAGCCATGGTGGCACTCACGACGCTGAACCAGGTGGAGTGGTGTGCTCGACACTGTCTCGTTGTTTCGGCAGGACTGGTAACAGCAACTGCCACAGCTGACAAGCCAGCAGCAGCTTCACGCACGGAGGGTGCTGCAGAGGCGCACCTCGTCGCGTGCGTTGAGGCGCACAACCTTCTCCCCGCTGCGCACTCGAACTTCCTGGTACTCGGTCTCGCGCTCATACACGTAGCCGCTGGTGGCGATCAGCTGGTCACCCTGCACACCGGCGTGCAATGGTCATCAGCTCAACTGCTGCTTTGGATCTTGTGTAAGCTTGGCCGCATGGCACTGTTGTAGCAGCGTCCACGGGCAGCGGTTCTCCAGCGTTACACACTCCAGCGTCCAGCGCCTGCAGCTTTCCTCACATGAACATGCGGGGCGCTCACCTTGCTGACGAGGCCCAACTTGGCCGCATTGCCGCCCTCTGTCACCTCCGCCTACGCGCCAAGAGATCACTTATACACTGTTGTCTCGAGCTATCTTTGCGACACCTGCACTTCTCGTGCAGCAGCCGGCGGCGACGGCAGCAGCTTGACGGCCATATCCCCGACACTCCCGCGCCCGCCGATGTTTTGGCTGGTCGTCAGGCCACCGAGCCCCCTCCCCTCCCATCATTCTCACGCAGGGCACATCCACACGAGCAGGCAGGAGCAATGGACAACAACACAGCCTCGGCACTCCCAAACAGGCGCCACAGCCGCATGCCTCCCGCAATGATCCAGCCTGTGCGCCCGCGAGCAAACGGCGCCCGGGTGTCACTCCCGCGTGGCTGCAGTGAGGCTGGGTTTGCAAGCACACCCTGAAGAGGACTTCACGGTCACGCACCACGAAGATGCTGCCGTGCCGGTCCTCCTCCAGCACCAGTCCCAGCGGCTTCCGCAGCTCCACCGTGTAGCGGTTGCACCCCGGCGGCGGCTGCGCGCATGAACGCACTGCATTTCGCTGCGCGGCTCCGAAACGGGGCTGGCGCTGGCGGCGCAGCCGCAAGGGCCGAAAGGGGTATGGGGAGCTGCAGTACGCAGCATTAGCGCATGCAGCGCATCCAGTCATGCTGCGCATGACGGAGCCTCATGAGTCAGCTGACGGGTCGAGAGTGCGCCCATGGAAGGCACCAGAGGCATTGCATAACCTCACGTGCAGGTCTGGACTATGCAACTGGCTGCACGCATGGCCCCATCAAGGTTTGCTGGACAGGTGCCACCAGCACGAAGTGCAGGCCACTGCCGCAGGATTGCACTTGAACCTGACCAGAATCCGCTTTTGCATCTGCATACCACATTCAGCAAGGTCCGAATCGCATCAGCAGGCGGATTGGGCGTTGCATGCGGCGACTCACCCTGTCGTCGATCGAGGCAGCAGCACCAGGCTGACCACATGAGGCTCTGAGCTGCCAGGCGTCATCGTCTCTGAGGCTGGCTGGATTATCACCTGGATTATCACCTGGTTTCCTTTTCGACTGTTGACTATGCATGGGTCTTTGCTGAGCTGCGCGCATTCTGATCGCCGTGCGTGGGCTGCCATCCTGCGCTGTCACCGGTTCAGCGGATGATCGGAGGCGTTGCGGCTGGGATGTGAACAGTGCAAAGGCTTTGTAACCTTGCAACCGCTTGGCACATGCCGTACACGGCGATTGGCTCCCGATAAGACCAGCTGTGGTGTCTATTCCGACCATACCACAATGCCTGATCTGCGCAGGTTGGCTGGCACAGTGGCGTGGGGCGACAGCTCGGAGCGTTTGCAGGGGACAACAGACCATATTGCGCCAGTGGTCGCCTAGTTTCGTGCGATAAAATTCAATTGCACCTGAATGGAGACACGTCTGCCAAGGGAGAAAAAGGATCTTTTCGCAGAGAGATCTCCCGGAGATCGCAAAAAGAGGCCCTGCAGTGAAAATTGGCTGTCGTTAATCAGAGGCAGTTGGTTGACAACCTCTAGCACCTCCTGAACATATATATAGCAATGTGTGAAAACTTTTCAAGACTCCTATTGTGTTCCCATTTGCTACAGGTGCGATCCAGATCCTGATCTAGCGTTTCGAGCATGCCAGTGGGGTTGTGTACTTGTCTAGAGACAAATGCTGCAACAGGCGCCGCGAGTCAAACTGATGATACCAACAAGCGCAGATATGGCAGATATCTGCCAATCTGCCAAATATCTGCCTGGCAGATATGTTGAAACCAATAAAAAGGTCAGGTATCGCGCGAAATGCATGGCGAAGACTGTCAAAAAGATGGTTCAGAACTTGCGTGGCATCGTCCAGCCTGCCCTCTATGTCGAATATCCAGAAAATATGTTCATGGCGGCTCAGGCTACATGGTGCCCGCAACCAGCGCCGTGGCAACCGGCGCCTCCACCCGCCGCTTCTTGGCGCCCCATGTGAAGCCGCCAGCCTCGGCCGCTGAGCCGCTGAATGCGCCGCCGCCGGCGCCGCTGCATGCGCCGTGGCCGCCACAGGCGACGCGATCGCCGCCGAATGTGCCGCCGCCGCCGTCGTATGCGCCACTGCCGCCGCCGAAGTCCCTGGCAAGGCTGCCGGAATGGGCAGTGGTTCTGCCGGAGGACAGCAGGCGGCCGCTGTCGGAGGACGCCGCCTGGAGCGAGCTGCTGCCGCCGGCGTCGAAGCCCGCGCTGGTGAGAGCAGAAAGCTGCAGGGACACGGGACCGCTGTCGGATACCAGGTATACGATGTCAATGGCAGCAATACGGCAGCATTAATGCTGTGCGGACGCATGGCAATACAAGGGCAATATAAAGTCACAACATGGGCGTAACCAAGCACCTGGGAGGAGTTGGACAGGCGGGCGAGCTTCTGCATCTCGCCAAAGCGGAAGTCCAGCCGCGCACCACCTTGCGGCGGAGAAATACGCCTGCAGGACATTGCAGTTGTGCGTCAGCCGGATGACTATTCAAGCTACTGTATCAGTCTGCTGAGAGGAACAGTCTGCACATCTACAGAGACTGCAGGATTGCTGGATATTGCACCTTGAAAGCGTCTGATGAAGAGATGCAAGCCCAGCAGGCACATGCGTCCGCCTCACCCTTGCAACCTATCATATGCTCGTGGCGCCGCGGCCGTCAGCAAGCTCTTGTCCCTGTCGCCGCCGGCCGCGAGGGCGTTTGGCGCAGGCGCTGCGCCGCCACCATTACCAGCCAGCAGGCGGAACGCGGCTTGCACTGCTTCCAGCGTTGGCTGTGGGCCAGCCGCCGGCGCCAGACTTGCCAGAGCAGCCGCTCGCGCACTCATTGCCTCGGCCTCGGCGGCGGCCATGAGGCCGCTGCGGTCGCCGCCGCTGCCGCCAAAGCGCCACCCGCTGCCGTCAAAGGCAGAGGCCGGCAGCGCCTCGTCGGCCGCCGCCGCCGCACGGTGCGCCTGCGGCTGCAGCGGAACGCCGACGCCGAGCCTCGCCCGCTTGGCGACCGGCGCGAAGGGTCGGCCGGCGTCGCCGCCGTTCGCGGCCTGGGCGGCGGCAGCGGCCGCCAGGAACACCGCCAGCTCAGGGCTGCTGTGCGACCTGGGCTTGGCATCCTGCAGCGCCGCCGTCGCGGCGACAGCCGCCGCAGCGGTTACAGAGTACTCTGCGCTTGATGCTGTCGCACCGGAGCCACCGGCCAGCGCCTGCCGCAGCCACGACAGCGGCAGCTGCTCCGCCGCCTGCGCGACCGCCTGCAAGTGCAGCGGCGCGTGCACGCCCATACCGGGCCACGAGCGCTGCTCGCCCATGGCCGCCAGCGAGCGGTGCTGCTGCAGCTGCTGCTGCCGCTGCGCGAGCTGCTGCTGCAGCGCCAGCTGTGCGTTCAGCTGCTGCAGCAGGGCCGGCGGCAGGTGCGGCAGGCCGGCCGGCGGCTGCGCCAGCGGCGTGTGCGCCGGCAACTGGAGCCGCGGCGACCGTTGCCCCGTTGACGCCGCCGCCGCCGGGCCGAGTGGCAGCTGTCGCGGCGGTGCCGAGGTGCTGCTCTTGATGAGCGTGCCTGCCGCCGGCCAGTTTGCTGCGCCTGGTGCTCTGCCTTTGCTCTTGGACACCGCCTGCCGCCTGTCGATGGGAAGGAATCTATGAGAGTGATTTGGCAGTACAATTGGCTAGTACGTCATCCACATACTGGGAGACGACCGCCCAATAGTAAGGAAGGCAACTGGACCACAGCTGCCAACTTGTAACAGGCTGCTGCTGGTTGGCGTTGTCGTCTTAGGCATGGGTATTTGAGAACCACACCTTGGAGACGGCGCAACGGATTGCGGCGCTGGCCCCGCCGAACCTGCGTCTGGCTGCCAGCCCAGTTTTGAGAGCTCCGTGGCGGTTTGACCTGCATGCCAGAGAGCGATGCTGTTCAGGACCGATCTCACAGACGCGATCAAGATCCCTAAGGACAGGAGGAGGATGTGTCACATGAAACAGGGACCACAAGTGCCCAATGTGCCGCCAGTGCGCCGCAGAAGCGTTCATATTCCGCAGGCAATGCTGCAAGTAGCTGAACATGCGGGGCCAGCATGCACACCTGCCCCTTTAGCAAGCTCATGCGTCAGTGAAGTCCGCACCAGCCAAGGCCTGCGCCTCGCGGATGGCTGCGCGCGCGGAGCTCAGCAGGCTCTTGCAGCGCCGCGACGCCGCCGTCGGCGGGCCAACGAGTGAAGGTGCAGACAGTTTTGGCGGGGAGCCTGGCCGGCTGCTCGGCAGGCTGCGAGCACCGCCCAGCGAGTGCGTCGGCGGCGTGGGTGATTGCCGCTTCCTGGACTGAGGCTCCACTGGCGCTTCCGGCCAGTTGTTCGATGACGGCAAGCCCGATCGCGACGGCGCCTGCTGACCCGCGATGCCACGTTGGCCTTGCTGATGCTGCGGCGCGCCGTCTCGCGGATCCGCGAACCGGCTCTGGTGCTGGGCCGCGTCCAGCAGGGCAGCAAACGGCGACAGCTGGCCGTCCGATGCTGACGCCGAAGGCGTCTCCTTCTCGCTGTGCATTCCGGCCGGCGGCACAGCGGGCATCCGAGATCCGGGCGGTCGGACCAGGATGCTGCGATGTGATTGCAGCGCCGCGCGGCCTTTGGCTGCCAACGTCTAATAATCCTATAACGCGTCCCGTCCTTGCGACCAGTTCGTATGGCCTCAGCCCGTGTCCTGCGCAGGGCATCAACTGCGGCGTCTCAAAATCTTGACAGCGGCGTAAGGATGGGACCTGGCATTGCCCCTAACGGGTTCAGCCTTGATTATTGTCGCCGGACAAGCAAGTCTTATGCCTGGCTGGAGATGACTCAGACGTCCAAGGGCCGTGTCCTGGCCCCCTTGCTGTGCTTGGACGCGGCACACTGTGCCGCGCAAACAGCTGCCAGCAGGCTGCTCGTGGCAGGAAAGGCTGGACAGCTGTGCGATGGCAACAACGGGCGACTCCGATGTGGACTCCTGACTAAGGCTGGGTAGGGTACAGTACCAAGATGACAGCCAGAGCGCGTCCTGTTTGGTGACGCTTCGCGTTAGGCTGCGTATGTACGCATGTCCACAACGGTGCCGGCAGGGCAGCATCTGCAATCTGACGATGCTCTACAGAGCCCGGTCAGGTGGGCTGCCTCGCAAGCTGAAGTTGCGACTGTCACCATGAGAGCACATGCCGCCTTGTGCGTAATTCGCGAGGAATTGCGGGGATCCAGATCAGCTGCCGCATGCATGGCTGCCCTACACTTCCGTGTCGTTTTGGAAGGCACCTGAGACGCGCAGCCACGACACGCGCAGTCGTATGCTGTCCGCCGCTTTCGCCGTGCTGAGTTAGCGATGTCGTGAAGCCCGCTGCCGTCGGCGCTGATGTGCTGGCGTGGACACAAGCAAAGCAGATGGAAAACACTGTGCTAGCTGGCAGTTTGGAAGCTGGGGTGTTGTCCCACGTGGCAAGAAGCTAGAGGCGAAAAGTCAAGTTCGTGTTGTCAGACAGTTGTCAGCCACGCTAGGAGTCGTCCATATTCACGACCCCTGGTTGATGCAAGGCCGTTTTTGGTCAAGGCAACCCTCGTCAGAAATGTT
>JAABUM010004238.1_pt1 | contig 16429 bp, 10 predicted proteins | sample 5559161 | NCBI WGS metagenome assembly JAABUM01 (sample SAMN10711868, study PRJNA513369) | rock metagenome | isolation source: Antarctica rocks | place: Antarctica: Victoria Land, Siegfried Peak nord
CCGGTGCTACCACTGAATCAACAGATCGGTGACGCGACCGGCATCCAGTTCCTGCCCGACGGCCGGATACAGGCCGCCGCCGAACCGGTGCGATCCGGCGGCGGCAGCGCCCTGGTCGTCGACCCCCCCCCAATAGAGTCGACCCCCAATAAGACGGTGCCTCCATGGACCCTCGGGCCGAGTCAGGGGTAGTGCACGAGGTGTAACTGTTCGAATTATCTGGCGGGTTCTGTTCACGCTATCTGGCGGGGTGATCGATCAGAGGTTCGGGCTTCTGCCCCCAGGTTTGCAGACCTGACCTGCAGTGATGCAACTCAGCCCAGCAGACACCGCCAGATAATTCGAACAGAAACCGCCACTTAAATAGAACAAAACCCGCCGACTAGTTCGACAAGTGACAGCCCGCTGCGCCGGCGTAGGGAGGCGAAAATGCCCGGACGTCCACATCGTCGGGTGGAGTATGCGCCGGTGTCGACCAGCGGCGAGTCGTAGCCGCGATGTGACCGACTGGTCGCACCATACGAATTGCTGTCACAGACAGCTACAGTCTAGGGGCAAATGGGTGACTGCAATGCACGTCACGCCCTACGGGGGGACAGTATCGGACAAGCGTTTGCTACTGTACGTGTGTTCGCTGGCGGCGTCGGGGCCGCCAGGGATGTGTGTTGCTCGGAGGCCGTGGACATGTCGGGCTCAGCGCGATGTTCGATATTGAGATGGCTCTGTCGCCAGGCGCCTGTGCTCGAATACTGGGCCTGTTTGGTGGGCTCTGTTCGTTTGACCTGTTCCACCGCTGAGCATGATGCCGATCTTCCCGAGGGGCGTAATGGACGCGTTACCAAATGTTGATGGCGCAGCGGCCGTTGGTGCTCGCCGCGGGTTGCGAGCCGCCCAGCCTGTCGGACTATGGTCGCCGCCAGCCAGGGTACAAGCCACCTCCGATGAATTGGATGTCACGGTGGTGGTTCCGACTCGTAACGAGGCGGGCAATGTGAATGAACTGCTGCGTCGATTGGACGCGGCGTTGGGTTCCCTTCGTGCTGAGGTGTTGTTCGTCGATGACAGTGATGACGAGACGCCCGCGGTGATCCTGGCCGCAGCGGAAAGGTCGTCGCGAAACATTCGTCTGTTGCATCGGGAACCTGGTCGGCGGGAGGGTCGGTTGGGCGGTGCTGTGGTCGCGGGCTTCCAACTCGCTCGTGCACCTTGGGCTGCGGTGATTGATGGTGACTTGCAGCATCCCCCAGAAGCGATCCCCTCGCTCCTTTTGGCAGGGCGAGCGCAGGACGTTGATTTGGTTTATGGCAGTCGGTATGTAGAGGATGGTGATGCTGCAGGGTTGGGTGGCCCAACCCGGCGATGGGTCTCCAGTTTATCGACGGTGCTGGCCAAGGCGCTGTTTCCGAGGAAACTGTCGGCCGTCAGTGATCCGATGAGTGGCTTCTTTGCAATTCGGTTGGCAGCTTTAGATTCGGCGGCACTGCGGCCTGCCGGTTATAAGGTGTTGTTGGAGATCCTGGCTCAGGCGCGGCTCCGCCGGACCGCGGCGGTGCCCTTCTCGTTTCAGCCTCGCTACTCGGGGCGGAGTAAGGCGTCGCTGGCTGAGGGGATCCGATTTTTGACGCAGCTGTTGGCGCTGCGGCTGGGAATGTCTGTCGGACGGCTGAGCCAGTTGACGCAGCTCCTGACGGTCGGCGTTATCGGTGTCGGCGTGAACACCGTAATAATGTGGGCTTTGATTGCCTCGTGGTCGCATCTGCCGTATTTGATGGCTTTCGTATTGGCGATCAACGTGACTCTTGTAGCGATTTTTTGGTTATTGACAAAGTATGGGTTTCGCCAGACTCCCAATGGCTCCTATTGGGAGGGTATTCCCCGCTTCTGGTTTATCAATGTGACTCTCCTGCCGTTCCAGTTGGGGTCACTTGTTGTGCTCGTCGGCGGCGCCGCCATGAAACCGTTGATGGCCAATGTGGTGGTCGTGTGCATGGTGTTCGGGTTGTGGTTCATGCTCACCTCGACCTGGGTGTTCAGTGGGAAGGCAACTGCAGGTGGTCCGGTCATTTGGGCGTTAGACGTTCTGCGGGGTTTGGGGCTGCGCACTGTGTCGCGGCGTTCATATCTGTTCCGGTTGGTCTTGTTGATCGCCGCGACTTTAGTGGCGGTGCCAGCGAGCGCTGTGCAGTCCTGGGCTGTACTTCAGGGCGGCGGCATCGCAGCCGCCGAACTCGTGGTGGTGGTTGTGGCGGCGTTGGTGATGGTCGCGTTGCGGACTTCACCGTCGGCAGGGGATCCAGATGTGCACGACCGACAGCTGGATGTGATAATGGCCGTACCGATCCTGGCCGCTGCAGTGTGGTCGTCGTTGGGCTGGTCGGCGGAGCTGGCTCCGGGTGCTCCGTGGAGTACACGCGATGCTGTCACCGCCTGCCTGTTTCTGGCCGGTTCGTCACTGCTTCTGATAGGTACCAGGCTCACGGCTCGGCTGCGTTGGGCGCTGTGCCTGCCGCTGCTTGGGCTACCGGCGGTTACTGACCGGCCGTTGCTGCTCGGTGCACTGCTCACCGCGGTGGTCGTGGCCATCACGACCACCGTCGCGGTACGGCTGTACCGACGGCGCAGAACGACTCAGGGCGGCCATCTCGTGGCGCCGGCCCGGCACCAGCGGCTGCCTTCGTGGCGATTTGGGGTTGCGGTGGTCGTGGCGGTCGCCGGCCTTCTTGCCTTCATCACGATCGGGAATGCGTCGGCTCCGGCTCCGGCTTCTACTCCCGCAGCGCAGCTGGCGCCGTGAATCCGGTTGGACTGGTGCGGCTCATACGTTCGCTTTCACCATTGCTGACATTGAAGGGTTCGCGATGAATTTTGATGAACGGTCGGAGGCGGAGGTCCGCGCCGGTCTGGATATTCAGCGGCTGGATCGGAGCCTACGAGGACTGCGGCAGGCCGCGCCGGAAATGTCAGCCCATACCGTCTTGTCGCGCAGGCAGGGGATTGGGCTGATCGTGTTCGCGGTGACAGGCGTAGCTGCTCTGGTGGTGGACTGGATGCTCACTCTGCAGATCTTGATGACGGTGGGCACATTCATTTATGCGGCCACTTTGATTTACCGGTTGGTGTTGGTGCGTCGTGGGCTGGCCGGTAGCCATCTGGTCCAGGTGAGCGATGAGGACGCCTTGGCCCTCTCGGCAGAGGAACTGCCAATGTATAGCGTGCTCGTACCCGCCTATCGGGAACCGGCGGTGATCGGCAAGATCATCGCGTCGATCTCTGAGCTGAATTATCCGGTGGACAAGTTGGATGTTCGGCTGCTGTTGGAAGCCGACGATGACGAGACGATCGCTGCGGCCAGGGCCAGCATCGCCGGCGCACCGTTCACGATTGTGCTGGTGCCTCCAGCGGAACCTCGGACCAAGCCGAAGGCGTGTAACTTCGGGTTGCAATCGGCGATCGGTGAACTGGTCACGGTTTTTGACGCGGAGGACCGTCCGGAGCCGCTGCAGCTGCGCCGTGCAGTGATTGCCCTTGCTCGGCTGGGCGAAGATTTCGCGTGTGTTCAGGCCCGACTGGGCTATTTCAATGCTCGGCAGAACGTGATTACTCGGTGGTTCACAATTGAGTATGGCACCTGGTTCAGGTTTCTGCTTCCCGGCCTGGTGTCGGTCGGTGCACCCATCCCTTTGGGTGGAACCAGCAACCATTTCCGCACTCCGTTGTTGCGTGCCTTACAGGCGTGGGACCCGTACAACGTGACCGAGGACGCCGATCTGGGTATCCGGTTGGCCCGGTTGGGTTACTCGGTGGGTGTGCTGGACTCGGTGACTGACGAGGAGGCGAACTCCGATTTCGTCAACTGGGTGAAACAACGCAGCCGTTGGTACAAGGGCTATCTGCAGACCTGGCTGGTGCATATGCGCCGGCCCGTTCAGGTGCACCGGGAACTGGGTTGGCGGGGGGCGATGGGGTTGCATCTTTTTGTGTTGGGCACCCCGCTGACGGCGTTGTTCAACCCGCTGTTCTGGCTGTTGTCGGTGATGTGGTACGCCCGTAAACCCGCTGTGGTTGCCGATCTCTTCCCCCCCAGCGTCTATTACGTCGCGTTAGTCTGTTTCGTGTTCGGAAACGTCGCTGTCGTGTACATCAACCTGATGACAACTCGTGTCATCAACCAGCCGGGGCTGGTGGGAGCATGCCTTTTGGTGCCGGCCTATTGGGTGATGATGAGCATCGCCGCGGCCAAGGCAGTTTATCAACTCGTTTTCAAACCTTCCTACTGGGAGAAGACGTCGCACGGGTTAAATACCGAACGGGCTGCCAGGACTGCGGCCGAGGTGACGTCTTGAACCAGCCGGTGATGACCTTGCCCCGTCGTCCACCGCCCGCAGGTAATCGTGTCAGGGGTGGGGGGGATCCCCGGCGGCCGGGGCGGGGGCGTCACGGTGAAACGCTGATCCTGTTCGCGGTGTCGGCGGTGTTGTACCTGGTCATGGGCGGCTTGCTCATTCATTTCAACGTGGTGTTCACCGACGCCATTAGTCGGGTCGCCAACGCCTTCTACGTGTTGTTCAGCCGCGATCCGCATCTTCCGGCTATGGGTTTTGTGTGGAATCCACTGCCGTCGTTTGTGGTGTTGCCTATTCTTCCGCTCAAGGGCATCTTTCCCGGTCTCGTCGTGTACGGCGCTGCAGGTGCCATCCAATCAGCGTTGTCGATGGCCGGTGTGGTGGCGGTGATTTCGGTATGCCTGCGCAAGCTCGGCGTCTCTCGATTGCCGCGGCTGGTGTTGGTAGCTCTCTTCGCGGTGCAGCCGATGATTTTGCTGTACGGCGGCAGCGGGCAGAGCGAACCGATGATGCTGCTGTTTCTGATGCTCACCGCTTCCGCGTTGATTTCCTGGACGCAGCAACAACACACCGGGCATTTGGTCGCCGCCGGTATTGCACTGGGTTTGGCCTACTTGACCAGGTATGAGTCCGGAGCTACTGCCGTGGCGGTCACCGCCTTCGTCGGCTCGATGACGGTGTTCAAAGCGACCGGCACCGTAGGTCACCGAATCCGGTTGGCTGTGAACGATGTGGCGCTGGTGTTGGGGCCGTTCCTTGTCGCTTTTGTGTTCTGGGCGGCGTCGGCCAAGCTCTTGGTCGGTGAGTGGTTCCCGACATTTGGTTCCAAGTACGGCAACAGCGCGCAGGTAGCGGACGCGGCGCACTGGATCCAGCAGGCGACCGGAACCGGTTTCGGGCAGACCTTGGCCTACTTGAGCCGGCAAACCCTGGCACTGTCACCCCTGTTCGCGGCACTGCTGATTGCGGCAGTCGGACTAGGCGTTCACCGCCGTGACCTGACTGTTGTGGTGGCGCCGGTTGTATTCGGCTCCGTCATGGCGTTCTGCGGTCTGATCCTGTTGGTGGGTTCCTCGTTCGGTTGGCTTCGTTTCCAGATCACCGTCATCCCGTTGACCGTGCTGCTGGCCGGATCGATCGTTGCGTCACTGACGGCAGGGCCGGGACGGAAGACGGGCGTCGTCCCGGCGGCTGGCGGCGGCGGATGGTTTGGCCGCCGCCGGGCGTTGACCGCGACCGTGGCCGTCGTGGTGGCCGTCGTAGTCGCGGTCCCGGTGCAGGCGTGGGTCCTGACTCAGCCGACCTTGAACTTGGCGCGGGAAGAGGCCCCGATGCTCAGCGGCCTGATCTACCCGGCTCGTCCAGGTAGTGATCCGAGCAGGCTGCAGATGTTCCAAACCGAACACCGGGTTGGCGCGTACCTCGATCGGCTTGATCCCGGCGCGGGGACCGTGCTCGCCGATTCGGCATACGCATTTCCGATCATCACGAGCAGCACGAAACCACGCATGTTCGTCATCAGCTCGGATTTCGACTTCCAGGGTGCTGTGGATAATCCGGCCGGTCATGCGATCAAATATGTGTTGGTCCGCTCCGACGCGCGGTCCGACGCTGTGCAGGTCAAATGGCCGCAGATATACGACACCGGGGCCGGGATCGCGACCCTGGTGCAGAAGTGGGACGGTGTTGTGGGTCAGTGGCGGCTCTACCGATTCCACTGAATCGAAACGGGCCGGTGAACAGCCGGTCCTGGAACAGTCTTACTCACCATCGCCTGCTGCGGTCGACGGGCACGTCCTGGTGGGCGTCAGCGCCCGCGGACACGACCCAGACGAACTGACCGTTGTAGAAGGAGCACAACATGAACCGTGCCAGCATCGCCGCGGTAGTCCCCTCCCAACACTCGTTGGGTCACGACCGCGGCGGGGTCGCCCGGTTGGTGTTTCTGACCTTGGCGGTGTGTTTGGGTGTCACCGGTGTTCAGGTGGCGGCGGCCCCGCTGGCCCGCGCGGAGGTGACCACCGCCGCCAAGGACCAACTGCGGACCGGCTGGTACCCGGACCAGCGGAATCTGTCCCCCGGGTTGGTCGGCGGCGGCAGCTTCGGGCAACAGTTCTCGACCACCGTCAACGGGCAGGTGTACGCCCAACCGCTGATCGCGAACAACACCCTTCTGGTCGCGACCGAAACGAACAACATCTACGGTCTGGACCCGGGCACCGGGGCGCAGCGCTGGACCCGGAATTTGGGCGGGTGGTGGAATCCCGCCGACCTGGGCTGCGGGGACCTGACGCCCAGTGTCGGCGTGACCGGAACCCCCGTCGTCGACCCGGCTACCAACACCATGTATCTGCTGAGTAAGACCTACTCCTCCGGAACGAGCGGCGCCGCCGCCTGGTACGCCCACGCCGTCGATATCAGTACCGGCGCGGAACGGCCGAACTTCCCGGTGCTGATCGCCGGAACTGCGGCCAACGACCCGAGGCAATCCTTCAACGCCACCACCCAGATGCAACGCCCGGGACTGTTGCTGCTGGACGGCGTGGTGTACGCAGCCTTCGGGGCCCATTGCGATTCCGGCACCTATTCCGGCTGGGTCGCCGGGATCTCCACCGCGGGATCACTGACCACCATGTGGACCGCCGCGTCGCAAACCGGGGGCGGCGCGGGGATCTGGCAGCCCGGCAGCGGCCTGGTTTCCGACGGCGCCGGACAGATCATCCTGTCCACCGGAAACGGCAAGGTCGCCACCGCACCGACGCCGGGCAAGACGCCGCCGGCCGCGCTGGGCGAGGCGGTGGTCCGGCTCACTGTGCAGGGCAACGGAACGCTGAAAGCCACCGATTACTTCGCGCCGTATGACGCCGCGTCGCTCAACGGCTGGGACGCCGACCTCGGCGCGGGCGGTCCAGTGGCGCTGCCGGCGCAGTTCGGCACGACCGGGCATCCGCGTCTGATGATTCAGGTCGGCAAGCAGGGCTATGTCTATTTGATGGACCGGGACAACCTGGGCGGTATGGGACAGTCGCCGACCGGCGGCGACGCCGTTCTGCAACGCGTCGGTCAGGACGGCGGTGTGTGGGGTAAACCGTCTGCCTGGCCCGGTGACGGCGGCTACGTCTACATCACCACCGCCTCCGCGGGCAGCACCATGTACGGCAACGGCGGTGTCCTGCACGCCTACAAGTACGGTGTGGACGGAAGTGGAATCCCCACCCTGAGCTTGGTAGGTACCTCTGCCGATGCGTTCGGGTTGAGTTCCAGCCCGGCGGTGGTGACCTCCGACGGCACCAACTCCGGCACCGCTCTGGTGTGGGTGATCCGCGCGCCGGGTGGGAATGGAACCGGGGCGCAGCTGCGCGCCTACAGCCCGGTACCGGTCAACGGCACCTTGCAGCTGGTGAGGAGCTGGCCGATCGGGGTGTCGACGAAATTCAACCCACCCGCGGTGGACAACAACCATGTCTATGTTGGAACTCGGGACGGTCACGTCCTGGGTTTCGGCTCCCCCGTCAGCACCCCGATGGACGGCAGCGCCGTGACCTGGTCGGCCACCACCAAAGGGCAGAGTTCGATTCACACCGCCACCCTGACCGCCAACGCCGCGCTCACCGTCACTTCGATCACAACCACCAACGGCGATTTCGTGGCTGGTACCCCGTCGCCGCCCCTGCCGGCGACGATGACCGCTGGGCAGACCCTGACCGTGCCGATCACATTCACCCCGTCTTCGGTGGGACAGATCAGCGGTGCACTGCAGGTCAGCACCAGCATCGGTGCGGTAAGTGTGGCCCTGAACGGCGCCGGACAGTCCGCCAACGCCCAGCTCAGCGCCAGCCCCACCGCGATCAGCTTCGGCGGCGTCGCCGTCGGCCGCAACGCCACCGGCAATGCCACCTTCTCCAACACCGGCGCCCAACCGTTGACCGTACAAAGCGTCACCAGTCCGGTGGCCCCGTTCAGTGTGATCGGGATGCCCGCCGCCGGTTTCGTGATGCAACCAGGCACCAGCGTGACCGCCACCGCATCGTTCAACCCCACCGCGGCGGGCACCTTCACCGACGCGCTCACCCTGACCACCACCGCGGGCACCGTCAGCGTCCCGATGTCCGGCTCAGCCGCGCAGCCGCCCCAGATGGTGATCACACCGCTGCACCTGAACTACGGCACGGTGCCGACTGGAGCGGCCACCACTGCCACCTTCACGGTGTCCAACACTGGAGGCACCCCGCTGACCATCACCAAATCGAAACCACCCGTTCTGGGCACCGGCTTCACCGCAACCAGCGCTCTGGCCGAGGGCACCAGCATCCCCGCCGGAGCCTCAATGACCGAAACCGTTCGTTTCGAACCCACCACTACCGGCGCCGCCCAGGACAACTGGGTGCTAACCGGCAACGACAGTTCCGGGGTACAAACCGTGACCTTCGATGGCTCCGGCGGCACCGCCGCAGCTGTGCCCCCACCTACGGCCGGCGGCTGGCAGATCAACGGCACCGCCCTGCTCACCGGCGGCGGCCTGCAACTGACTGATGCCACCACGGCGGCGCAAGCAGGCTCAGCGTTCTGGCCCACCGCTGTGAACTCGTCATACCTGGATGTGTCCTTCGACGCCGCCATCGACGGGGGAGGCGGCGCTGACGGCATGACCCTCGCCCTGGCGGACCCGACCGCAGGTGCAACACCCACCTCCCTGGGTGTCAACGGCGCCGGGCTGGGGTGGGCAAAAATCCCGGGCATCGCGGTTGCGCTGGACACCTACCAAAACGGCGCCGACCCGTCCAACAACTTCATCGGCGTGGCCAACGGTTTCAGCGCCGTTCACAACGACAACCTCATCTGGAAAGCCACCACGAGCGGCGTCCCGGCGCTGCGGAACAGCACCCGGCATATTCACGTAGTCGTCTCAGGCGGCCAGCTCACGGTGTCGGTCGATGGCGTCCAGGTGTTGACAACTGCGGTTACGCTGCCCGCCAAAACGATGATCGGCTTCACCGGCGCGGACGGCGGTATCACCGACAGGCACGCCGTGTCCAACATCGCCATCAACACCCTGGGCGCCACCGCGACCACCACCGCGCCGGGGGCACCGACGGCGGTGACCGCGACGGCCGGGAACACGGCGGCCATTCTCACCTGGACGGCGGCGACCAGCGACGGCGGCGCTCCGATCACCGGCTACACCGTCACCGCCAGCCCAGGAGGTAAAACCGTCACGGTCACCGGTAACCCGCCGTCCGGCACCGCCACAATGACCGGTCTGACCAACGGCACTGCCTACGCTTTTACCGTGACGGCGACCAACTCGGTCGGAACGGGGCCCGCATCCACGCCGAGCAACCCGATCACCCCCACCGCCGGGACCACAGTGTCGCCAGCTGATCTGTCGGTGGGCGATACGGTGCTAAATCTGTCCGCTTCGGGTACCGGGCAGGCGACTTTCGCGGTCCGGCTGTCCAAGGCCACGACCGGCCCGGTAACGGTGAGTTACCGAACCGTTGACGGTACGGCCAAGGCCGGCGCGAACTATGTGGCAGTTCCGGCGACGACATTGACTTTCGCGCCGGGTGAGACCAGCAAAACGGTGACGGTCACGGTGAACGGCAACGGCCTGCACGGTATCGGGTCCACCGATTTCCACGTGCTGCTATCCGCTGCCGGCGGCGCGTCGATCGCCGACGGAGACGGCCGGGCCAGACTAATCAAAATGTTGGGTCCGTTGTCGATCTATGTGGGAAACACCGTGGTGACCCAGTCGGCGACCGCGGCAGGTGCGGCCACCTTCCAACTGTCATTGTCGGATCCGCCCGCGGCGGGCGAATCGGTGACGGTGCTGGCATCGACCGCGGACGGCTCAGCTACGACAGCGGACGGCGATTACACCGCGCTGCCGGCAACGAAGGTCACCTTCGGTCCAGGGGTCAAAACCGCTTCGGTGAAGGTGCCAGTGGGGTCGGCGACCGGGCCCGAGGCCAACGAAACCTTCACCCTCAACTTGTCCACCGCCTCGAGCAACGCTGCCATCGGTACCAACAAGGCCACCGCCACCATCACCAACGGCGGGACCACAGTGTCGCCGGCTGATCTGTCGGTGGGCGATACGGTGCTAAATCTGCCCGCTTCGGGTACCGGGCAGGCGACTTTCGCGGTCCGGCTGTCCAAGGCCACGACCGGCCCGGTAACGGTGAGTTACCGAACCGTTGACGGTACGGCCAAGGCCGGCGCGAACTATGTGGCAGTTCCGGCGACGACATTGACTTTCGCGCCGGGTGAGACCAGCAAAACGGTGACGGTCACGGTGAACGGCAACGGCCTGCACGGTATCGGGTCCACCGATTTCCACGTGCTGCTATCCGCTGCCGGCGGCGCGTCGATCGCCGACGGAGACGGCCGGGCCAGACTAATCAAAATGTTGGGTCCGTTGTCGATCTATGTGGGAAACACCGTGGTGACCCAGTCGGCGACCGCGGCAGGTGCGGCCACCTTCCAACTGTCATTGTCGGATCCGCCCGCGGCGGGCGAATCGGTGACGGTGCTGGCATCGACCGCGGACGGCTCAGCTACGACAGCGGACGGCGATTACACCGCGCTGCCGGCAACGAAGGTCACCTTCGGTCCAGGGGTCAAAACCGCTTCGGTGAAGGTGCCAGTGGGGTCGGCGACCGGGCCCGAGGCCAACGAAACCTTCACCCTCAACTTGTCCACCGCCTCGAGCAACGCTGCCATCGGTACCAACAAGGCCACCGCCACCATCACCAACGGCGGCTGATATCTGTGACCGCCGCACCAACTCGCAAAGGACCGGTGCCTGAGTGGACGAACCGACCAGGAGAAACCGTGGGCAGTAGTGGAACAGTGCGCGGCACCCGCGCACCGCGCAATCGCGCCTTCCTGGCGTTGCCGGCCGCCCGTGCGTGTACGCGAGCGATCCTGATGGCCGCCATCACGTTCCTTGCCGCCACCAGCTGCAGTCACCACTCTGGGGCGTCGATGACCCCCGACGCAGCGCCGACCACGACGCGAACTGCACCAACCGCACCCAGCACCGCGGTAGCACCTGGAATCCCAATTACCCCAAGGACGGCAATCACGGCGAGCGGCACAACAGCAGAAAGCACGGCCAAGGCAGCAGGCGGCCCCACCGCAACCGTCCCTACCACCGCACCATCCGCAGAGTTCCGCACCACGTCGGACTCGGCCACAACGACCGGCAATTCCAAGTCCACCGGGGCCTCCCCACCCAGTTTCTTTCCCGTGCCATCCCCAACCTCGGACCGCACACACATGTCGCCCAGCACCGACGCGCCCGCTGCAAGAGGCGCCCTCACGTCTGCGCCGCCGAAGGGACATTCGTTGTCAGGATCCAGCCGTCCTGTCTTCATCAACGCCGCCGACGCGGTCTGCGAGACGGCGCGAGTACAACTGGATGCCCTACCACAGCCCATTGGTCCCAGCGAGTTGATTGCGACGCTCAACGACCAGTTGCGGGTCCAACAAGACGCACTCAACAGTCTGCAAAGCCTTCCACAACCCGAGGGTGACCGCGCCGAGATCACCGCTCGTCTACTCGTGCCGTTCCGGAACGCGATCGCCCGTGAAAAAGTTCTGCTGCCGGCCATTGGCGGAAGCATCGCCTCGACCGACGCGGTGAAGCTGGCCACACTACACACTGAATACGACGTCGCCGGTCACCCTCGAGCAGCCGCAGCCTTCGTCCGTGAGTACGGCATGAACAGTTGCGAAAAATTTGAGTACTTCCGGCCACAATGACCTGCTCTTTGGAGCTTTCGCGGCGGCGCCTGAACGGTTCTTTTGCAGTACCGTGAGCGGTCAAACGTTTCCTCGGTTATGTCGGCGTGTGGCGCGATGGCGAGTTACCCGCCGGTTGCCATTGTCATCGTATCGCCGCCATTCCGGTGCTGCGGGCACGGATCGCAGCGGCAGTTAGCGGTGCCGTTGTGACATTGAGCGCCGGAGCGTCGATGTTCCAGAATGAGACACCTTGAGCTCCCGATTTCAAGGCCAGGTCCTCTTGACGGTTGAAGTCGGCCGCCCGTGCAGTATCGGACGGGTAGTTGGCGGCCCCAAAGCCGAACTCTTCCAGGTACCAGGGCTTTGCCAAAGACGCCATGTAAGCCGCAACAACGGGCTGGGCCTTCTCGTCGGAGGTTGAGTAGGAGTGAATAGCAGGCAGGTCGCAACTGGACAGAGCGAAAATCTTCCGCCACGGCATCGTGGTGTCGGTCAAGAAGAACAAACCACCAGGGATGCGGATCTGGCCCGGTGCCAACCTGCCCCAGGTGGTCATGACTTTGTCGTAGAACGACACGAGCTGCGTCGCAGTCACGCCGCGCGCTTTCGATTCGGATTGATCAGGTGCCCCGGTCTCGCCGGCAAATGAAACGAATGCAATCCCGGCGTCCGATCCGTAGCGTTTCCCCGTGACCGTGTTCGTGCGGTTGGCGACAAACGTGAGGAAGGGCGTCCAACTGTAAGTATAAGGGTTGAAAGTGGGAGATTGCGATTGTAGGAAGTTGCGGTAGGTCGATAGGTCCAGTTCGATCTTGAGGTTGTTCTGTTCCGCCCGGGCGATCATGCCGTCTACACCCTGCCACTGGGCGGCGGCATATTCATCGATCCCGAGCCTGCCCGGGCGAGGAATAAAGTCGGTGAGGCGAACGGTGTTGACCCGCAAATTCACAGCCAACCCGATGTTCGCTGCGGGGCTCTGGCTGAAACGCGGGTTGCCATTGCTCGACCCGCCGTTAACCCGCCACGGCGCTCCGCCCATGCACAGCCTTGAGCCGCAGATCGTGACCAGGTGATCCGGCGTGGCGCCTACCGTAAAAACCGCATCCATTTCCTTGGAAGGATCCCCGGTAGTGAACTGACTGACAGTCCGAAGGCGGTGAACACCCGCCGTCAAGCCGTCAGAATTGTAAAGCTTGGCTATACCGCTGGGCGCGGTGCCCGCGAAATCCCATGGTGCTGAATGCTCCACCCGCGACGGCACCGTCGCGCCGTCCAGATAGAAGGACACCGACTTCGTAGAAGGTCCGGCACCAACGAAAATGGCCTCGTCCCCGTGGAGTCGCGCTTGGTCGAGAGCCCGAGGGTTTGACCTGTCTGCGGCGGTGCTCAGCCAAAGCTGACCTGCGACCACACCAGCGGTGGCCCCAGCATCGGGAGCTCCCATCAGTAAGCCGCTGAGCATCAGCGTCACCAGCGCGACCCCGACACCCCAGCGGAACCTAACTCGTCCTGCATAGTTCGACTCTACTAAGAGGCTCATCGCGCTTCTCCCTTGCTGAAAGTGGTGACCTGTGTCATGTGTCCGCGACACCTACCGGTCAACTACTTTGTGCGATCGATAATATACGCAGTGTAGCAGCACTCAGAGTGCTGAACGACTACGGCGAGTAATTAGCGTAGGACGTTACATCCTCATCTGAGAGGAGATTTCAACTCGGATCTGTTGCCCGTCTGCCCGTTTGCCCGTCTCGCCGCGACCCCCACCGCCCGCTCCACTTCAGTCCGATGATCGCGTTCGGTCAGTGCAATCGTGGTGACGCCGGAGGTGAACCGGGCTCGCCGACCGGGCCGACTGGCCCAGGAGAAGAGCGGCGTTCGACTACCCGCAACATCTATAGCGGCGATGTTAGTGCCATTCCGACGAACAGGACGCAGACCTGGGAACAGGTAGCGACCGTCGACAGCCGACAGTTGCCGCAGTGCATCAGGGGGTAGGTGTCGGTGGCCGACAACACCCGCGCCGCGCTTCAATTTCCTTATCAACGAGACCGGAGCGCAGTAGCGGTGTGAATCCGCCTGGTCCTTTACATAACCACTGCCACAAATCGAATTGGCCGTACCCTGTGAAACAAGTGACAAAACTTGACATGGTCGGGCATCGCTTGACATGGTTGTGTTATGGCAATTCGCACGATGGTCGGAGTCGGCCTGCTGTTCTTTGGAATGGTGGGCTGCACGCAACCGAGTTCCACATCCGCCTCGACGCTAACGGTGACTGTTCCCACCACCGTCACCGAGGTCAAGACGGTGGCCGAGGTGCAGACTCAGATCGTCGCCCCGCCCGCTGAGGTGAAGACCGTCAGCACGGTGGAAACCAAAACTGTTACGGCGCTTCCCCCGGCAACAATTACAGAAACGGTGACGGCGGCGGCTGGCGGAAATGGAAGCCTTCTGACGTTCAACAGCGCGAAAGTTGCGCAGGACGTGAGAAAGCGGCTCACCGATGCACCGCCAGCCGGTTACGGAACGACGGGTGTCACCGACGTGAGCTGCCCGAACGATCAGGCAGTGAAGGCTGGGGCGATGTTCCTCTGCCACGCCACCATCAACAACGCCTCGAAGTCAGTGAAAATCACCGTCCAGGACAACGCCGGAAAGTATCAAGTAGGACTTCCTGACTAAGGTAGGCTTATTGATCAACGAAGAGAAAGTCGTCGGGGTGTAGCTCATTCGGCGGGGCGGGTGCCTGTAGAGTCTCTTTATCGTCGTGGGTTCGGTCCTGCTACTCCGCCGCATTGGTTGTCACATCGTCATAATATCGCCAACATCTGGTGCGCCGCTGCGTAGAGTCCTCCCAGTCGCGAGTAATGAGGCTCCAGCAAGTCGGGAATAAATGAAACGTCAGAGATTACAGCCCACCAATTCGGGAGCAGCAGGTCGAACGCTGCGACCAGGCCCTCGACGCCCTTGTACCGCCGCACCACACTGAAATAGAGGAAGACGAATTCCATGGTGGCGGCGGCGGCGTCCCAGCCGATAGCAGGTGCCGCGTCGGCGTGGGCATCTCGACCGTGGTGGTCATACGGTCCGTGCGCCGCGATCGCGACGAGTTCATCGGGCAGGTCGTAGTTTGCCGTAGCAGCACTTTCATCGCTGTCGTGACGGAGCGAGCGACGCCTGGAATGCGCGCATCCCAGGTGTCCTGCCCGTCGTGCCATTCGATGATGACCCGACAACCCGACGTCGGGCCAGCTGAGCAAGCCGCAGGTAGGAGTGCAGGACCGCACCGGTTCACCACTGCAAGATCAGTACCTGCGGACGGTTCGCTTCGGGAAATCGCCTGGCTTTGCTGATGCTTCGTCCCCAGAACCAGTCCAACCCATCAAAAACGTTCACGGAAGGGGTCATGTACCAAGTCGTTGACGGGCTGGCCGATCTCGCCCAGGGTAGAGCCGGGTCGGCACCAGCTGGCGCATCAGCAGGGCACTGGTCGGTGCGGTCTCGGTGATCGCGGTGGGCCAGCCTGCAGGTGTAGTAGCTGATGCCCGACGTGAAGCACCACCCCGGCACCGACAGCATCGCTGTGGGCACAGCCGCGGGATCGTCGGATCTCACTGCGTGTGCTCCATGGGCGGAGGCGCACCGCAAAGCCCCCGCCAGCCCCCGCCCGCCGACTCCGGCCCAGATGGGGCAAACTGGCCCACGACAACGAGTTGCCGTACTTCGTGCAAAGCCAAGTTGGAGCAGCGGTGGAGCCCGCAGCAGATCTGCCACGCACTGCCGCTCGAGTTCCCGGGCCAACTGGAGAGGCACCTGGTGCACAAGACCATCTACCAGGCCTGTGAACTTGCAGGGTATGTGGTTCTGGCACAGGTTTCGTGAAGCTGATGGGTGGTTGATCGCGGCGAAGGTTGACCCCCGGTTCCGGCGGTAGGCCGTTGCCCGGTGACAGTTGACCGGTGTTGCAGATGTGGCCGAGCGCCAGCGTTCAGGCCGGGTAGGGGTGCCCTGAACCCGCACATCCAGCGCCTCGACGCCGTCGTGCGGAGAACGTGCAGCCCCTTGGCCGCACGACCACAAATCAGCCAGGATCACGAAACTTGAGCCAGAACCATTTAAATCGAGGATTCACACGCTCAGCCCGCACTCCACCTCCCGGCTCGCCCGGCAGGCCGACACCGGCCTGGCCCACCACAAGGCCCTGGAGGTTGACCAGTTCGTCGCCGTCCTGGCGGTCGACCAGCGCGCACCCGAACCGGCGCCCGCGGTCGAGCGGCCGGTGTGGGACTGGGCCGCCGCGAACCAACGGAAGAAGGACGCCGTGCAGCAGCTCG
>JAABUM010004240.1_pt1 | contig 16416 bp, 15 predicted proteins | sample 5559161 | NCBI WGS metagenome assembly JAABUM01 (sample SAMN10711868, study PRJNA513369) | rock metagenome | isolation source: Antarctica rocks | place: Antarctica: Victoria Land, Siegfried Peak nord
GAATAGGTCTCGTCCCGCGCCCTCGTCCTCTGCCACGCGCGCCCCTCCCTCCGTAGCGATTGCATCCTCGCCACTAGGGTACCGCGCCGGATAGGAAAGGGCCGCCCCTCTATGCGCATCGGTCATGAGGTTGATATTTTTTACAACTGGGACTCCTCGACTCCCTCTAATCAGGAAAATCCTAATGGTAGGGTGCGCCTGGAAATACGGATGCAACGGGATACGCATGCAAAAGACGCTGCCTTTTATTTCGACCTCCCGAACCACTTAGCGGTGCTATCTGCTGTTGCAGAAACACACAAGCTCGTGCTACTGCCAGCAGAGGCTACGAGCGGCCCGAATCAGGCTGGCCTAGCATTAGCCTTTAAGGATGACAACAGGTTCACCGCGTTAAAGGTAGCCATAGCAAATTACAACCATTTAGGCTTATCGTTCGCGCAAATCTAAAGCGAGTTTGGCGCTGGAAGGTCGTTGGTGCCCACAATCGCCGACGGTCTGTGAGTAAACGGCCTGGTGCGGTGGTTATTGTCAACAAAAGGCAACGATTGCCGAGGAGTCTATGGTCGTGACGGATAGTGCGTTGCCAGGCATCCTGCTCTTCCTTCGGCTCAACAAGTGACGCTTCCTACGTCTAGTAGCGCCTCTACCATGAACACTATATGTAGTGGCGGATCTGCTCTCGAACTGACTTTCAATTTGCGCGAACGATAAGCTACATGACCTATTGGATGCCGCTGTGCAGTCGTGTTTGGCAAGAATCAGCCTCGTGGAATAGTTTGATTAAGCGTGGCAGGGACTGCTAGCAGCCTATTTTCTTTTTCTTGCAAACACGACTGCACGGATACGTCCAGGAAGCTGTGACTCGGCATGGCAATGGTTCATTCCGGTGCGCAACGACGCACAATCTATTTATGCACTTATGCAGCAAAAGGGAATGAATGCCATGGAGAGACACCTTTGACAGCAAAGAAGCATAGTGCTACGCTGCCATCCATAGCGAGATCGTTGCTGATGTGAAAAGAGCCTCTAGGGCTCTTTTCATCGGGGGGTGACTGCCGCAGCGGCCTTGGGAGACTAGGGTGAACAGTAGAAAGGAGTATCTCACCGACAGGGTCTCTACAATATGCTCAAGGTGCGACGCAATACGGTTAGCATAGTCAGATGGCCTGCGACCTCTCGGAGGGTCGGGCTGGACACCTGTAGTTCAACGCAAGGAGGTAGACATGCGTCGGCGTATGATACGGTCGATCGTGTTCGCGGCGGTGATTAACGCGGCCGTGGTGCCTGCCATAGGGGCAGTCGTCCATGTGCCGCTCGCATTCGCTTGCAGTGGTCAGGGGGTGGTCGCGGGGCCGGGTAGCCTAGGCAATGGTAGTAGCAGTACGATCTCGGCGACGCGGAATTTCTGCGCGTCCGGCACCTACATCCAAGGCTTGCTGAACGAGCAGGACCCGTTCTGCAACTGGTCCGTCACCGACCAGAATACGGTAAATGGCTACGTGGGGCGCAACAGCGGCTACACCATCAATGGCGCTGGCCTCCAGTACTCGCCCGGTCAGACAGACACCTCCCCTCAAATGGTCGCCCGCGGCGCGGTCGATCGCCCTACCTATACGTCCGCCGGCTACGGCGGTTTGTAGGCGCTTCAACGAAGGTCGAATCGAGGAAAGGAAATCTCCGATGAAAAGAGCGATTAGGAGTGCGGCGGGACGGCCGCGTAAGATATTCCGTGTCGTACGCGTCGGCGCTGTAACAGGGTCCGTGGGCATTGCCCTCGCCCTCTCCGTAGCCGCGTCCGGCGTCCTGTCTACGGGCTCACGCGCGTCGGCTGCTTCAGCGACACTCACCATGGCGGCCCACAGGTTGCACGCGATGGTTGGCAATGGCGTCTTGCATGCTGCCTACTCGCTGCAGCAGGGCAGCACGAACACGACGCTCGACCTGTGGGCACAAGTGGGCACGGCGGGCAACATCGAGAAGACGGCCCTCGAGGGGCGCGATCCGAGCGGCGCCCTCCTCTTCCGCACTATCCTCGCAGGTGGTACCGCCACGACCTATACCGCGAAGACGAACACCATCCAGCAAGTGCAGGAGCAAGAGGTTACCCCCTCGCCTATCGACGTGTCAGGGCTGAGCCAGCTCGTCCAATCGGCCCAGGCTGGCCAGACGGCGGCTAGCCTGCTCAACCCTCAGACCATCGACGGTCATGCCGCAGACGGTATTTCTATCCCCGAGGGGCAGGCGCACCTGCAACTGTATGTCGACCATAACGACGGGGTGACGCGCCGGGAAACGCTTATCGACCAAAACGGCCAACCGCTATGGACGCTGAACGCGATAACCATCGCGCCGCTGGCGGCCACGGCCGTGGCGTCGGATGCGTTCGCCCTCAACGCACCGCAGTCCGCGCAGCGGGCTGTGACGCCGGACGGCAGCCCCAATATGAGCACACAAGAGTTGTCCGTGTCCCAGTTGCTCGCTTACACCAATCGGCCGGGACTGGTACTCCAAGGCGATCCGTTGGGCCTGACGCTGCGCGATATGCGCTACACCGGGTTCCCGCACGACGCCATGTTGAACTCGGCGTATCAGGCCGACGCTCGAGCGTTCTATGTGTCAATCCTGACGACGGATCATGGCTTGGCAACAGCGTCGGATGAGCTTGGTGGGCTAGCGAAACCCCTTGTGGCGACACAGAACACGCAGGCCGTTTCCCTCTTCGTGGCGGGGACAACGGTGCAGGGGCAATACTACGAGGTGCCGACGCAGGGCTCGTCACAGGTGTCGCGCGTCGTCGACTTCGCCCAAGGGGTGGTGCGCGTACGCCTGACGGGGGATGGCATGTCGCGCGACGAGTTCTTCTCTGCTGTCGGCGCCCTGGTCGACGGGCGCGCTCATCCTGACGCAGCTGCGCGCCTGCAGCAGGAATTGACGAGCGCGAGGCCGGGCGCGCTACGCTAACCCAGACCGATATCCATGGGGCCACGAGCCCCGCCCCCACGCGATGCGCCCTGTCCGATAGCACCGGACAGGGCGCATCGCGTGGGGGCGAATTTGGGGATAAGACCTGACCCCGCGTCCATCGCACGATGGACAATCAATGGTGTATCGGGTCGAGCACGGTCACGCTGGCCGACGGGAGCATTGTTGGCGCCGAGGGGCGTTGATGGGGGACGAAAGGCAACACTGAGCGTAGCGCTGGGGGAATCCACGCCCAGGCATCAGGCTGCTTGGAGTTAAAGCTAGGAGCGCCGATCTCCTCGACGGCTAGGTGACCCGTTCGCCCGTCGAGGGCGAGGTACTTAGGAGCGGAACCCACCGGGATCGCGCGCTGCACGCGCCCCTGACGCATGTCCAGAATGATCACGGTGTTGGCAAACATATCCGCGATGAAGGCGTGCTGACCCGCCGGGTCGACGACAATGGCCGATGGAGATGTCCCGATCCGGCCGAGCCGTATTGTGCGCACGATATGCCCGTCGGTCCCGTCGACGATTCCCACCCCACCAGGCCGCACGAGGGGACCCCCGAGCGTCCGCCTGCCGCTGTCAAGGATGAGGACGTTCCCGGTGACATCGTCCGTCGCCGCCGGATTCCCCTCGCCGAAGGGAGGCATACCGCGGAAGCGGACCATGCCGAGGGGACGCCCATCCATGTCGTTGAACATGCGCACACGGCCGCGTGCGTCCATCGCGAAGACACGATGGGTGCGCTGATCTATGGCCAAAATGTCGAGCACATTGGGCACGGCAGCAATGGCCAGCCCCGTTGTCGCATCGAGGATATCCACGCCCCGCGCGCCTGTCACGAAGATGCGCCCGCTCCCCGCGTCAACGATGACACGCTGCGGGAATGGCCCTATAGGTGTCGTCCGCAAAAGGTGTAGAGCCTGCGCGTCGAATATCTGGACAACTGGGGGGTGGGCAGAGCATCTCTTCTGTGTACACACCCGCGCACCCTCGCCGGCCACGAAGAGGCGGTTTGTGAGCGGGTCCATACCTATTGCAGTGGGTGCCATAGAAATAGGAACGGAGCGACGGGCATCGCCTGTCGTCGCATCGAGCGCGTACATGGTCCCACCATTGCGCCGCGTCACGCTGCCGTCCGCCAGGAAAACGCGACCGGCGCGCTCGTCGAGAGCCAAGACGGCGAGACCTGTCCCGAAAGCCCTGACCCGCTGGAGAGCGCCCGTTCTAGTGTCGAAGATGTTGAGGCGGCTGCGCGGCAGGTTGCGCATGCTAGGAGAGGAGGTATACAGAGCGGCGGTCGCGACGAAGATGTGCCTGGTCGACGCATCGACAACCATCGCATCCGGACTAATCGGCTGATTCAGCGAGGCGCTCGACAGGACCGAGTTGGTGGGAACGAAGCCGCCCGTGAGCCCATAGATCGCGACCAGCACCACGACCACGGACATCACAAACGCGACGGTGAGGTGACGACGCGCTGTCGATTGGCGACACCGTGCCTGCTCGGGGGTGATAGAGTTCAATTCATTTTTATCCTGGTTCGTCCAGTATCATTCCTACATCCTACATCACTGTATCAAGGCGAGTGGCATCTGCTCACCATCGTTTAGCTCGATGCCAGAGAATACGCGTTATCTAAAGGTAGACAACGACGTAGCCATAGTAGCTCACGACACACAGGCCCGCGATGCGGGAGAAAGAGCACCAGGCACTACAATATGTGGTAGTCTACGTCGAATACGTTGTGTACGTCGGCCACCCTCACATCGAACTCCAGTTAATACGCAAGATCAGGCAAACGCTGGCCCACGACACGGCCATTCCCGCTCGGAGCGAAAGTTCCATCCTGACGAATAGCTGGATTTCTCAGGCAATACAAAGCTTAGCGTACGATACGGGTCCAATGATAGTCGAACCCCTGCCAGCGCCGGCCCCTGTTATCAGAAGCCGTTTGGACCGCCTACCCCACCCTTGGGAGGTGTCTATCGGACGTAACGGGACGTAGCAACGTACCACGACGGAGCAGGACAGAGGGGGGCCGGATGAGTGATGACGGACGAACGGACGAGGAGCGGCGGTCCGCGGCCTCGTGTCGCTCGCCCTCCATGTCGTCGACGAGCGCCAGGACCGCGGCGATCTCCGCCCGCAGGCGCTCCCGCGCGTTGACCAGGCGCAAGGCGGCGCGCCGTTGCGCGGGCGGGCGGGCCTGCGCCTCCCAGCACCGCGCCTGCGCCGCATAGTGCTCCAGCACGGCCTGCTGCCGTGGCCCCCCCGTGTACAGCGCGACCATCCCCTCCAGGGTGGCCGCGTCGAGCGTGGAGGGCTGTGCGGGCGGATCACGTCCAGCAGCGCGCGGTGCTCCGCCATCATCTCCCCGAGGTAGGCGATTAACGCGACGACGGTGGGGAGCTGCGAGATCGGCTGCCACGAGGATGGCCCGTCGCGGGATTAGTGCGCGGTCTAACTGCGCACGTCCTCCTAAGGGTGGAAATCCTTCGCAATAGCCCCGATGGCCTGCACGATGCTGGCGATAGTTTGTATGTTTTTGCCCCAGTCCAGCTTGGATTCGGACAGCGCGCCCCCCGGCAAATCGAGTATGGCGTGAGCCTCCCCATCGGAGTTGAAGTACTCCAATGTCTGCGATCCGCTGCCGGCCACGCCCAAAGCTAGGCGCGGACTACCGTCGCTGTCCGTAAGGGCGATAGTTGCGGTGTCCTCATCCTCTAGCGTGCCGACAATGGCCCGAGGCTTGCCATCCACGCCCATCAAGCCCATGACGGGCTTATCGTCTGCTGTCACCCCGACAATGGTGCGCCCCCTCTGTTGCGAGTCATCGAGGATCAACGCGCTAACATCATCGCCCACAACGAAGCTGCCGCGAGTGCGCCCCAACTCATCAAGGAGAATCAGGCGAGCAGTCCCATCCGAAACAGTCATGAGGCTCGCTCGTACCTTTCCCGCTTCATTGAGGAGGGTGAGACTGGGGTTACCATCGGCGTCCAGGCGAAGCCCGGCGCGGCCGTGCCCAGTCTGGTCGATCAAAGTTAGTCCTGGGGCACCATCGTCGCTGACAGATAATAGGGCGCGCCTCTGCCCCAAGGTGTCGTTGAACACCAATCCGATCCTGTCTTCGTACAGCGAGAGGGTTATTCGAGATCTATCGTTCCTGTCAACGATGGTCAGGCCCGGATAGTCTCCGTCGAAAGATAGAACTGTCTTCGCCTACCCCTCTCGACTATACAAGATCAAGCCTGGCCTTCCATCGCCATGCAACGACAGACGTGCTCTGTTCTTACCCTCCTCATCGTACAGCGCCAAGCTCGGCGCATCTTCTACCGGCAGTCCAAGTTGAGCTCGCATACGCCCAGCTTCGTCCACCAACTCAAACTTGCGCGCCCGGACGACTGGCTGCACGTTATCGGCAGTCGGCGTGTCATCAAAGCTATCGGACATTACAGTCACCTTTCCTTGCATCACGCGTCACCGCGCTCTATTCCTTGGTCCCCTAGCGGCCGCCCTTTCACCCTGCGCCGGCGCGTCGTATGCAGACGGCCACGCGGCGCACAGGGCCGCCCTGCGGGGCCGGGAGAAAGGCGGAAACGCGCGTCCTCGCGTTTGTCACGCGTGCCCCCAGCCGCGTCCCCGTCGTCGGCCCAGGCCCGCGCCTCGGACCCTCGCCGGCCCGCCGCGATCAGCCGCTCCACGTCGCCGGCCACGACCGGCCGGTACGCGCGCACCGCCGCGCGCACGGCATCCAGCGCGCCCGCGTCGGCCTCGCCCAGCAGGCGCGCCAGATCGTCCAGGTCGCCGGTCGTGCCCGAGGTCAGCTTCATCACGACGAGATAGGGCAGCGCCACCACAGGCAGCCCCATCGGACTCGGCCGCACCGTCGCCAGCGCCGGCCCCACCCAGGGCGCGGCGAGGGCTAGCACGTCCAGCCGGCACGGCATGGCGTCCAGGTCCGTCCCCGTCATGCGGGCCAAGGCCCGCCACGCCGGCGCGGCCGCGGGCAGGTCCGCCGCGACGGTCGAGGGCAACGCCCAGCGCGCGCCGCCCGCCGGGTGGCCCCTCAGGCGCGTCGCGCCGACGCGCCCCAGCGCCGCCTCCACCGCCCGCGCGTCGTCCGCGTCGATGAGGATGTCGAGGTCCGGCGTGGCCCGCTCTTGCATGTAGAGCCGCGTAGCCACGCCGCCGACGATGGCGAAGGGCGCCCCCACCGGCGCGAGCACCGGGCGCAGGTCGGGGACGGGCAGCGTCCAGGTGCGGCGGGCTGCGACCTCCGGCGCCGTCCCGCCGCCCGGCCGCGCACGACGCGCGGCCATCGCCAGCAACGCCGCGCGCCGCCCCTCCGCCGTCGCCAGGGTCGCCTCTCGATGCATCGCCGTCCCCCTCTTTCTCCCGCTGCGGCGGCCCTGTGTCCCCCGCTTCCTCGCGCCCCGCGGCCGCGACTCGACCCGGTACCCGCTCGCGTGCGCGCTAGCGGCCGCCCCGGTCGCTCCGGTCGCCCCCCGCACGGTCTCGGTCCTGGCGTTCTTGCTCCTGCCGCTCCAACTGGCCGATCACCCGCAGGCTTTCCAGGTCCTCCGCGGCGTCGGGCACGTAGCGGCCCACCGCCGCCCGCACGTCTTCAAGAGCCGCCTCGTCGGCGTGGGCCAGCATCGTGGCCACGTCGCGCAGGTCGCGCTCGCGCCCCGCCTCCACCTTCATCGTCACGAGGTACGGCAGGGGGATGACCGGCCAGCCCTCTCCGCTGCGCGTGGGCTGCTCCACCGCCGCCCGCGCCCACGGCGCCGTCGACTCGAGCACGTCGAGCGCGAGGCCATCGGGTAGGTCCCAGCTGCTCCCGCCCACCGAGAGGTCGCCCGTGCGCGTCGCCCCCATCCCCTCTAGCTCGCGGTGCAGGCGCGCGGCGTCGGCGACCACGATCAGAATGTCGAGGTCCTGCGTCAGACGCTGCGGCATGTACAGCGTCGTCGCCACTCCGCCCACGATCACGAACGGCGTCCCCAGCCCGCGTAGGTCGTCGAGGACCGGGCCGCCCGGCACCGTGTCGCCAGTGCTATCGCCCGGCGTCATCACACGCTCCCTCTCTCTCAGCTTACCGCGGTGTGTGTCGGGGCCACACAGGGCCGGCCCCCACGGGGCCGGGAAAACGCAGGCACACGCGTTCCCTCACGATCGGCGCTCACCTGACGACCTGGCACTGAGGGACGCGCCACGGGCTGATGTGGGGAGTCTCGCCGTGGGCCTGTGTCATCCGTCCTGTCCTCCTGCAGAAAGGTCCTCCACGGGCGCGGTCGTCGCGGTCTCATCGGTCGGCCTCGGTCGGCGTCCCGTGCCGGGGCGGTAGCCGCCGCGCCGGCCCAGCCGCTCGCGCCGGTACGTCTCGATGGCCTCCGCTGTGATCATGTTCAGGCGCGGGCTGATCTGTTCGTACGCCAGGACGCCCCGCTTGATGGCGTCTTGGATCGTACTGAGCGACACGCCCAGCATCTCCGCTGCCTGAGTCGTCGTATACAATGGATGGCCCTCCTTATCAAACACGCAGAACCTCCCCCTTCCTGCCCTCTATCGTAGCGCATGAGGGAGGCCGGGGGCGGCTCCGACCCACAACGATGCGGCGACGCGGCGACGCGGCGACGCGGGGAGGCCGGCGCGTGACCGGCCCCCCCAACGGCCCCGTTAGGCGTCGTCCTCGGCTCTGTCCTCCTCCTCCTCGCGCGCGGCGTCTTGGTCCACCCCCTCGGCGGCGGCGGGGTCCTCCTCGGCGGCATCATCATCGCCCGGCGCCCGTGCGGCCATGCTCTCGCCGCCAACAGGGGCGCACGTCGGAGGCAGGGGGGCGACCGGCGCGGTGGCGGGCGGTACGGTGGCGCTGGTCTGGTCGCCGGTGTAGAGCTTGAACACCGGATCGGGGCCGGCGCTGTTGTAGTTGTCGGGCTCGTAGTCGCGCGCCGCCTGGGCCTGTCGGATCAGCAGCGCCTCTATCGTCGCCTTGACGAGGCCGAGCGGGTCGAGCGTGCGCAGCCCCTTGATATGGTCCGCGCTCGGGCGTGTGCTCCCGCCCGCGCGCATGAGCGCGCCCGCGTCCACGCCGTGCCGGCGCGCGATCTCGCCCCAGTCCTCCTTGTTCAGGCTGATTTTGGCGAGGGAGTACGCCGCCAGCGTCGCCAGGTCGTGGATTTCGATAGAGGGGATCAGGTCCACGGAGCGGCGCACGGCCAGGAGGCCCTAACGTAGCGAAGGTCGTAATTTCGGCAATTTCAGCCAAGGAGTAGGCGCGGTCGCCCGTCGTGCCGCTCTCTTTTGTTCGCAGAATGCGCATACGGCGAACTTCTCCGACTCTCAGGTACCGATGGAACGGGGCCGACGCCGGCAGGCACCCCTGTACTTCGCGGTCAATGGGCTAAAGCGAACTCACTGCGTGTGCTCGGCAATGGAGCAACGTACGTGAGATTGCCGCAGTTTGCCGAAATTTCGACCTTCGCTACATTAGGGCCCAGGACGTTGGGCATGTAGTCGGCCTTCTGCGCGAGGCGGCGCGCCCTGGTCTCCTTGCCCTTCTGCGCGGCTGTCTTGTGGTCGTTGTGGGCCGCGCTGGTCTGCGTGAGCGGCGCCGTGACAGCGGCAGGGTTGGCGGTGATCTCCTGTTGGCGCGCCCGCTCGGCCGCGTCGTAGCGCGCCTGCCCCTTCGCCTTGAGGGCGGCGTAGTGGTCCGGCATGAGGCAGAAGCCTTCATACTCATAATCGCCTGCGCCAACCCTGCGATAGGCCGCGAAGGGGCAGGCGCGGCACACGGCATGGGTGTCAAAGAAGTTGCCGCCCCAGCGCCCATTGGTGTCCTGCCGGTAGTGGCTGAACCGCTGTACGAGGCGCGGGTGATGGAACGCGGCGTTGGCCAGGGTCGGCTCGTGCGCCGTCCCGCTCGCCACGTCCTCGGCGAGCGCCGCGATCAGCGCGGGGAAGCCTGTGTTCTCCTTGCCGCCGCGCGTGTACTCGTGCAGGGCGAGCATCTTGGTGAGCGTGAACCGCCCGCCCGTGTCTCTTAGATAGAGGTCCTGCGTCGCGGCGGGCAGGTCGCACAGCTTGAGGCGGTCCTTGACCCACTCCTTGCCGCGCCCCAGCACCTTGGCGATGTGCTCGACCGTGTAGCCCCGGCCGGCGCGCAACGCGGCCAGGCCGCGCGCCTCTTCCATCGGGTGCAGGTCGCGCCGCTGGAGGTTTTCCAGCACGGTCGCCTCTAGCGCCGTGTCCTCGGTTAGGTCGTGGCACATGAGGGCCGCGATGGTGCGCCACTTGAGCACGTCCCTGGTGGCGCGCAGGCGACGCTCACCGGCCACGAGCAGGTAGGGGGGCGCGCCCTCCCCCGCGTCGAGGTTCGCCCGCACGGTAATCGGCTGCACGAGACCGTGCGCCTTGATCGACGCGGCCAGCTCGCGGAGGCCCGCCTCGCCGTCCAGGTCGAACAGGGTGCGCGGGTTACGCCCATCGGTGGCGATGTCGGCCACGGCGATCTCGCGCAGTTCGGCCAGCGCGGCGGCGTGGGGGGCCGGCGCGGTCGTGTCCGGCGCGGCGCTCTCGGCGGTGGGGGCGGGTGTCGTCGTGCGTGGTGTCCGTGTCATTGTCCCTCGCTCCTTGTGTGAGAGGGGGAGGGCCGGCGTCCTGGGGCTGGCCCTCCCCGGTGGTGTCCCGACGTTAGGCCGCTGCGCTGGCGGGCTCGATGAGGGGCGCGATCTCGCCCATGATCGCCGCGACGCCGGCCCTAATCGCGTCGAGGTTGGTGGCGAGGGTCGCGCGCGAGACCTTGTACAACGCGAGGTACGTGGGCGTGTTGGGCGTCGGTATGTTGAGCGCGGCGCACACGCAATACGCCGTCGCCTCGGCCTGGCACTCGACCTGCTGGGTGGTGAAGGTGCGGCGCTCCTCGGCGCGGTGCATGCGCTCGTGCGCGATTTCGTGAACAAGAGTTTTGCAGAGGTTGCCGGCGGGGTTGCCCTCCTTCAACTCGATGCGGCCGTCCCCGTAACTGACGCCGTTGGCGTCCCACACCAGGCGATCCTTGAACGCGACGGAGAGGCCCCCGCGCTCCGCGACCGCGACAAGCTGGCGTAGCAGGGCGTCGTAGCGGTCGCCCTCGACGGCATGGATGGTCAGCGCGGGCAGGTCCTCACCGTCTGTGTCCCCCAGATCTTATCTCGTGAATGAAATGTCAAGGCCTTTCCACCATCCCTGCAACGATGGCGGAGACGTTTCGCGGGGACCGCGTCGCGGCCCCGCGATTTCGCCTGCGGTGCGAAGCCACCTGGGGCCGTTGTGGCAACGGCATCGGCACCGGGTTGTATGAGTGGGCGGCCTGTGGCTTCGCATCCTCGGCGACGTTTTGCTTCCGTGCGTCACTGCGCTTCTCCTTCCTCACGATGCGTCAGCCGCCGCCTCGATGGCTGCCGCCACGTCCGCGGTCAGTTCCTCGGCACGCCCGAGCGCGTGGCGGATGCGGACGATCTCCATCTCGCGGGCCGCCACCTGGCCGAGCGGCTCGCCGTGCACACGCGCGTTGCCCAGCGCCCGCTCGTGGCTGGCCAGCATGCGGCGGAAGACGGGGATGGCGCTCTGCTTGGGTTGCGCGTGGACACATCCGAGGCAGACCAACCCCTTCGGGCAATACTCGCCGGTCGGCAGGGCGCACAGGTGCGTGCCCATGTCGCGCATGGTGCAGCTGGCGGTGAACGCCGCCCACTCCTCCGCCGTCGGGTTGCGCAGGTCCTCGGCCCCGTAGAACGTCCCGTACAGGCCCCGCACGGCCGTGCGATAGGCCTCGACGAGGTGGGTCGGATACAGCTTGGCGTAGACCATCACGGTGTCGACCGTCGCGTGGCCGAGGAGCGCCTGGATCACATGCACCGGCGTGTTGTTGTTGAGGTGCTCGGAGGCGAAGACGCGCCGGCAATCGTGCGGGAGCAGGGTGAGGGTCGAGCCGTCCGCCGTGCGCGCCCCCGCCGCGCGCGCGAGCCGTCCCAGGCGCGCCCGGATCGTCTGGATGCCGATGGGGCTGGGGTGTTGCGTCGCCCCTTGCAACAGGTACGGGGCGCGCGGCAGCCGGCGCTTCTCGTGCAGGTCCATGTGATCGCACGGGGGGATGTGGTCGGCGCCATAGAAGCGCTTGACGTGGCGGATGATTTCGGCGATCACGCGCCCGAGCCCGTCGCCGATCGGGATCACGCGCGCCCGGTCGTACTTGGACGGCTTGACGTGGAGCAGGTAGTAGACGCGGCCGTCGGGCATAGACCGCTTGAGGACATCGAGCGTCGTCAGTTCGCTCGCCTCCTCGATGCGCAGCCCGCTTTGGACGAGCAGCTCTAGCAACGCCCAATCCCAGAACGCCTCGCGCTCGGCGGCACCTGCCCCCGGGGCATCAGGCGCGGCTCGGAGCGTCGCCGCGGCCGTGTCCCACCGGCGCAACGCGTGGGCGCGGATCGTCGGCATCTCGCGTTCGAGGTCGAGGACGGTCGCCGTCAGGCGGGCGCGCGTGCGCTTGCGCGCCTCCTCGAAGCCCACCCCGATCAAGTCGCGATGCACCAGGGGGATGGTCGGGGGCGCGTACGGGGCGAACGGCGAGTCGGGCTCGGTCGCCCAGCCGCACAGATCGGAGAAGAACACGCGTACGTCGATGAGCCGAGCGTGGGCCGTCTGGCTGTCGTCCTTCACCGGGCCGCGCCGGGTCTCGCGCCCGCGCGCGATGATGTACGGGATGAAGGCGCGCGCGTGGGCGGGCCGCACGTCGGCGCACGCCCGCACGTCGGGATACCGCTCGCGCAGGAAGCGCCAGAAGTGCGCCAGGGCGATCTGTTTCTGACGCAGCGTGCGGTAGGTCGGGCCGACGCGCGCGGCATACGTCTCCAGGTACAGGGTGGTGACCGCGCGGAAGGGCGCGGCGATGTCCGACTGGGCGACGAGCTCGGCGGGGGAGAGGCGCTCGCGGCGGGCGCGCCGCCGCGCCCCGCGCTCGGGGGTGCGCGCGAAGATGCCCAGCGCGCAGAGGGCGGCGTCGAGGATGTCGCCGCCGGGCGTCCCGGCCGGCACGTCGAGCAAGTCGCGCTCGGTGATCTCGGCGACGGACCGGTAGCCGCGCGCCACGACGAGGCGCAGCCCGAGGGCGGCGGCGTGGTCGCGCTGCAGCGCGGTGGTGACCCAGGGCAGCCCGTCGATGGCCTGCCCGAGCAGGCGGCGTTGCTGCCGCAAAGGATCGTCCTCCGGCAGATGCGCGACCCACTTGAGGAGGTGGATGCCGCTGAGCACGGCCCAACTCGGCCGCACCAGGCGCGCCGTGATGGCGGCGCGCGGCCCACCGGTCCAATGCGCGCCGCAGTCGGGCGGGCGGTCGCGTCCGCAGACCCAGGCGGGCCAGATGTGCGTCTCGAACGCGGTCCACCGCTCCTGCGTCGTGTCCCCCGCGCACCGATCGAGCGCGGCGCGCAGGGCCTGGCAGGCGCGCCGCAGCCCCGGCCGCGCCGAGGAGTCGAAGCCCTGGGCGTCGATGGCGGCGCATAGCCACGCCACGAGGAGATCCCCGTCGTAAGGTCCCTCCAGGCACGCGGGTGGGACGGTGGGCATGGCTTCTTCTCTGATCTCTCCCATTGGTGTGCCTCCTCCTTGTGTTTGTCGGTGTGCGGTGTTTACCGATGTGCGGGTGGTGGCTGCGGTGTGTGGATGGCTGCGCCCTCCAGCTCATCCACCGTGGCCTGGTCGTAGGCGAAGACGTAGCGAGGGCGGGCGAGCACGGCCCCATCGCCCTCGATCACGGGCGCGGCCGTGTCGCGGTCTGCCATGTCGAAGCGTCGCTTCGCCGCGGCAACGGCCTCGACCAGCGCGCGCTGATCGGCATGCGCGTACACGTCCAGCGTCGTCCCGATGTGGCTATGGCCGAGGAGATCTTGGGCGACCTTGATCTCGCCCGTCTCCACGATGGCCTGCGCGAGCGTATGGCGGAGCATGTGCGCGTTGACGTTCGCCCCGATCTTCCGGCCGGCGTAGCGCAAGGACGACTCGAAGGCGGCGTACGTGAGAGGTTTGCCGCGCCCTTTGCGGAAGGCGACCCACGCCGCCGTCTGTCCGTCGGGTGGCCGCTCGTGCGCCAGGTAGCGATGGAAGAGGGGCCAGAAATCCGCGGTCACGGGGACGCAATGCTCGTCGCGCGCCCCTTTCAGGCGCACCGTGATCCGGCTACGCCGCTCGTCGAAGTCGGCCAAGCCCATGCCGAGGACCCCGTGGCGGCCGCCATAAGAGCTCCAATCGCCGATGCGCTGACCGGTCCGATACAGCAGGGTGAGGATGGCCTTGTCGCGCCACGACGTGGCCGCGTCGATCAGGCGTTCGATGAGCTGCGGTTCGAGATCCTTCGGGAGGGTGCGCGACACGCGCCGCCGAAACAGCCCACGCCGCCCGCGCACGGGTGCGTCCCGCCCGCGCAGCCCGTGGCCGCCGGCCATGGGGTCCGTGCTGACGGGGACAGGGTTCGCACACGGAGGCATGCCGGCATCGAGAGCGCATGCATCGCGGTAGGCGAAGAACGAGGCGAGGACGCTAAGGCGATGGTTGATCGTCCGGGGCTGCCGCTCGAGCGCTGGCGCAGGTTTGCGCGTCAGCATGTTCACTTGACCCGACTGGTGGGGATCGACCGGGCACGCGCCGCCCTTCGCCCCGGCACGGTAGTCCTCGACGTAGCGCCCGATGGTCTGCGCGGTGACGGTATCCACGGAGAGATCCCGCCGGTGGAGCCAGTCGAAGAAATGCGCAAGGCCGAGCGCATACGACCGCTGTGTGTACCCGGAGCGCCCGTGAGCACACAGGTGCGCGAGGAAATTGTCGATGTCACTGACCGCGGTCCCGTCGGGACTGACGACAGAGAAGGGATGGGCTCCATCTGGCTGCTGAACGACCTTAAATGCTGGCATCTACTACCTCTTCTACGACGTTATGTCCCACGCGTTTCGCGAATGGGCGCTAAACATATGCACGGTGTACGATTTAAGCATCTTGCGCTGCGGATCGCGGTCGTATGCAGAAAGCGGGGAGTGCAGGTAAACGATGGCACAGGTTTCTGACCAAGGGTATCTCTTGACCCGACAGTACCATGACGGGTCACGATTGACGGCACGCGGCGGTCTGCACGACCGCTTCAGCACCAACAACTATGGCTGGTTCCCCTGGCTGTTCGATCACTTCCACCTCCCGGTGCAGAGCCACATCCTCGAGCTGGGGTGCGGACCCGGCTGGCTGTGGCTCAAGAATATGGCACGCATCCCTGCCGATTGGGATGTGACCCTGTCCGATTTTTCAGCGGGGATGGTAGAGGAAGCCCGGCAAATCCTGCACGACAGCCCCCATGCATTCAGCTTCGCGGTCGTCGACGCGCAAGAGATCCCCTACGCCGATGACACTTTCGATGCGGTCATCGCCAATCACATGCTCTATCACGTGCCGGACCGTGACACAGCCCTCGCCGAGATACGGCGCGTGCTAAAGATGGGTGGCCGCTTCTACGCCTCGACGGTCGGCGCGAATCACCTGCACGAAATGGCGGCACTGATCCCCGGTCATGAAGACGATTTCGGTCGCGACTATCCTTTCAACCTGGAGAATGGCGGTGATCAGGTGGCGGCGCACTTCGAGCATGTCGCGCTGCACCGTTATGACGATGCTCTCGTTGTGACCGAGGCCGAGCCTCTCATTTCCTACCTGCTGTCTACCCGGGTCTCCTCCTCCCTCGACGATGGGACACGCACAGAACTCGTCAGGCGCGTGCAAGATAGCTTGGCGGCAGGCGTCATCCGGATCAGCAAGGATGTCGGCCTGTTCGAAGCATGGTAGTGCGAGCGGCCGAAGGGGGGATAGTTCCATATTCGTCACACTAACGTGGGTGAGGGATGCCATCTCCGTTCGGGCATCATCGCCTCGACCGTGTCAATAACCAGCGCAAACCAGCGCAGCTCTCCTGCATCCAACAGAATCACGAGATAAAGTGTCAAAGACGTACCCCGTCCTGAAACGCAGGGCGATCACGGCGTCGTCGCCCGCGTCGGTCTTGCCCTTAATGGGCGCGGGGCACAAGATCGCGATGCCCTTCGCCCCCTTGACGACGTGCCGCCCGAGCGCCTGCCAGGCGCGGTAGCCGGCGACGCGCGTGGCGTCGGGGCGCTGCATGGCGATCAGGGCGCAGTTGTGCGCGCTGTAGGTGTAGAAGCGGCTCAGGGTCGTGAGATAGCGGGTGAGTTCGGCACCCTGCGCGGCCTGGTCGGTCTCGTCGGCGAGGCGCTGCATCCACTGGTCGATCTTGGCGAGGTGCGCCGTGGTCGGGTTGGTCGTGGTCTCGGTGGTCATGCGTCGTATCCCTCTCTCGTCCTCATCGGGCGGTGGGGGGGGGGGGGGGGGCGGCCCCCCCCCCCCCGGC
>JAABUM010004241.1_pt1 | contig 16416 bp, 14 predicted proteins | sample 5559161 | NCBI WGS metagenome assembly JAABUM01 (sample SAMN10711868, study PRJNA513369) | rock metagenome | isolation source: Antarctica rocks | place: Antarctica: Victoria Land, Siegfried Peak nord
CCCCGACGAGGCACCTCCCAGCCCGCCATCGCTGCCACAACCTCCCGTCGATGCCGAACCGGAGCAGGAAGCCGCGCCCGTCGTGGCCTTTCCCGACCCCGTACCCCCGCCCCCCGCGCAACCGGGTCGCGGACCCGCGCCAACTCCACCACCCCAGCAACAACCACCCGCTGAGCCCGCCGCAGACGACGAGGAAGCTCTCACCATCGGCCGTGGGAAAAACAACTCGATCGTGCTGGACGACATGCTCGTCTCGCGTCACCATGTACGCATCACAGCTGACGACGAGGGGCTGGTGCTGCAGGACCTCGGCAGCCGCAACGGCACCTACGTCAACGGTGAACGGGTCGAGCGCACTGCCTTGCACGAGGGCGACCGGCTCGGTGTCGGTGCGACCACGTTCGAGGTACGCGACGGTTGGCTCGTAAGCCTCTGACCAACGGAGATCCATGAACGGTGTCAACGACGTCCACGCCGCGAACGGTGGCACTCTCACCCTCAGTTTTGCTGGTGGCATGCGCTCGATGGCTACCGGCGAATCTGTTGTGGTGGGACGTTCTCTGGACTGCGACGTGTCCATCCCCGAGGGCGGCGCCTCCCGACGTCACGCTCAGATCGAGCGGCGGGGCGCTGACGTGATCGTGACCGACCTGGGTAGCTCCAACGGCACCTGGGTCGCCGATCGCCGCATCACCGAACCAACCGTGGTGCAGAGCGGCGGCGTTCTGCATCTCGGCGGAATGCAGGGCCCCGCCCTCCATGTCGGCTTCGAACCGCCCTCCATGTCGGCTTCAGCCGGAACCAGTGGGATGGCGGCGGGCCGGCTACCCCGCGCAGCTGCCACTGGCGGGACGCCGCCTGCAGGTGTCCGGCGCCCGGAGGCCCCTTTTCTGGAACCGAGCAACACCGGCGTCGTCTTCGACCGCTTCCGGATGCCCAGCGGACCGGTTCCACAGCGCTCACCTGAGCATGGCGGATACTCACAGCTCAGTTCCGCGGTACCGCAACTCATCCCGCCGGCAGACGAGTTCGATCAGGGCCAACGACCCCAAACCGGCCCGGCCATCCTGCGTATCGGTCGAGGCTTGGACAACCAGATTGTGCTGGACGACCTCCTCGTCTCACGCCACCACACCGAACTTCTCCCGCAACAGGGTGGCTTCCAGGTGCGGGACCTCGGCAGCCGCAACGGCACCTATGTCAACGGGCAACGTGCCGACGTCGCACCACTGGGTGAGGGAGATCTGCTGGCGGTCGGGCACTCCCGCTTCACGGTCCGCCAAGGGCAACTGGTTGCCAGCGTCGACCAAGGCGATGTCGCCTTCGTTGCCAACCACCTGTCGTTCACGCTGGGCGATGGCACCCGGTTGCTGGACGAGGTGTCTTTCGGTCTGCCCGGTTCCAGCCTGCTGGCGATCATCGGTCCGTCCGGCGCAGGTAAGTCGACCATGCTCAAAGCTCTCACCGGTTCGCAACCGGCTACCAGCGGCGAAGTGTATTACGACGGCCGCGACCTTTACCAGAACTTCCAGGACCTGCGGCACCGGATCGGGGTCGTCCCGCAGGACGACGTCGTGCACCGTCAGCTGACGGTGCGTCAGGCTCTTCGTTTCGCGGCCGAACTTCGTTTCCCGGACGACCTCGACACCCATCTGCGCAATGCCCGGGTCGAAGAGGTGATGGCGGAACTCGGCCTCTCCGGCCACGCCGGCACCCGGGTCGACAAGCTGTCCGGCGGTCAACGCAAGCGGACCTCGGTGGCTTTGGAACTCCTGACCAGACCATCGCTGCTGTTTCTGGACGAGCCCACCTCAGGTCTGGACCCGGGGCTGGACAAACAGGTCATGCAGACACTGCGCGGCCTGGCCGATGGTGGACGCACCGTCGCAGTTGTCACCCACAGCGTGGCCAACCTGCACGTCTGCGACAAGGTGCTGTTGCTCGCTCCCGGCGGCAAGGTTGCCTTCTTCGGCCCCCCCGATCAACTGCTGTCGTTCTTCGGTGTGCGCGACCACGCCGACGTCTTCAACATGGTCACAGCCGACCCGGACGGGGTCGCCCATCGTTTCCGGGTGTCCCCCTTACACGATGAGCAGGTGGCCGGTCCGCTGCGCGCTCCCCGCTCTCTCAGTGCCTCCCAGGGCAGACCGCCACGCCAGCAGAGCATCGCGTCTCAACTCTCCACCCTGGCGCGCCGTCATCTGAGGGTGATCGCTGCTGACCGCGGATACGCCGCGTTCATGGTGCTGCTCCCGGTGGTGTTGGCCCTGCTCACGATGGTCGTACCCGGCGCCTACGGCCTAGCCTTCGGCACCGTGGACGTCGGCGGCAAGCCGGTGCCGCGATCGGGACTGGAGGCCAGCCAGATTCTGGTGATCCTGATCATCGGAGCCGTCTTCATGGGCACAGCCGTCAGCATCCGGGAGCTGGTGGGCGAGCGCGCCATCTTCACGCGCGAGAAAGCTGTCGGGTTGTCGAGTACGGCCTACGTTCTCGGTAAGTCGTTGGTCTTCGGACTGATCACCCTCGTGCAGTCGCTCATGCTGGTGCTGCTGGTCGAAACCACCAAGGCCCCGCCCAGCAGTGCAGTCCTGCTGGGCTCCCCCACCGTGGAACTGATGCTCGCCTGCTGGTTGACCGCATTCAGCGCGATGGTTCTGGGACTCTTGGTCTCCAGCGTGGTGCGCACTTCGGAGCAGATCATGCCGCTGCTAGTGGTGTCGATCATGGCCCAGCTGGTGCTCTGCGGCGGCTTGTTCCCGGTTGTCGGTCGGATCGTGCTGGAGCAGGTGGCCTGGCTGGCTCCGGCCCGCTGGGGTTTCGCGATGGCTGGGTCGACTGTCGATCTGAATCAGTTCAACCTCGGCGACAAGGACTCGCTCTGGGACCACACTGCCGGTGGGCTGGTGCTGTCAGGGTCGATGCTGTTGGCCCTCGCGGTGCTGTTCGGGGGCCTGACGTTGTGGCGCCTGACCCGCAGGACAACGCAGTAGCAGCGCCACGCCAAACCCGTATTCGTCGGGTTGGCTCAGCCCTGTCGACGCAGCGAGATGGCGCGCTGCGCCTCTCTGTCGTCCTGGCGCTCGCGCAGTGCCTGCCGCTTGTCGTAGAGCTTCTTGCCCTTGGCCAAGGCGATCTCGACCTTCACCCGGCCGTCGACGAAGTACAACGACAGCGGAATAAGCGTGTGCCCGCTCTCCCGGGACTTGATCAGCAGTTTCTCGATCTCCAGGCGGTGCATCAGCAGTTTGCGCCGACGCCGGGCCGAGTGGTTGGTCCAGGTTCCATTCATGTATTGGGGGATGTGCACCCCTTCGAGCCACAGCTCGCCGGAGTATTCGATGGCGAACCCGTCGACGAGGGAAGCACGGCCCATCCGCAGGCTCTTGACCTCGGTGCCCATCAGGACCAGGCCCGCCTCGACAGTTTCCTCGATGAGGTAGTCGTGACGCGCCTTCTTGTTATTGGCAATGATCTTCTTGCCGGATTCTTTGGGCACCCGATCAATGATACGGAGCAGGTGCAACCCACTTCTATCGCAGCCAGATCAACGGATCGACGTAGCTTCCGTTGTCGAGCACCGCGAAGTGCAGATGGCACCCGGTCGAACGTCCGGTCGTGCCGGAGTAGCCGATCAGCTGACCTCGCGTGACTGCTCCGCTACGCACCACAAAACGTGACAGGTGTTCATACTGGGTGGCGAGGTTCTGACCGCGTACGTAGCCGTGATCGACCACGATGTTGTTGCCGGCGATGTTGTCGGACGAGGCCGACACCACCGTGCCGTCGGCTGCCGCAACCACTGCGGTTCCGCACGCGAACGGAAAATCGACGCCCGCATGAAGCCGGTTGACGCCGTCCACCGGGCTGATTCGGAATCCGAAGACGGACCCGATGCTGGACAACGGCATGGGTGGCGAGAAGAAGCCCGACCCGCGCGAGCCGACTACTGCCGATTTTGAAGCAGCACGTTGTGGCGACGGACCGCTCGGCGCAAGTGTCGTTGCAGCTTGTCGGGTAGCCGTGTCCGCCGCGCGCTTCTGCACTTTAGCGAGCGCTATCGCACGGGCGCGCAGAATGGCCCCCCACTTCGCAGCCTGCTCGGTGTGCGTCTTCAGATTCGCGACCTCGACAGTCTTCTGCTTGGCCAGGGCGTTCCGAGCACCCGTCTGAGCCTTCTGCAGGATCAGCAGTGTGTTCTGGGCGGTCTGCGCGTTGTTGCGGGCCGTCGTCGCGGCGGTGACAGCATTGTCGGCCTGAACTTTCAACCCGGCGACCCGTCGTCGCGTGGCAGAAAGGGTTACCGCCTGCACTTTCTGGGTGGCCTGCTCGCCCGCAAGCTTGGTCAGCACGCTGTTCTGCTGGCGCAGCAATAGGCCGGCCGTCGACATCTGGGACGCAATATCCGGCCCGTCGGAGCCGAGGATCTTCAACGTGAGCGCGAACTTGCCCAGGCCGCCGGCCTCATAGCTGCGACGGGCGATACCCCCGACCAGCGTCGTGGTGCGGGCCTTGGCCCTCGCAGTCGTTTTGATGGCACCCGCGTTCTTGGTCTCGGTCAACTGAGCTGCCGACAGATCACCGGCAATACGGGTGCTCGTGCTCTCGGCGGTGGTCAGCGTCGCCTGTTGGGTACCCAATGCGGTCTGTGCTGCGCCGACGTCAGCCGTCGTCTTCGTGAGCGTCGCTTGCGCGGTGATCAACTCCCCGGACGTGTCGTCGAGGTCGGACTGCGCCGTCTTGACCTGAGCGTCGGCCTTCTTCTTCGCCGTGCCGGGATCGTCTGCGTAGGCGTGTACTGAAACGGTGGTCGCACTGATCGCCACGAGAGCGGCGGCGATCAGCCGATAAAGGCGCGGAGAATGAGGCATCGAGGCGATCCTTACACCCGAAGGTGGCGTCGAAGGGTTAACCACGAGGTCAATAAAGAAAGCAGTGCGGTCCCGACCACCAACCAGGGGACGGTGACCCACAGATCGTTGGTGCCGATCAGGCTGATGAGGTCCCCGCCGTTGCCGCCCTGGTTGAACAGTTTCTCGATTCCGAAGTGGATCAGCGCCCATAATCCGCCGATGGCGAGCGCGGCACCGAGCAGCGCGGCAACCATGGTCTCGATGACGAAAGGCAGGTAGATGGTCGCGCTCGAGGCGCCTACCACCCGCATGATCCCGACCTGGCGTCTGCGTGAGAACGCCACCTGACGGATAGTCGTGGTCATCAGCAAGATGGCGCACACCCCCATCACCACAGCGAGGATCACCGCCCCGATGCTGAGCAGTCGAAGGAGTTTGAAGAAGGTGTCCAGCACCTTGCCCTGGTCGCTGACCGCTTCCACCCCGTCAGCGCCGCTGAACAGACTCGCGATGTCGTTGTATCGAGTTGGATCGCTCAGTTTGACCCGGTAGGCGGCAGGCATCGACGCGGGGGTGATCTGCGACAGGTACGGACTGGCGGCGAACTGCTTCTTGAACCGCGTGTAGGCCTGGGCTGAGGACTCGTAGTAGATGGTCTGCACCAGAGGCTTCTGCGCCTCGAGCTCACGCTTGATCGACGCAGTCTGCGCAGGCGTGGTCACCCCGTCCGTGCACGAAGGCACGTCGGTGCTCTGGGAGGTGCACAGGAAGACCGATACCGACACCTTGTCATACCAGTAGCCCTTGGCGAGGTCGACCTCGCGTTGAGCGAGCAGGCCGGTACCGATGAAGAAGATAGAGATCATCGAGACAAGTACGACCGACGCCATCATCGAGGCGTTGCGACGAAATCCGGCCGCTGTTTCTGCGAGGAGGAATTGCAGTCGCACGAAGATCAGTCCTCGCCCGAGAAGCCGGCGGCGTCCACCCGAACAACCGGTCGAGGTGAACCTTTCGCGCCCGCCCGGCGAACAGATGTGCTGCCCCGTGCCGGCCTCGTGGGTCGCGCGGAATCAGGAGCCAGCGACTCGGCGTACCGACCCTGCTGCTCGTCGCGCACAACTTCGCCGTCACGTAGTTCAATGACCCGTTTGGAGAACGAATCGACGATGTCCTGGTCGTGAGTGGCGACCAGGACGGTGGTGCCGGTCTTGTTGATGCGGTCGAGCACCTTGACGATGTCCCTACTGGTCTCCGGGTCCAGGTTCCCGGTCGGTTCGTCGGCGAGCAGGATCGGCGGCTTCTTCACCACGGCTCTCGCAATGGCGACCCGCTGCTGCTCGCCGCCGGACAATTCGTGCGGCAGACGATGCGCTTTGCCCCCCAAGCCCACCAGTTCCAAGGTCTCGGGCACCAGTTGCTTGATCACGTGACGTTTGGCGCCGAGCACCTTCAGCACGAACGCGACGTTCTGATGAACGGTCTTGCCCTCGAGAAGTCGAAAGTCCTGGAAGACGACCCCAATGTCGCGGCGCAGCATCGGCACCCGGCGGCCAGACAGGGCGCGGAGGTCTTTGCCCGCGACCAGGATCGTCCCGCTGGTGGCGACGAGCTCCCTGGTGCTCAGTTTCAGCAAGGTCGACTTGCCCGAACCGGAGGAACCGACCAGGAATGCGAACTCACCACGGCCGATCTCGAGGGATACATCAGCCAGCGCGGGAGCATCCCGGGTGCCGTATTTTATCGTGACGTTGTCGAAGCGGATCATTGCGGCGGAGTCAGGCCCTTCAGTGGTCGGTCGACGTTCAACCCGATCGAACCCAGCACTGGTCGTGGGACCACTGTGGCGGGAGTGACGTGGGGCAGGAGACGAGGGTATGCCGGTCGCTCACCCTGACGGGGCCTGCGCGCCCACCCTCTTTTCTGACTATCCGCCCAGGACCTACCGTGGACGCATGCTCTTCGCCTTCTCTGTTGCCCCGACCACCACCGACGATCCGGACGGCTCGGTCAGCGCCGCTGTCGCCGACGCACTACGCGTGGTGGCTGAATCAGGGGTGCCGCACCGGTTGGATTCGATGTTCACCACCCTGGAGGGCGACTGGGACACCTGTATGCCCGTCATCAAGGACGCCTGTGACGCCGTTGCGCGGCACAGTTCGCGGGTGTCTCTGGTCGTGAAAGCCGACCTTCGGCCGGGTTACGACGGTCAGCTGGACGCCAAAGTCGCGCGCGTCGAGTCCCGCCTCGCCCACTGAAGCATCAGGAAGGCCGGGTCAGCCGTTCTCGGTTGCTCGCTCGCCGTTTCGCTTCCAGCGAATACCGGCCTCCATGAAGCCGTCGATGTCGCCGTCGAAGACCCCGGCGGTGTTGCCGACCTCGAAGTTCGTGCGCAGATCCTTGACCATCTGGTACGGGTTCAGCACGTAGGAACGCATCTGGTCACCCCAGCTGGCCTTGATGTCACCGGCCAGTTCTTTCTTTTCTGCGGCTTCTTCAGCTCGGCGAATCACCAGCAATCGTGACTGCATTACCCGCAGCGCAGCGGCACGGTTCTGGATCTGGGACTTCTCGTTCTGCATGGAGACGACCGTGCCGGTGGGCAGGTGGGTCATACGAACGGCGGAGTCGGTGGTGTTGACCGACTGACCACCGGGGCCGGAACTGCGGAACACGTCGATCTTGAGGTCGTTGTCGGGAATCTCGACGGCGTCGGTCGTCTCGATCAGGGGAATGACCTCGACAGCGGCGAAGGAGGTCTGGCGGCGGCCCTGGTTGTCGAACGGGCTGATCCGCACGAGGCGGTGCGTACCGGCCTCGACCGCGAGGTTGCCGTACGCGTAGGGCTCGTTGACCTCGAACGTCGCTGACTTCAGCCCGGCCTCTTCGGCGTAGGACGTGTCCATCACCTTGGTGGCGTACCCGTGCCGTTCGGCCCAGCGCAGATACATGCGCATCAGCATTTCGGCGAAGTCTGCTGCGTCGACACCGCCAGCACCTGATCGGATGGTGACCACGGCGGAACGTTCGTCGTACTCCCCCGACAGCAATGTCTTTACTTCGAGCTCACCAACGGCCTTCTGGAGGGAGCGCAACTCCCGCTCAGTCTCGATGACCGTCTCGGCGTCGTCTTCCTCTTCGGCGAGCTGGACCATGATCTCCAGGTCGTCGATGCGCTGATCCATCGTCTCGATGCGCTCGAGCTTTGCATTGGCCCGGGACAGCTTGCTGGTCACAGCCTGCGCGCGCTCAGGGTCATCCCACAGGTCGGGCTCGCCGGACTGGGCCTCCAGGTCGATGACCTGCGCGCGCAGGGCCGGCAGGTCGCTGACCTCGCTCACCGTACCCATCGTCGTGCGGAGTGCTTTCAGTTCAGCGGGGAAGTCGACAGCCACAGCAGAGGACACTACGGGGCTACCGTCCGCGCGGCGAGTTCGAAGTGGGCCAGCGAAGATCGCCCGCACCTGGCAACCGGCTCGGCGCACGAGCTGTGACGCCAGTCGCTCACCGGTCGACGTCTGAGCGGGCATCGGACTGCACGGTCATCGTGACGTCCCCCGCCAGCGCGGAGAGCGCGCCGCCGAACAGGGGCGGTCGCACGGTGGCAGTGACCACCACGACAGCTGTACGACCATCCGGGGTGCCGGTGCCACTGCTGACCCCCCACCCGATGACGTGAGCAGGAAGCTCCTGAGCAGCCAGATTCGTCCGAGCATCGGCAACGACCGATTGGTTGGACAGCGGAACACCTCGGCCGACCCCGGTTCGGTAGACGGCTGCGTCGTCGGCAGCATCCGCTGCATCCAGCGCCGCCGCGTCGGCCGCGTCCAACAGGTGCACCCGGGCCAGTTGGACACTTGTCACGTTCACCCCACCCATGATGAGCAGCCCCAGGATCGCGAACAATCCGGCGCACAGAATGATGATGCGTCCGTGGTCAGCGCGACCGTGCGAATCCAGTCGAGCACGGATGGCGGCACCAGCCCTGATCACCAGGCGGGTCACTTCGCACCGAACCGATCGACGGTTTCCACGTGTCGTGCATGCAGGTGTATCGAAGCGGGGACCGCCGATCGCAGAAAGTCGGGAATCAATGGCAGCTCGACCGACAGATCAGCCGAGGCCGCCACGCGAGCACCACGGGTGAGACACGGTGCCGACGAACACGACATGGAGATGTCGCCGCGATCGGTGAAACCTTGGTCCTCGAACGCCAGGTGGGAGGCCTGGCGGGCCCGCGTCATGCCTCCCTCGTCCGCGCTTGCAGTGACGTAGGCGCGGGTCGATTCGCGCGCTGCCTGCGTCACCGCATACGCACCTGCCTGAAGTCGCGCGAGCGCGACCACCAGATAGAAGACGGGCATGGTGATCAGGATGCCGACCACCACGAACTCGATCACCGCGCTGCCACGGTCCCCAGCCCCGAGTCGGGCGCACAGACGAGACCGCAGTCGCACTCGGAACCAACCGCCGATCACTGCTTCTCCTGGTAGGCGCGCGCGCTGACCGTCAGACGCTGTGAGGGCCCGAACGGACCGATCACCGGCAGTGGTGCGTCGACCCGGATCACGACGACCCGGACCCCGTCGCGCGCCTCCAGTGAGCCGGTGACGCGTTGGGCATAACGGGTCGATACGGACGATCTGATCAGCGCCTGTGCACGCTGCGCACCCGTCGCCGGTGTTTCGTTGACTCGCGCGCCATGCCGGGCACCCTCGGCAGCATCCGCGATGAGGGTGTTACGCACGAAGAGGGAGAACCCGACCTGGAACGCGGCGAGGAACAGCAATATCAGGAGCCCGCTGACCATCGCGAACTCGGCCACCGCCGAGCCCCGCTCGGTGCCCAGAGAGCGATACCGGTCGCGGATCAACGCGACCGAGAACATCAGCCTTTCACGGACTTCATCGCGTTGCCGAACAAGGTTGTCAGCTGGGGCTCCGCGAACTTCCACAGCGCCGTGACGAGACCCGCGGTCATCAAGGTGATCAGCACCCAACCGGGGACATCGCCGCGCTCACGCTCGGCACCGAGTCGGTGTGGGGCCTCAATGAGGTAGCGGGTCAAACGGTCCGAGAGCTTCGATAGTGATTTCATTGGTTTCCTTTGTGGTGGTGGCGAACGGTTTACAGATTGAGGCTGGCCAGGCCGGGGTAGACCGCAAACGCAACAGTGACCGGCAACACGAGGAAGACGACGGGGACCATCATGGTGATCTCCCGACGACCACCGAGTTCGATAAGCGCCTGCTTGCTGGCGTCACGGGCGTCCTGTGCCTGGGCTCGCATCACGTCTGCTAGCGGTGTGCCGCGTTCGACAGCGACGACGACCCCGTCGACGAAACGAGCTAGACCGGGAATGCCGGTGCGGTCGGCGAGTCCTTCGAGCGCAGCGGGCAGGGTGTAGCCGGAGCGGGCGTCGCTCAGGCACCGCGACAACTCACCCGACAATTGGCCCGAGGACAACTTGGTCACCCGCTCCAAAGCCGCCGCTGCGCCCTCTCCGGCCGTGATCGCTAGCGCCAGCATCTCGGCGATCGCTGGAAACTCAGCGATGATCTGAGCTTCGCGGTGCTCTGCGGCACGGGTCAACAATTGGTCTTTCGCAACGATTCCTGCCCCGACACTGATCACGACGATCATCACCGCGCTGAACGCGGACGTGCCGCCGCCGAGTAGTTGCAACGTGACCCAGAGAGTTCCAGCGATCCCTCCGCCGACACCCCACAGCGCCTGCTGGGCGCGGAAACCTTCGACGTCGGCAGGCAGGCCTGCTCGCTCCAGGCGCCGCCGCACCGAGGTTGCCCCGCCGAGGATGCGCTCCACCACCGACCCCAGGCGGTGCAGAACGGGCGCGAAGAAGGTCGCGAGCTGGACATGGTCCTCTGAACCGAGCAACAGCCGCGAAGGCCGCGGAGAGTCATCGACGTACGGCGCGATTCGCGCCGCCAGATTCGGCTGTCGCCTAGCCGGCAACCCAAGCCACACGAGCGAAAGACCTGCTGCAAATACGAGGCCGATGATCGCCCCGGCCCATGACGCGGACGACGTCATCGCATCACCCGAGCTTCGTCCGGTAACCGGCCGATACGTCGCATGATGCGATAAGCGGTCATCGAGATACCTGCACCGAGGGCCAACACCACCACGCCGGTCGGCGTCTGGTACGCCTGTAGTGAGGTTCCGCGGGTCGCGAGCATTGCCAGCACAACCCACGGGGCAGCGAGTGCAAGACGGGCGGCGTTGACCGTCCAGCTCTGGCGGGCCTCCAGCTCTGAACGGGTGCGTCCGTCATCGCGCAGAAAAGTCGACAAGGTGCGTAGTAGTCGTCCGAGGTCTGTGCCGCCTACCTCACGGGCTATTCGCAACGACTCGACGAGCCGGTCTGCCACCGGATCACTCAGCCGCGCTTTGAGGGCGTCCAGTGAGCTTTGGAAGTTGCCGCTCACTCGGTAGTCGTGCGAGAAATCGAGGAATGCTGGCCGTAGTTCCTCGGGGCCGCGCACCGACAACTGGGACAGTGATTCCGGCAACGCCATCCCGGCACGGACAGCGGAGGCAATATGGTCGACGACATCCGGCCACAGATCACGCATCTGGGTACGACGCCGCCTGGCGCGACCCCGGACGAACGCCAGCGGAGCCCAGCCACTGATGGTCGCGAAGGCGATCGAGACCGGCACTACCTCTGTTGCGGCCATCACCAGCAGAAAAGCGAGACCGCCGCAGACAACCGCGATCGCCACCAGTTGATTCGCGCTGATCGAGCCCAACCCGCTCTGAGCGATCGAGTCGGCCAACCGATCTCGCCAACTCGGTGAGCTCGCCACCGCGACCCGTTCTCCTCGGGGCCAGAAAGACCACCAGATACAAAACAACCCGACTCCGAGCAGAAGTGGTGGGACCAGGGTCACGGACGATCACCCAGCAGATGCGCCACCTCGTAGCCGGCGCGAGCGAATCGCTCCTGGTGCGGCGGGAATCCGTCACCCCTGACCAGTTCGCCATCTCGCTGCACGAAAAGCTCGGCGATTTCGACGACTTCGTTCTCGGCGCGCCCGGGGATCGCCGAAATTTCCCGCACAACGCGTCGGCCGTCCCGTTCGAGGCCGAGGTGGACGACGAGGTCGATGGAACTGGCGACTGTCGGCACCACGAATGAAGAGCTCACATTCGGGCCCGCGAGGAGAGGGAGCGTGCACATCTTGACGATTGCCTCGCGTGCGGAATTAGCGTGCAGTGTCGCCATCCCTGGCAATCCAGAGTTCAGAGCGATCAACAGGTCAAGCGATTCTTCCTGTCGAACCTCACCGACGATGATCCGCGAGGGCCGCATCCGCAGTGCCTCTTTGACCAATCGGCGCAACGGGATCTCACCGGTGCCTTCGAGGCTCGGTTGACGGCACTGCATCGCTGCCCAGTCGCGGATCCCCAGGCGAAGCTCGAAGACCTCTTCGCACGACACGACCCGCTCATTGCTCGGAATGGCGGCCGCGAGGCAGTTGAGCATCGTGGTCTTACCGGCCTGGGTGCCCCCGGCCACCAGAATGTTCAACCCCGCACTGACCGCCGCGGCCAGGAACCGCGCAGACGCATGCGTAAGCGTACCGAGCCGAACCAGGTCATCGAGCTGGTAGGCGCGAGCCACGAACTTCCTGATGTTGACGTACCAGTGCGATCGTGTGACGTCGGGAATCACGACATGCAGTCGGGAGCCATCCGGTAGCGAGGCATCGACGAACGGGGACGAGAGGTCGATCCGGCGCCCTGAGGGCTTGAGCATCCGCTCGACCAGGTTTTTGACCTGGTCCGCCGTGAGAATCGTCGAGGTCAGCTCAGCGACGCCCGAACGAGCGACGAAGATGCGTGCGGGATCGTTGATCCAAATTTCTTCGATGCTCGGATCGTCGAGGTAGGTCTGCAACGGGCCGAATCCGACGACCGAGTCGAGCACGGCGCGAGTCGCGTGCCCGACATCACCCAGCGGCGCCATCCCGCCGTGGAGGCTGCGCTCCTCGTAGTCTCTGATGACGTCGCCGACCAGACCCCGCAACTGTTCGGCTTCGGCCATCGGGTCCAACCGCTGGCGTCGAATCAGCTCGCGTACCTCGTCTTCGACCACCTGAATCCCGTCCATGCCCACCCCTTGCGACGACAATCCAGTTCGCACGGTGCAAACAAGGCCCTTATGCAAGCACACGCCACGGCGACCTTCCGGCTTATCCACAGATTTCTCGACGTTGGTTCAGCCGATTCTCAGCAGGTGGACGTCTTGCTCCGTTGTCCACAGGCAACTCGCAGGCACGGTCGGTCGCGTGCGCTTCAGATCGATACTGCGGCGATGCAGAACCCGTTCGTCTCGCAGCTGACCTTGCGCCTGACTACCGTCCACGTCGCCACCGGAGTGATGCGTGACTGGTGCATTCGCGGACCTCGCCTCATTACGTGGTCCCAGGTGGCAACAGCCCTCGACGCACCGGGCGCTGCCTATGTGGGGTCGAGCAGGGTGTCCCCCGATGCACTGCTGGGAACTCCTCCCCTCGTGAACTACGCCGTGGTGAGCGACGTCCGCGAAGCTGAAGCACCTGCACACCTGCTGGAACTGGTCGCTATCGAAGGGCCTTGCGTGGGGACCCGAGCCCCGTTGACGAAGCAGGCGATGAGCGTGGGGCGGGGCGCGATGAACCACCTGTCACTTCGGGACAGGGACTTGTCCCGAAAGCATTGCGAGGTTCTGATCGAACAGGGACGAGCGGTCGTGCGGGACTGCATCTCGACGAACGGCACGAGTATTGACGCGGTGGCCGTCCCAGACCGGTTCACCGAACTTCGGACGGGCCAACGGCTTCGGATCGGAGGCAGCACGCTCACCCTGCGGAAACCGGCACGAGTGCCCGAAGCAACCCCGACCGACCAGGCCGGCCGGTACCTCATCTACCGATCGCCCCGAACGCTGCTGCGCCTCCCGGACGTCACTCTGGTGGAACCATCACCCCCGGATGCGCCGCAACGCCGGAGTTTTCCCTGGGTGGCAGCCACGGTGCCGCTCATCCTCGCGGCAGCCATGGTGGCGGTGCTGCGCAATCCGATCTTCGCGATCTTCGCGCTCCTCAGTCCGGTGATGATCGTTGCCCAGTACGTCGGTGACCAGGGCTCCTCACGCGGCCGCCATCACGCCGACGAACGCGCCCACACCGTGGCTACGACGGCCTTCGACCGCGACTGTGCAAGTGCACTTCGGGTGGAGCAGAACCTGCGGCGCCGCATGGCGCCACCCATCACGCAGGCAGCTCATGACGTCGCGTTTCGAGCACCTTCGATCTGGCAGCGAGGACCCGGCCATCCGGACTACCTCTGCGTGCGTCTCGGGATCGGTTCTCTGGGCAGCTCCGTCAAGGTAGCAGCCGGTGCCGGCGTTCCGCGCTCCCTGCCTATCGACGACGTGCCCATCACCCTGTCGTGGGGTGAAGAACGTGTGGTGGGGTTCAGCGGGCCACACCGCCACGCGATGGCAGTGGGGGTCCTGGTCCAGCTGGCTGCATGGCATTCCCCGCTAGACCTGAGCATCGCGATCGTGTGCTCAGATCAGCACGCCCAGGAACGGTGGTTGACGATGCGCCCGCTGCCCCACCTCCTCACCGATCCTGCGGCTATTCCCCAGATCGTCGTGGCAGACGCCGAGGATGAAACATTCCTGCGGTGGTGCGGACAGTTCGCCGTTGCTGTTGAGTCAGAGTCTCCACGCACCCTGGTGCTGCTGGATGGACCCGTCGTCGAGGTCGCGACCGTTTCGGATCTGGTGGAGCACGCACCGTCCTACGGCCTGGCGGTGCTGGCCCTGCACGAGCAGCATGCACGACTGCCGGCCGGGTGCACATCGACAGTGCGGGCGGAACGCGCCGACCTGGCCTATCTGGACGACCTCGCTTTCCGTCCGGACCTCGCCATCGCGCCCCTCGCGGCGAGCACAGCTCGTTCGTTGGCCTCCCTGGTCGACGCCAGTCCTTCGATCACTACGCGCCAGGTGCCGAACCGTGTGCACCACGCCGACCTGGTGCGTTCGGAGATGGGACTGGAGGTGGGTGATGTGCATGCCGTCCGCCGTCTTTGGGACAGCCCGCAGGTCACCCTGCGGGCGTTGCTCGGGGAGGGCTGCGACGGGCCGATCTGGGTGGACCTCGCGAGCAATGGTCCGCACGCGCTCGTGGCTGGTACCACCGGGGCTGGGAAGTCCGAGCTCCTCCAGACCCTGATCGCGTCGCTCGCGTTGGCGAACCCGCCGAGTCGTCTTTCGTTCGTTCTCGTCGACTACAAAGGTGGTGCAGCGTTCCAGGAGTGCGCCCGCCTCCCGCACACGCTGGGCCTGGTCACCGACCTCGACGCACATCTGACGACCCGGGCTCTTCGCTCGCTGGAAGCCGAGGTACGCCGCCGCGAACGCCTGCTCGCGTCGGTAGGTGCGAGCGACATCGCCGAGTTCGACCGCTTACCTCAGCCCGAGCCCCTTACCCGGTTGTGCATCGTGATCGATGAGTTCCGGGTCCTGTCGCAGGAGTTGCCGCAGTTCATCGACGGCCTGGTGCGGATCGCGGCCGTCGGGCGTTCGCTGGGCATTCACCTGATCCTTGCAACGCAGCGACCGGCGGGAGTGGTGTCACCCGATATGCGTGCCAACATCAATCTGCGCATCGCCCTTCGGGTACGAGACGCCTCCGACTCGTGCGATGTCATCGAGACCGACGCTGCGGCTTCGATCCCCGCGACGTTGCCCGGTCGGGCGATTGTTCGAACAGGTGGCGGCAAGCCGTATGTGCTGCAGACAGCATGGACAGGTGCTCCACCGAGCAGTGGCACACGACCCATCGAAGTGGCGCGTGTCCACCCCGTCTCGGGTGAGCCACTGTGGCCCGCGACCGCGAACACCGAGCAGCTGACAGGTCTTCAAGTACTTCTCGATACTGTCTCAGCTGCTGCAGCGACCCATCCCGGACCGGCGCCGAAATCACCATGGCTGCCACCCCTGCGTTCGAAGTTGCCGCTCGCGCACCTTTCAGCACAACCGTTGCGCACCCTCGGACTCACGGCCCGTATCCATCCAGCGATCGCTCTCGGGCAGGTCGACCTGCCCGGCGACCAGGACCAGGTGTGCATCGGATGGGACCCCGTGGCGGACGGCCATCTGGCGATCGTCGGTGGTCCCCGTAGCGGCAGGACGACGGTCGCACGATCGGTGGCGCGGTCTGCCGCGCTGCTCTGGGACAGCGACCGGATGCACCTCTACGTGCTGGACGGCAGCGGGGGCCTGGGCGAACTGGGCGGGCTGCCGCACTGTGGCGGGTTGATCTTGCGCGACGAACTGTCACGCACCCTGCGCCTGATGGACTGGTTGACGACGACGATCGCCGAACGTCAGCTCCGGTACGGCGCTGCGGGCTTCTCGGTGACCCCGAGCAATGCCGCCCGCGCGAACGAAGGCGTCGATCCCCGCATCGTGCTGATCATCGATGGCTGGGAAATCTTCCAGGAACTGAGCAACCAGCACACTGTCGGAGAGTTGGAGGATC
>JAABUM010004244.1_pt1 | contig 16413 bp, 13 predicted proteins | sample 5559161 | NCBI WGS metagenome assembly JAABUM01 (sample SAMN10711868, study PRJNA513369) | rock metagenome | isolation source: Antarctica rocks | place: Antarctica: Victoria Land, Siegfried Peak nord
TGGGGTTGCGGACAGTCAGCGCGGTCGTCCCGGCTGGGGTGAACAGGGGCTGGGAGCCATCGAAGGCGAACACCGTTGTTGCAGCCGGGGCGTAGTTGTCGAACGGGGCTGGCACGGCCTGGTTGGCGACCACGGTGATCGACTGCGACGGTGTCGCCTGCCAGTTCAGGTCTACGTAGCCAGCACGCGATGCTGTCACCGTGTACGTCCCAGGTGCCAGGAACGCGAAGAAAGCGCAGCCGTCAGCGGCAGTCAGCTGGCTGCCGACGGCGCCGCCCGAGGAGTTGGCGACGGTCACGGTCGTGCCCGGTGCTGGTGCGCTGTTCTGGTCAGTGACTTTCGCTTTGATGTGTCCCGAACCTGTGTTGTAGGTCCCCAGCGGCGGAGTCAGCAGCGTTGCGCTAGTCACCGGAGTCGTGCTTCCGATGTCAGCCCAGGTGACTTTCACACCGACCCGCAGGTAGGCCAGCTGGCCGCTGGAACCGCCGTCACAGGGACCGGTTGAAGCGTCCTGCGTCTGCCACTGAGTTGTCCGAGTGACCGTGTAGGCACGGTTGTCAACGACAAGCGGGCTACCAGCCGCTGCGCCCGGCAGGGGAGCAGCGTTAATGACTTGGCCGAGCGGAAGGGACTGAGGCCCCTGTAATGGTGACTCAAAGGCCGACCTGACCGTCTCGATCTCCCGCGCCGCGAGGTTGGCCGCCGCGACACGTGCACGGTCATTGCCTGTCGAGCGCAACACAGACAGCAGCGTTGTGGCCGCCAACGTTGCCACCACAACCAGGATGGCGAGCGCGACCATGACCTCGATCAGGGTGAAACCATCGTCCGCGACCCTGGACTGACGACGGCCCATCGACAACGGTCACTCCTCGTCTGGGTCCAAGTCGCAGTAGTCACCCCCGTCCCTAGTCGTCGGCAGCCGGCACCCGGCCCTTAAATGCCAGGCGGCAGCCCTCAGACCCACAAACCTTCCCGCGGACATAACGACGAAGTGAGCCGGTTCCGCTTCGTCGATAGGCACAAGGCGTGCTATCCGGTGAGCCTGTTGTGCCGGTTGTTGAGGGTGAGCCGGTCGGGCTTCTACGCCTGAGCCGGCCGGGAGCCGTCGAGACGGGTCTGCACCGACCGGGTGCTGGTGGAGGCGATTCGTGACGTGCACACGGCCTCGCGCGGCACCACGACGCTCCGCGGGTGCACGCCGAGCTCGCGGACAACGGCATCGACGTCGGTGGCAAGCGGGTCGCCCGGCTGATGCGCGGCGACGGGTTGGCGAGGGTGTCGCGGCGCACCATCCGCAGCGGCTCGCCGATTCGGCGCGACCCTGAGCCCCCAGCCGGCCTGCGGACCTGGTCGGCCGCCGGTTTCCGCCGAACGCCCCAATCAACTGTGGGCGCGCGCTACTGCAGTAGCAGGGTAGGTCGCAACGCTAGGCGGGCGCGTCCTCGCCGGCCGTGCGGCGCGTTCCCTGCACGGCTCAGGTTTGGCGGGCGGCTCGGGTCGGCTCGGGTTGTCCGGGTGCCGCTGCATTCTAGCGAGCGCGCACCAGTCGGCGCAGGTCGGTGATGGCGCCGCAACGCGTAGTCGCCCACTGAGAAGGCCACATAACGCCGCGGGGCTCGCGGCGCCGTCCACGTCCAGCCCGGCCACGCAACACGGGCCGCAGTGGAACCGCCTCGGTACCGATTTGCACCTCGAACCGAGGCGGCCCTTCTCACCAGTACCCGCAGAAGTCGCGTCCACCAGTGACACGGTGACCTTCTGGCGACGTCGGCTGATCCTCCGGTGGCAAGCCGAACAGCAGCCGGCCTCAAAGCCTCCGCACAAGCTGATCCTCAAGCAGCTGAGCGCTTTCGCACGCGACCGGAATCCGTGAAGTTCTCCTGCAAGCCGGGACGGCCCTAAAGGAGCCGGAACAGTCGTCCGACACTCCTGAGGGTAGAGAGCCGCACCGGACCCCTCCGCCGGAGAGAGTCCGAAGTTGGGATCGGACGGGCCGGGATCGACGGAGTACGCCGGTCGGCCTATCTCGTCATCGAGAAAGGGAACGCTATTTTCTTGCACGCATTCGTAAGGCGATGGACAAGCGAGAGGAGGGTTTTACCCTTATCGAGCTGCTGGTCGTGATGATCATCATTGGAATTCTGGCTGCGATCGCCATCCCGGTGTTCCTCAGCCAGCGCAGGAAGGCGGTTGACAGCGCAGCCAAAGCTGATGTGTCAACCCTCGGCAAAGAGATCGCGACCTACTACGTCGACGGCACCGGTGACCCCACGGTGGGTGTCACACCACCCGCCACAGCGGGACAACCGGCGCACTACTCGGTCAACGGCAACGACGCCGGCAGGCAGAGCGCCAACATGGGCACTCCAGCCCTCAGCTGGGCCCCGGCCACAGCGCCTCACTCGGGCAGCAACTGGTGCGTTACTCTTCCCATCACCGCAAACGGCACGCTGACCGCTACGTACTACTCCGCAACCAATGGTCTCTCGACCACAAGCTGCTAACAGCAGAGCTCACTGTTGCAGGGAGCTGGGCGGCTGTCGCCCCCGGCTCCCTGCTGCAGCTGTATCAACGTCCAGGTGGTGGTCCCCGATAGACGAGTCGCGACCGAACCTTCGGAACTCAGCGAGTGGCACGCGACCCTGGTATTACGCAGGAGCGCTCGCTCCCGGGTGAGAGTTGGCACTGACAGATCTCCCTGCTAAGCGCTTTACGCCTCGCGCCCTTTACCGATAGCAGCGTGTGAGCCGGGGGCTTGCAGCCGAGGCTCTCTGACAAGCGCCTTTCTCGATGAGGTGAGCTCCCGGCCCACTTTGGTCTTGCCACGCGCACTACCCGAGCGGCGCTCGCCTGGCCGGCGTTCACGGTCCGGTCCACACCGCGTTCCGCCGGGTCTGGTGTCCGCACAGGTCGCAGACCCACAAGCTTGAGCGGTCCCACGCGGCGTCGCCCACGACGCTGATCGTGCCGCCGCACAGGTGTGTCTCGTGCCGGACCCGTTGGCCCACCTTGGCTCGGGGCGGCAGCACCGGTGCGGGCATCCGCCCATCTGTTGTGCCTGCCGGGTCGCTCAAGATCGGGTCGGGAAGGTCAACGACAAACGTGAGCGTTCATGGGTCCACTGTCCGCTCAGCACTGGCAGTGCGTGGCCACAGGGGTGGAACCGTGCGTCAGCGCAGCGCAGCGCAGCGTGTCCGTTCCACTTCCTTGGTAGTGAGACGCCTCGACGTGAGACACCGCGCACGACGCGATCTCTACGGCTTCAGGCGCAGGTTGCCGTCTCACGAGTTGGTCCGAAACTCGAGTGCCGTCCCGGGGGAGCGGCGCCTACTTGTGAGACGCGGGAAGCGCTGCGCCGGCCGGTTACGGTGCGGGGTCGGGTCGGAGCCGGCAGAGCAGCACTATGTCGTGCCAGCTGCCGAGGCGCGCGACTGCCCGCCCCGCAGGCTTCTGTGCGGTGAAGCCGGCTCTCTTCAGCGCCGTGCCGGGGGAGTTGCAGAGCTCGGCGGCCACGATGACGGCTGGTGCGTTGGGCTGCCTGGGCCTGGAGCCAAGGAAGTGCTGACCGCGGGGGAGCCAGGTGCCAGCGGGACGGCTTGCTCAGGTCATAGCCGGGGGTCCACTGGTTCGGACTCGAGGGCAAGGACCGCGAAGACAGGCTCGTGGATTCGCCACAGCGCCTCTCGCTGTACTGCGCGTTCGAGTGCCTCGATGCCCAGCGCGTACTCGCGGGCTGCCAGGGAGCGCTTGTGTCCCAGGCCGCGGTCGCGCAGTCTTTCCAGGTTTTCGGGCTCGGTGTAGTCGGGGCCGTAGATGATGCGCAGGTACTCCCGGCCGCGGACCTTGATGCCGGGCTGGGCGTAGCCGCGACTGGTTTTGACGAGGTTCGCGAACGGTTTGACGACCATGCCTTCGCCGCCGGCGGCTGTGAGGTCTTCCCACCAGCCGGCGCCTGCTTCTGCCGAGGCCGGGTCGGTGGTGTCGACCGTGATCCGCCTCGTCGGCCGGATCAGCGACGGCGCGGCCTGCGCGAGACGGTCGGCGAGAGCCAGGTGCCATTCGTGGTCCTGGCCGGTCCAGGTGCTTCCCTCGCTCGCCAGCAGCTGGAAGGGGGCGAGTTGCACTCCCTCGAGACCGGTGGTGGGCCAGACGTAGCGCCGGTAGGCGTCGGTGAACGCGTGTGCGTTGCTGGCCCGGGTGGCGGTGCGGGTCAGCAGGTCGGCGACGTCGAGGCCGCGTGCTGCGGCGCCCTGCAGTGCTCCGAGGGCAGCGGGTAGCGCGGCGCGGGCTGCTGCGCCGACGGCGGCGTACTGGTGGCGCAGCAGGTCCTCGGCCTTGGCCGACCAGGGCAGCAGTTCGGTGTCGAGCAGGAGCCAGTCGGTGTCCAGCTCGTCCCAGCCGCCGATGTCGTCGACCGCTTGCCGCACCGCCTGCAGGAGCTGCTCGGTCACGCCTGATGGGAAGAACGACCGGCCGGTGCGGGTGTAGACGGCGCCGGTGGCGCTGTCGGTGGCACCGAACCGCCCTTCGGCGACGTCCGCGCTGCGGCAGACGAGGGCGACGGCGCGCGATCCCATGTGCTTTTCCTGGCAGATCACGTGCTCGACGCCGCTGCGCCGGTAGGACTCGAAGGCGCTGCCCGGCTGCTCGAGCAGGTCGCCGCCGGGGGTGGTGGCGGTGGGGGCCATCGTGGGCGGCAGGTAGAGCAGCCAGCGGGGCTCGATGGCGAACCGGCTCATCACCTCCAGGGCGCCGGCGGCGTTCTCCTCCCGGACGGTGACCCGGCCGGCGAGCCGGGTGTCCACACCGCGTTTGCCCAGCACGTCGGTGATCGCCAGCTCGTCGGGCTCGCGTGCGGGCACCGGCGCCGGAGTGCCATGTGCCGGGAAGGGCTTGGCCGGCTCGTACCAGACCTGGGTCGCGGGAACGGAGACGACCTGCTTTTCCGGGTAGCGCAGGGCGGTGAGGTTGCCGCCGAACACGCAGCCCGTGTCCAGGCACATCGTGTTGTTGACCCACTCAGGCTGCGGGATGGGGGTGTGGCCGTAGAGGACCATCGCCGGCCCGCGGTAGTCCTGGGCCCATGGGTAGCGCACCGGCAGCCCGAACTCGTCGGTCTCTCCGGTGGTGTCGCCGTACAGGGCGAAGCTGCGCACTCGCGCCGAGGCGCGCCCGTGGTAGGCTTGCTTCAGGCCGGCGTGGGCGACGACGAGCCGGCCGCCGTCGAGCACCAGGTGTGAGACCAGCTCGTAGCAGAACTGCTGCACCTGCGCCCGAAACTCCGCCGGCTCGGCCGCCAACTGCGCAAGGGTGGTCTCCAGACCGTGGCTGACCCGCACCTGCCGGCCCTGCAACGCCCGGACGAGCTTGTTCTCGTGGTTGCCCGGGACGCAGAACGCGTGCCCGGCGGTGACCATGCCCATGACCAGGCGCAGCACGCCGGGGGAGTCGGGGCCCCGGTCGACGAGGTCGCCGACGAACACCGCCTTGCGCTGGTCAGGAGGCACCGCGTCGACCAGCCTGCCGTGCTGGTCGTGGACCAGTGCGTACCCGAGCTTGGTCAGCAGGGATTCGAGCTCGGTGCGACAGCCGTGCACGTCACCGATGACGTCGAACGGGCCGCGCTCGTGCCCGACGTCGGTGAGCAGCTTGTCCCGGATGATGACGGCCTGCGCGACGTCCTGCTCGGTGCGAAGGACGTGAACCTTGCGGAAGCCCTCCTTGCCCAGGTGCTTGAGCGAGCGGCGCAGCTGGTCGCGCTGGCGCTTCACGACCGCGCCGGCGAAATCACGGTCCGCGCGGGCGGCGTTGCGGTCCAGGCAGAGCCGCTCAGGCAGGTCCAGCACGACGGCGACGGGCAGCACGTCGTGCTCGCGGGCGAGCGCGACCAGCGAACGCCGGGACTCGGGCTGCACGTTGGTGGCGTCGATGACGGTCAGCCGGCCGCCGGCGAGCCGCTTGCCGGCGATGTAGTGCAAGACCTCGAACGCCGCGGCGGTCGCGGACCGGTCGTTCACGGCGTCGGCGACCAGGCCCCGGCAGAAGTCGCTCGACACGACCTCGAAGGCCCCGAAGTGCTGGCGGGCGAACGTGGACTTGCCCGAGCCGCTCGCACCGACGAGGCAGACCAGCGACAGCTCGGGGATGGCGAGCTCGGTCACGGGGCCCCCCGGAAGACGCCAGCTGCGTCGGGGCGCCGACCTCGGGGTCGTCGTCCCCGACGGGCAGGTAGCGCACGGTGTAGCCGTGCGACGCCGCGGTCGCCTGCGCCCAGTCCTGGAACTGCCGGCGGGTCCACTCGAACCGGTGGTCGCGGTGCCGCATCGCCCCCGCGGGCAGCGCCGGGTAGCGGACGTTGTGCTCTGCGTTGGGCGTCGTGACGAGCACCGACGTGGGCCGCGCATGGTGAAACACGCTGCGGACCAGCGCCGGCAGCCGCGGCGGGTCGAGGTGCTCGATGACCTCCATCAGGACGACGGCGTCGTAGCCAGCGAGCCGGTCATCCCGGTAGGTCGCCGAGGACTGCACGAGCTCCAGGCGCGCCCGCTGGCTGTCAGGCATCCGGTCCAGGTGCAGCCGCCGGGCGGCGACCTCCAGCGCCCGGTGCGACACGTCCACCCCGAGCACCTTCGTGAACGCCGGGTCCGGGACGAGTTCTCGCAGCAGCGCCCCCTGCCCGCAGCCCAGGTCGACGACGCTGGAGGCGCCCTCTTCCCGCAGGGCAGCGACGACCGCGGCGGTGCGGAGCTGCGCCAGGGGGGCCGGCCGGTCCTCCTGCTCCTGAGCAGGCCCGCCGCCCAGGACGTCGGGCTCGGTGTCGTCGACCTCGGCCAGCCGGCCCACCGCGCTCTGCACCAGGCTGCGGTGGTGACCAAGGTAGCGGCTGGTGATCGTCGCGCGTTCGGGGTGGCCGGCCAGCCAGCTGCCACCGGCGCGCATGAGCTTGTCGACCTCGTCCGGGCTCACCCAGTAGTGCTTGCTGTCGTCCAGGACCGGCATCAGCACGTACAGCTGGGTCAGCGCCTGCGAGACCGGCATCGTCCCGGACAGGCGCAGGTCGACGTACGGCGAGTCGCCCCACGCCGGCAGCTGCTCGTCCAGAGCGATCGGCGTCGTGCTCACCGCCCAGCCGAGCGGAGCGAAAAGGCGCTCGACCAGATCCGCGTCCCCCCGGCACGGGAGGGCAGGGATGTGGACCTCGAGCGGCACCGGTAGACCAGCCAGCTCGGAGCGCACCGGCCGGTCATCGCGGTGCGAAACACCCTGCCGATCGCCACCGACATCATCGACGACGCCGCGTAGGGCCTGTCGTTGACGTACTGCGACAGTGAGAAGCCGCCGCTGCCGCGGCCGCCTTTGCCTCGTACCAGCGCGATCGGGTCGACCTCGAGCAGCAGCGCAACAGTGCTGTGATCGCCGGTCGCCTCCGGCCACAGCACGTGCGCCGTGCCGACCGAGACATCAAACGATTGAGCCTTGTCAGGGTGCTTGTGCAGCAGGAAGCCCAGGTCGGTGGCGTTGGGCATCGACGTGGACAAGATCAGCAGCACGAGCCCAGTCTGCCTCGCGCGTCGCCCCGCGCAGCGCATGTCAACAACGAACGATCGACCACGAAGCAGCCTACGCTGCCGCCATGTCCGACGGACTCCTCCTCGCGTGGGTCCAGGACGTGCACGAACTGGCACTGGGCATGCAGGACGTGACGCTCGACCACGGGCCGCGCGGCAGTCCGGGGTACCAGGTGGGCGGGGAGTCCTTCGTCTTCTTCCGCACGCCTCGGGCTGACGCCTACGACCCGGCGTCCGGCGAGCGCTTCTCGGACGTGATCGTCCTGTTGGTCGCGTCCGAGTCCGAGAAGCAAGCGCTGGTTCAGGATCCGATGTCGCCGTTCTTGACACAGTGGGCCTGGATCAACCTGACACGGCCAGGGAGTGAGCATCGGCGACCTCGAGGGTGAATGCGTAGATCCGTTTCCAGTCCCGGTGCCAAGCCCGGAGGGTTGCGCAGGTCGAAGTAGAGGCCGACGTTGACGCCTGCGCCGACTGCAGGAGAGTCAGACCCTCCGCTTTCAGCGGCGTGCTCACGGACCTGGCGGGGTCACCTCTGGGTGCGCCGCTGCCCGGCGCGCCGGCCGCTGGCGGGACCTCGTGGGAGCGTCGCCTGGAGTGGGAGGTTAGTTGGTGAGTGTCATCGAGGTGCGCGCAGTGTCCAAGACCTACCGGCGGCGAGGTAAGGCGCCGCTGCGGGCGCTGGACGGGCTGAATCTGGCTGTCGACTCCGGGGGAGTGCACGGGTTCCTCGGACCGAACGGGTCAGGCAAGACCACGACGATCCGGGCGCTGCTGGGGCTGGTTGCCGTCGACGAAGGCGAGGTGCGGTTGCTGGGCCGGCCGGTGCCCGCCGCGTTACCTGAGCTGGTCGCGCAGGTGGGTGCGCTGGTGGAGACGCCGCTGTTCTTTCCGTCTTTCTCAGGCCGGCTCAACCTGCGTCTGCTTGCCCAGACAGCTGGTTTGGCGCGGTCCCGGATCGAGGAGGTCCTTGAGGTGGTCGACCTGCGTGAGCGGGCCGACGAGCTCTTCAAGGGCTATTCCCTTGGCATGAAGCAGCGACTGGGTATAGCTGCCGCCCTGCTGAAGGCACCGCGGTTGCTCATCTTGGACGAACCTAGCAACGGGCTGGACCCGGCTGGCATTCGTGACGTCCGCGAGCTGGTTCGGCGCCTCGGGCAGCAGGGCGACACGACAGTGTTCTTGTCCTCTCATCTGTTGGATGAGGTCGAGCAGGTGTGCCAGCAAGTGTCGATCATGGCCCGGGGGAGGTGCGTGGCGTCCGGACCGGTAACGGCCGTGCTCGCCGGCCGGTCCTCGGGTGACGTGCGCGTCCGGGTACCGGACCCGGCTGGGGCCCAGCAGGTGCTGGAAGGAGTCGGCTACCGCGTCCGGCGGGACGGCGAGCTGCTGCACGTCGGCGCGGTGGCCGAGCCCGGTGAGCTCACCCGACTGCTCGGCGAACATGGCCATTGGCTGACCGAGCTGACGCCGGTGGCGGTCGATCTCGAGGCGGCCTTCCTCCAGCTGACCGAACAAGCCCGATGAGCGCCCTGCAGCAGCACCCGGAGACAACAGCGCACGATCCTTCGCTGCGCAGGTCGCTGCTGCGCGCCGAGGTTCTGCGGCTGCGTTCCCGCCGGATGGTGCGGGTGCTGCTCATGCTCGGCGTTCTGGCGTTGCTGGCGGGGATCGTCGTCGCCTTCACTCAGCACGCCAAGCCGTCGGCTGCCGGGTTGGCCGACGCCGCGCACCGCCGCCAGCAGGTCGTCGCCGAGCAGGAACGCGTTCGCGCTGGCTGCCTGGCTCGCGTCGGGACGCAGAACGGGCCGGTCAATACAGATCGGTGCGGTCCTGTGCTTACCCCCGATCAGTTCGGTCGGGTCGAGGACTTCGTCCACAAGCATCCCTTCACACTGTCCGGTGCCGGCAGGTCCGGGGTGCTGGGAGTTGCCGGGGTGAGCGCGACGCTTGCCTTTGCGGTTGGGGCGACGTACGTCGGCGCCGAGTGGTCGACCCGTTCGATGGTCGCGCTGCTGTTCTGGGAGCCCCGGCGCGGCAAGGTCATGGCGACAAAGCTCGCGGTGCTCACAATCGCGGTTGCTCTGCTCGGCGCCGTTGCCGAAGGGGTTTGGTTGGTCGCCGCCCGGGTGCTGGACGCGACGCGCGGGACGACGGCGGGAGAGCCGGGGCTGTGGGGTCAGCTGGTTGCCTCCGCCGGTCGGGGGGTGTTGCTCGTTGTGCTCGCCGGGCTGCTCGGCTTCGGGCTAGCGAACCTGATCCGTAACACCGCCGCTGCGCTGGGGGCTGGTTTCGTCTACTTCGCGATCGTTGAGAATGTGGTGCGGGTGCTGCGCTCGGGCTGGCAGCAGTGGCTGGTGACGAACAACGCAGTCGCACTGCTCACCCGCGGCGGACTGAGGATCTACACCAGCCAGGGGTTCGTCGACGGGCAGGGCTACTACCAGTCGACTGGGCGGGAGATCACCATTAGCAACTTGCGCGGCGGCCTGCTCATCGCCGTGGTGGCTATAGTCGTCGTCGCGGCCGGTGTAGTGCTGTTCGCCCGCCGGGATCTCGACTGACGCTGCACGAGTCCGACCGGCTGCTCCGTACACGCGAAGCACGGTGCTGTGTTGCCCAATCGCAGCCGCGAGGTGGAGCAAGCGGACGCACCGCTGGACGGAGCGGTTGCTAGCCCCTTGCGACACCGCTCCGCCTAGCAGCGAGGGGTCGAGAGGTACAGCACTCGAGCCGCTTCGGCGAATACTGGCCCATTGCTGCGGCTGCGGTCTATGCTGAGGGTTGCCCGCGGCACTAGCTGCGAGGAAGTGAGCCCGAGACCCGTCCGGACGGACGCGGCGCTCGGGCTTCGCGCTTTGCGGGGTCGGTCAGACGGTGCGGACGGTGGTCAGGATAGGACTGACCGCCGCCGCCACTCGCCGGAGCGGACCCAGCTCCATGCCACGACGTCCGGCAGGGCAAGCAGCAGCTCGTCGTAGGCGCGTCGGTGGCGGTACTCGAGCCGGCCGGCAATGCCGGTCTGGCGGGCGAGCAGGAACAGCTCGTGGCGGTCGGCTCGAACGACGGAGTCGTCCTGCTCGATGACGAGCCGCGTATCGCCGCCGAGGGTGGCGATGTCCTCGACAAGGACGGTCAGGCATGCGGTGCGGGCGGCCAGATCGGTCCGGTAGCGGCGGGCGGCGTCGTAGACGGTGGCCTGAACCTGGGTAGCGGCCAGAGCCGAGACAATGATCCGTCGCCGCCGCGCCTGTTCGTGCTTCATGTGGATCCGCCGCTGGCCTGGCAGGACCAGAGCCCGCACGACCCTGCGGATGGCCTCGACATCGGTGACTGTCACGGCGGCGATGACGTAGCCCGCCCGCTTGGTCTCGTCGACGAAGATGTGGCGGCTCACGCGCGGCGAGTCCGTGCCGGCTTGGGCTCGCCGGCGCGCTGGACGGCGCGGTAGACGGTGGAGCGCGCGACGGTGAACAGTTCGGCGAGTTCGGCGCTGGTGTGCTTGCCGCCGCGCCACAGCTCGACGAGGTGAGCCTCCTGTGCGGGCTTGAGCTTGGGCTGTTTGCCGCGCAGCCGACCCTTGGCTTGGGCGACCTTCATGCCTTCCCTAGTCCGCATCCTGATCAAGTCCGACTCGAACTCGGCGATCATTCCGAGGACGTTGAACAGCAGCCGGCCGACCGGGTCGGTGGGGTCGTGCAGCGAGCCGCCGATGTTGAGCTTGACCCCGGCCTCGGTGAGTTCTTCGACGATGTCGCGGGCGTCGGTCAACGAGCGGGCCAGCCGGTCGAGTTTGGTCACCACGAGCGTGTCGCCCGAGCGGCACGCCGCGAGGGCCTCGCGCAGACCTGGGCGGGACCGGTTGGTGCCGGTCAGCCCGTGGTCGACGTAGACGCGGTCGGGCTTCACGCCGAGTGCGGTGAGTGCGTTGCGCTGGGCGGTGAGGTCCTGGGCGTCGGTCGAGCAGCGGGCGTACCCGACGAGCAGTCCGGCCACCGGGTCAATGTAGCGGTTAGATACCCCTCAGCGGGCATTACCGCGGGCGGGTCATCTGGGAATCGCTAAAGGCCTGGAATCAAGCATCCGCTCGACCTGCTGACCAGTTGGCAGGTGTCCCGTAGACCGGTCGGCTACCGGACGGCTGATCCAGCAGCCCTTCTGCTTACGGGACTGCGGCGAGTCCTGGCTGCTCGTGCCATCGAGGCGGGAGCCCGCCAAGATCGGTAGATGTTTGCGGTCTGAACACGTCGCCCTGACTTGGTAGCGTGCAGCGCATGCCGATCAAGCTCGAGAACGTCGGCATCGCCGTCCGCGACCTCGAAGCGACGATCGCCTTCTTCACTGACCTCGGGCTGACCGTTCTCGGCCGTGACACGGTCAGTGGAGAGTGGACCGACACCGCCGTCGGCCTCGACGGCAACCACGCCAACATCGCGATGCTCCAGACGCCAGACGGCAACGGTCGCCTCGAGCTCTTCGAGTACATCCACCCCGACGCGATCGAGACGGAGCCCACCCGGCCTAACGAGATCGGCATGCACCGCGTGGCTTTCTCGGTCGACGACATCGACGAGGCCCTCGAGGTCGCCGCGAGGCACGGCTGCCACCCACTGCGCGGCGTGGCGAGGTACGAGGACGTGTACAAGCTCACCTATGTCCGCGGCCCCAGCGGCATCCTCGTGATGCTCGCCGAGGAGACAAAGAGGAGCTGACCGCAACCGGTGCGGGATCCCTTGCGGACGAGATCCCGGCTGCCCGTCGTCGGCTCCGGAGGTGTCCGGTGGTCGTTCGGGCCACGGGACGCCCTGCACAGGCGAGCGCTGCTGGAGCGGACCGTCACATGACGCCTGTCGACCCGTCGGTGAGCTCGCGGAGGATGTCGGCGTGCCCGGCGTGCCTGGCGGTTTCCTCGATCATGTGGACGTAGATCCAGCGGAGCGAGACCTGCCCCAGGATCGGGTGCGCGACTGCGTCGTCCAGCTGATGGGTGGTCGCCGCAGCGCGCGAGCGCTCGCACTCCCGCTCGTACGCGGCGACGAGTTCCTCGACCGAGTCGTGCTCAGTGACGACCCAGCTGCTGTCGGGATCGGTGTCGCCTTCGCCTGGCGGGCTTGGGTGGCCAGCGAGCACGTGCTGGAACCACTGGCGTTCGGTGACCGCTAGGTGCCGCAGCAGCCCCGCCAGCGTGGTCTGCGATGACACCAGCCGGCGTTGCGCGGCGGCCGTAGGCAGGTCGGCCACCTTGCGCGCGGCCACGGTGCGGTGGAAGTCCAGGAAGGCCTCCAGGACCTCCCGTTCGGACCGGTCGCGGTCGCCATCGGGCTCAGAGCAGTAGTCATGTGCCCTACTGTCGCAGGCCAGCCGCGGGCGCTTTGATGATGTCGATCTTGAGCGCCATGCCGACCGTGCCGATCGCCGATCCCTTGCGGACGAGATCCCGGCTGCCCGTCGTCGGCTCCGGAGGTGTCCGGTGGTCGTTCGCCTATCGGGAAGGGCCCGGGGAGTTGGTTGGCCTAGGCGAACCCCGGGCGCGCGTCGTGTCTCTCCCAGGAGAGCGGGTGCGGCGGCCTTGGGCGAGGGTGTCGAGGGACGGCGGTCCCGCGGGGCCGTGTTGGCCGACCCGGTCACCGGCCTCGTCGCCGGCGCTGACGCCGGCCGCGGCACGGTCTGCGCGCTGAGCGGTACCGGTTAGCAGCCGCCCATGCTTGCGACGGTGCTGCGGCAGGTCGTGCCCGGCGGTGATGACCAGGACGGCCGGGCCGGCGCGATCGGGGCCTGCATCACCTCCTCGGGTACGGGCAGGCCGGTGGCGTTCTTGCCACCGCGCTCGACGACGGTGCCGAAGGTGCGGGTGGGGCTGCTGTCGGGTCCGACCGTGACGTGTCATTTCCCGGGGACGGGTCGCTGTCGACGGCGGCAGAGCGATTCTTGGCGCGGGGCTCGTCGTCAGGGCCGAGCGTCACAGCAGTGAGCGTTCCAGGGGCGTGCGGACGGCGGGGGTGACGACGGTGCCGTCAAGGCGCCGGTGAAGGTTCGCCGCGGCCGCCTCGACAGCGCCGGCGGCGTCGCTTCCTCGGTCCAGGGCGACGTGGGTACGGATCTCACCGCTGGCGGCGACGGCCCAGGAGCCGATGATCTCGCCGTCCCACCACAGGGTCGGTCCGATGTTGCCGGCGGTGTCGAAGATCTGGCGCGGGTCCAGGCTGAGGAACCACGCGCGGTGCTTCCATCCCATCGGGGTCGGGTCAAGCGCCGGGAGCAACGCAGCTGCGGGTTGCTCGGCGGGCGCCTCGCCAGGGACCGCAGGCGGTCCGTCGCCGACGGGCAGGGCTATGCCGCTCTCACCGTGCAGGTCGACCTCCTCAACGGCAAGCTCACGCAGCGCGCTGGCGACGGTGGTCTTGCTCCAGCCTGTCCACCACTGCAGGTCCTCGGCCGTCGCAGGCCCGAAACGTTCCAGCCAGCGCCGGGCGAGGGCCTGTTGCGCGTCCGCTGTTCCGATCTCGGGGAGGCCTTGCGGCCACCACCGGTCGACGGGTTCCCAGCGATGCTGGCGGCTGGTCCAGGGACCGGTCGGGGTGCCGCGGACGATCCGGCCCTGCGCGCTCATGATCGTGAGCAGCGCGGAGGTGAGGTTCTGCGGCCGGTCTGACGGCGCCCGCGGGCGGATCGAGGTCCCCAGCGTCGGTACGTCGGCGCTGACCTGAGCGCCGGTGGCGCTCTGCGAGGCGTGCAAGGACCGCTCGACGTGAGCCTGGACGCCGGTGAGCCAGGCACTCACGTCGCCGTCGATGGCGGGCTCGGTCCCGTTGCGTTGCAGCCGGCCTACCAGCTGTCGGCGCAGCGCGCCGGCGAGCGGGGTGCTGACCGCGGCCTGGATCAGAGGCACGTCGTGCGTCAGGAACAGGAACAGGGTGCGACGCATCGCCAGCCACCGCACCAGGCTGCGGCGCTCATACATCGCGGCAGAGACATCAGCCAGCGACGAAATGTTGCTGCGGGCGAGCACCGAGAGGTAGACCGACGCCGGATCGGTCGCGTGCAGCGCGATCAGCGCGGCCGTGACGTCTTCCGGTCCGGTCGCGTCCCCGCGCAGACGATGGCGCCGTACCAGCGCCTGACGCCGTTGCTGGACCGAGATCGTCCGCACGCTCGTTCCTCACTGTCTGCCGGCGGTCGGCGGCACCTGGACAGTGTCTCATACCGATACTTGTCCATCTCGATACTCACACGTACAGTCTTACCTTGAGCACACAGGGAGCGACGGTCAGCGCAGAGCCCAAGGGCGGTCGCTCGGGACGGTCTGCCCGACGGCCTGGTCGCAAGCTCGACGCCGCCCGAAACACGCAGATCCTCGACGCGGCGCTGGAGGTCCTCGCCGAAGCCGGGTACGAGGGGATGACGATCGACGCGGTCGCGGCGCGCGCGGGGGCGGCGCGCGCGACGGTGTACCGGCGGTGGTCGACCAAGGCAGACCTAGCCGTCGACGCCGTCCGGCACATGAGCCAGACCGACGTCGACCGCAGCGAGCTGCCCGACACCGGCAACCTTCGGGACGACCTGATCGCCACCATCGTCCCGCAGAGCATCGATGACCAGCAGCTGCGTATCCGGGTCATGAGCGGCCTGGCGACGCTGTCCAAGACAGACCCCCGGCTCGCCGAAGCCGGCTCCGGAGCCGGGCTGGAGCCGTGGATCCAGACCAGCCGGACCCTTCTGCAACGGGCAGTCGACCGCAACGAATACCCAGGCGCCGACGTCGAGACCCTCGCCCAGGTCATCCCGCTGATGTGTCTGGCCCGGACGGCCTTGCAACAACAACCCATCACCCCCGAGTTCTCCCTCGCCCTCATCGACAACGTCCTGCTCCCCGCCATGAGCGGGGCCCTGCGTCCTCGACCAGCGAGCTGATCCACCTCGTTCCTACCGAGAGCCCAGATACTCGCGCGGCGCCCGCCCGCGAGCCCGAGCGCGAACCCGCCCGCACGTCCATCATCATCACCAGGAGCCCGCCATGAGCGTCACCACCACTGCCCACATCAACTTCCGCGGCCAGGCCCGGGAAGCCCTCGAGTTCTACCGATCTGTCTTCGGCGGCGATGCCATGATCGCCACCTACGCCGACATCCACCAGGTCGAGGACCCCGCCCAGGCCGACAGCGTTGCATGGGGTCAGGTCCAGGCCCCGAGCGGCTTCCGGGTCATGGCCTACGACGTCCAGACCGCCAAGCCCTACGACCAGGGCGCGAACGCCTTCTACATCGCCCTGCACGGCACCGACCCTGACGAGATCCGCGCACAGTGGGACGGCCTCGCCGACGGAGCGACGATCCTGACCCCGCTCGCGCCGACCGCGTTCGCACCCCTCTACGGGATGCTCACAGACCGCTTCGGTGTGACCTGGATCATCGACGTCGCCGCACCCCCCGCCGGCTGAGAAGTCCATCGGGCCCTCCCGACGACCCGGCTACCGAGCGTTCCTGAAGCCCGGTCAGAAGGACCGCGCTCTTCCCGGGCACTCGAGAAGCGGCTCCGCGAACGGCACCACGAAGCGCACCTCGAAGACCGGCCGACCCGTCGGCCATGGCTCGGCACGGCCCGCCGATCTACCGGGCCCAGACCAAGTACCGGTCAGGGATCGGCTACCGGGCACCGTTCGGGCGGCCAGACCTGTCCCCCAAGCCGATTGGGGTGTGTCCCTACCTCCACCATCCACAGCGGAGGCTTTCGTGCGCGATGCCGTCGCTCGTCAGGTACACGCCGGCGAAGGCGGGTAGGGCGAGGCCATGGCATTGGTTACCAGCTCGGGCTTCGCCCACGTCCGGCTCACCGTCACCGACAT
>JAABUM010004245.1_pt1 | contig 16409 bp, 15 predicted proteins | sample 5559161 | NCBI WGS metagenome assembly JAABUM01 (sample SAMN10711868, study PRJNA513369) | rock metagenome | isolation source: Antarctica rocks | place: Antarctica: Victoria Land, Siegfried Peak nord
TTCAGCCCATACCCGCTCTTGATCTCCACCGTCGTGGTGCCCTGCGCCCGCATCTCGGCGACGCGACCTGCTACCAAGGCTCGCAACTCCTCGTCCGTGGCGCTGCGGGTCGCCGCCATCGTCAGTGTGATGCCGCCGCCGTCATACGGGGTGCCGGTCATCCGCGCTTCGAACTCGGCCGACCGGTCGCCGGCGAAGACGAGGTGGGAGTGGCTGTCGACGAATCCTGGCATCACACAACGACCCTCGGCTTCGATCACCGTGTCGGCCGCGGGCGCATGGTCGGTCGAGCCGATCCACTCGATGCGTCCGTCGACCGCGACTACGGCGGCGGCGTGCAGGACACCGAGGTCGCCTTCGGTCGTGCCGGCAGTGTCGTCGACAGTCACCAGCTCGCCGATGTTCCTCACGAGCGTGCTGGTCATGTGTCGTTCCGAGTCATGAGTTCTCCCACAGTGGATCAATGGCGTCGGCGAGCATTCTGGCTACGTTGCCGAGTCCGTGGTGGCCCTCGTCGACAATGATCTCGCCGTCGCGCAGGACCGTGCGTACGTCAGCGGCCGTTGCCGCGTAATGGATCTGCGCGGGGTCGCACCCGGCGGTCCGCGCTGAATCGGTGCGCACCGCAACGAGATCAGCGCGCTGGCCGGGCGCCAGCGAACCGGTGTCGGCCCAGCCGATGCTGGCGTGTGCAGTCGATGCGCCGAGCAGCGCGGTAGGGCTGAACCGGCCGCGCTCACCGGCCGCCAGCCGCTCGTGCATCTCCAGTCCGCGCATCTCCTCGAACAGGTCGATCACCGCGTGCTGGTCACTACCGAGGCTCAGCGGGGCGCCAGAGTCCTGCAGCGGTCGCGCCGGCCCGATTCCGTCGGCGAGGTCACGCTCGGTCGTCGGGCAGAAACAGGCTGTCGTGCGTGATGAACCGAGCAATTCGATGTCGCCAGCGGTCAGGTGCGTTGCGTGCACGACGCTCGTGTGCGGCCCGAGCCGTAAAACGCTGCGCAGGCTGCGTTCTCCGCCGGCTGTTCGGACAGGTGCACGTGCAGCGGGCGGTCGCCGTTCGCGGCGACGATCACCGGAACCGCCTCGCGTGGCACCGCCCGTACCGAGTGCATCGCCCCGCCGATCCTGGTCGTGTCGTCGTCGGTCAACGAACTCACCCGTCGCGCCCAACCATCGGTATCGCCGTCGCCGAAGCGCAGTTGCTCTTCGGTGAGAGGGGCATGCCCGTCGGCGGTCAATCCCCCCGCCAGGTAGCAGGTGTCCAGCAGCGTCAAGCGGATCCCAGCGTCGTGGGCCGCCTGCCGCAGCGCTTGGCCCATCGCATTCGGGTCGTCGTAGGGGCGACCACCGGGCTGGTGGTGCAGGTAATGGAACTCACCAACGCTGGTAATACCCGCCAGCGCCATCTCGACGTAGGTCGCGCGCGCCACCCGCAGATAGGAATCCGGGTCGAGCTGGGCCGCAACCGCGTACATGCCTTCTCTCCAGCTCCAGAAGGTCCCACCGCCCGCGTGAGTTCGGCCCCGCAGTGCGCGATGGAACGCGTGGCTGTGGCAGTTCGCCAGGCCCGGCAGCACCACACCCGGCAGGACGCGCGCATCACCCTGCAGTTGGTCGGCACGCACCGAGGTGAGGCGGCCGTCCGCAATCTCGAAGCGAACCGCAGACGCAACCCCGCTCGGCAGCAATGCATGCGCCGCCCAGTACGCCGTCATCCGGCCAGCTCGCGCAGCACGTCGGTCAGCGCGGCGACACCGGCATGACAGTCGACCTGCTCGGCGAACTCCGCCGGCGAATGCGAGACACCAGTTGGATTGCGTACGAACAGCATTGCCGTCCGAATGCCCGCGTTCGCGAGGATACCTGCGTCGTGACCCGCGCCGGTACCGAGCACCGGGACAGCACCCAGCACGCTGTTCAGGCGAGCCGTCAGTGAGTCGTCGAACCGGGTGGTCGGCGTCCACGACTCCTGCGCCGCGGAACCAGTCACCTGCTCGGTGAAGTCGGCGATCATCGCGAGTACTGCTTGCTCATCGGCGCCGCGCGCGTCCAGCCATGCCGTGACGTGTGACGGGATGGCGTTGACGCCGTTCGGAGTGACCTGCAGCTTGCCGACTGTTGCGACGCAACCGTGCTGTGCGGCGACGCTTCTCGCAACGGTGACCGCCGCAGCACAGGCGAGCATTGCATCATCGCGATCCTCCAACCGGGTAGTGCCCGCATGGTTGGCGATGCCGCCGAAGTCGAGGCGCCAGCGGCCGTGCGGCCAGATGTCGGTGCCCACCGCGACCGCAGCCCGCGACTGGTCAAAGAGGTCGGAGTCGGCCATCGCGAAGCCCTGTTCGACGTGCAGTTCGACGAAAGCGCCGATCCGGGCCAGGGTCTGCTCGTCGCGTCCGATCGCGGTGGGGTGCCCGGCCGAGCGAAGTGCCTCCCCCATCGTGACGCCGTCCGCATCGGTCAACCCCAGCGCTTCGTCTGCTTCCAGCGCACCGCTGATCACCCGCGATCCAGCGCAGGCCACCCCGAAACGGGCGCCCTCCTCGTCACCGAAGTTGACGACGCCGATCGGCCGAGTGGGCTGCAAACCGCTCTCCCGCAACGCATCCACGGCAGCCAACGCGCTGACCACGCCGAGCGGGCCGTCGTACGCACCACCATCCGGCACCGAGTCCAGGTGTGACCCCGCGACTACTCCCGAACCGGTAGCAGCATCCGGATCACCCCACCAGGCCCACTGATTGCCCATCCGGTCCTGCGTCAGATCGAGCCCGCGCGCAGCGCACTCACCCGTGAACCACTCGCGCAGAGTGTGGTCCTCACGGGTCCACGCGAACCGCCGGTATCCTCCCGACGCGGATCGCCCGATGGGTTCCAGGTCGGTCCACATCCGGTCGAAACCGGCGTGCGAAGGCAACGCTCAGCCCTCACGCATCGGCACGCGCACGTCCCGCTCGGTGGCGACCTGCTCGGCCCGCTCGTACCCGGCGTCGACGTGCCGGATGACACCCATCCCGGGGTCGTTGGTCAGCACCCGGCGTAGCTTCTCGGCGGCGAGCGCTGTGCCGTCGGCAACCGTGACCTGACCCGCGTGCTGCGATCGGCCGATGCCGACGCCACCACCGTGATGGATCGACACCCAGCTCGCACCGGAGGAGCAGTTGATCATCGCGTTCAGCAGCGGCCAGTCCGCGATCGCGTCCGATCCGTCCAGCATCGATTCGGTCTCGCGGTAGGGCGAGGCGACCGAGCCGCAGTCGAGGTGGTCGCGGCCAATGACGATCGGCGCAGAGACCTCACCGCTGGCGACGAGGTCGTTGATCGCCAGCCCGGCCTTGTCGCGCTCGGCGTAGCCGAGCCAGCAGATGCGGGCCGGCAGGCCTTGGAAGGCAATCTTCTCTTTCGCACCGCGCATCCACTTCTGCAGCCGATCGTTGTCGGGGAACAGGTCCATCACGGCCTTGTCGGTCGCGTAGATGTCCTTCGGATCGCCGGATAGTGCCACCCAGCGGAACGGGCCCTTGCCCTCGCAGAACAACGGCCGGATGTAGGCAGGTACGAAGCCGGGGAAGTCGAATGCCCGGTCGTACCCACCGTGGCGGGCCTCGTCGCGGATCGAGTTGCCGTAGTCGAAGACTTCCGCACCCGCGTCCTGGAATTCCACCATCGCCTTGACCTGCCGGGCCATCGACGCGCGGGCGCGGTCGGTGAAGTCGTCCGGCTTCTTTTCGGCGTACTCGTGCCAGTCACCCAGGTCGACGTCGTCGGGCAGGTAGGACAGCGGGTCGTGCGCACTGGTCTGATCGGTCACGATGTCGATCTCGACCCCGCGACGCAACAGCTCCGGGAACACCTCTGCCGCGTTGCCCACGACACCGACGGAGTACGCACGGCGGGCGCGCTTGGCGTCCAGCGCCTTCTCGACCGCGTCGTCCAGATCGGTGGCGACCTCGTCGAGGTACCGGTCGTTCATCCGGCGGCGCAGCCGGGTCTCGTCGACGTCGACGATCAGGCAGACGCCCTCGTTGAGGGTGACGGCGAGCGGCTGGGCGCCGCCCATCCCGCCGCAGCCGCCGGTGAGGGTCAACGTGCCGGCGAGGGTGCCGCCGAAGCGCTTCTCGGCGACGGCCGCGAAGGTCTCGTAGGTGCCCTGCACGATGCCCTGGGTACCGATGTAGATCCACGACCCGGCAGTCATCTGCCCGTACATCGTCAGGCCGAGGTGCTCCAACCGGCGGAACTCGGGCCAGTTCGCCCAGTCGCCGACCAGGTTGGAGTTGGCGATCAGCACGCGCGGCGCCCACTCGTGGGTCTGCATGACACCCACCGGACGGCCCGATTGCACCAGCATCGTCTCGTCCTCGCGCAACGTCTGCAGGGTGCGGACCATCGCATCGAAGGACCGCCAGTCGCGCGCTGCGCGACCGGTGCCGCCGTAGACGACGAGGTCGTCCGGGCGCTCGGCCACCTCGGGGTCCAGGTTGTTCATCAGCATCCGCATCGGAGCCTCGGTCGCCCAGGATCGTGCGGTGAGGCTCGTACCACGCGGTGCGCGGACCGGTCGAGCGCCTTCCATGATGTCTCCTTCGTCGAAGCGTAGATGCGGTGCGTTAATGCGGTGCTCACGTCGCGGCCTTCCGAACGCCGCTCAGGCGAGTCTGCCGACGGCTCCTTCGGCATGCCGGACGATGTCGCCGCTCGCGACGAGCTGAACGGCGGCCTCGATATCGGGTGCAAGGAACCGGTCGGGGCCGGGTCCGGGCAGCGCGCGGGTGATGGCGGCCGTGCCTGGCGCAGGTTGCAGCGGTCCACGCAGTGCGATTCCGCGCGCGGCTGTCAGTGCTTCGATGGCCAGTACCCGGGTGAGTCCGTCGACGCCGCGGCGCAGCTTGCGAGCACCGGACCAGCCCATCGAGACGTGGTCCTCCTGCATCGCGCTGGACGGGATCGAGTCGACACTCGCGGGCGCAGCGAGCCGCTTCAGCTCCGAGACGATGGCGGCCTGGGTGTACTGGGCAATCATGTAGCCGGAGTCGACACCAGGGTTGTCGGCCAGGAACGCGTGCAGTCCGGCGTTGCGAGCCGGGTCCAGGAAACGGTCGGTGCGGCGTTCGCTCATCGACGCGATGTCGGCGACGACGATCGCGAGGAAGTCCAAGACGTAGGCGACCGGGGCACCGTGGAAGTTACCGTTCGACTCCACCCGCCCGTCGAGGGTGACCACCGGGTTGTCGACGGCGGCGCTCAGTTCGCGCGACGCGATCAGTTCGGCGTGGGTGAGGGTGTCGCGGGCCGCTCCCGCCACCTGCGGTGCGCACCGCAGTGAGTACGCGTCCTGGACGCGTGTGCACGCGGCCGGGTCGCGGTGACTCTCGCGGATGGCGCTGCCATCCAACAGGGTTCGCAGGTTGGCCGCACTCAGCGCTTGCCCGGTCTGTGGTCGGAGCGCGTGCAGATCGGCGGCGAAGACGTCGTCGGTTCCGAGCAACCCCTCCACGCTCATCGCTGCCGAGATGTCGGCGGTGATCAGCAGCCGGCGCAGGTCGACGATGGCCATGCACAGCATCCCGAGCATGCCGTCGGTGCCGTTGATGAGGGCGAGGCCCTCTTTCTCGGCGAGCTCGACCGGGGCCAACCCGGCTTCGTGCAGGGCGTCCGCGGCCGACCGCTGCGCGCCGGACGCGTCGCGTACCGGGCCCTCCCCCATCAGCGCGAGCGCGCAGTGCGCCAGCGGTGCGAGGTCACCGGAGCAACCGAGCGAGCCGTACTCGTGCACGACGGGGGTGATGCCCGCGTTGAGCATGCCGACATATGCAGCGAGTGTCTCATCGCGGATGCCGGTGCGCCCGGTCGCCAGGGTCGAGATACGCAGCACCATCGTCGCGCGCACGACTTCGCGTTCCACTTCTGGGCCAGAACCTGCGGCGTGAGAACGGATCAGACTGCGTTGCAACTGCTTTCGTTGTTCAGTGGGGATGTGCTTGGTGGCGAGGGCGCCGAACCCCGTGGAGATCCCGTAGTGCGCGACCACGTCGTTCGCCAACCGTTCGATGATCTCTCGACTGCGCCGCACCTCGGCCAGCGATTGCTCGCCGATCCGGATCGGGGCTCCTTCGCGCGCGACCTCGACGACCTGCTCGATAGTCAACGGGCCGACGCCCACCTCGATGAACCCGTTGCTGCCCTCTGCTGCCATGCCCCCATCTCACTCCGGCCGAGCAGCGACCGCTAGATTCGTGGGCGACATACCGTCTCGGATCCGAGACGCTGCCGCTGTGGTCATTCGGAACGGGAGGCGACAAACATGAGCACCGACAACGCTCCGGCGGCCGGTCACGTGCTGGCGATCCTGCAGGCGATGGCGCGGCACGCCGAACCCGTGGCAGCCGTGACCCTGGCCCGCGAGGTCGGCATACCCCGGTCCAGCACCTACCACCTGCTCGCGACCCTGCGCGACCGCGGTTTCGTGACCCACCTCAGCGAGGAGAAACGCTGGGGCCTCGGCGTTTCGGCGTTCGAACTGGGGTCGGCGTACAACCGTCAGGCACCGCTGCAACGCATCGCCCGCAGTGCACTCACCCGGTTGGTGGACGCCACCACTCACAATGCCCACCTGGTCGTCCTCCACGGACGGGACGTGCTTTACGTGATCGAGGAACGCGCTCTGCGCAGGCCTTCGCTGGTGACCGACGTGGGCGTCCGACTGCCAGCCGGGCTCACGGCATCCGGTCTCGCGATACTCGCCGCGCTGCCGGCGGCACAGGTGCGCGCGCTCTACCCGGACCGCGCGGCCTTCGTGCAACGCGACGGGCGCGGTCCCAGCTCACTCACCACTCTGCGCTCTGAACTCGCTCAGGTTCGACAACGCGGTTACGCCCGGGAAAGCGATTCGGTGACAAAAGGTTTCGCGTCGGTTGCCGCTGCAGTACTCGATCACAACGGACACCCGGCGGCCGGGGTAGCCGTCACCTACCCGCATGCAGAGGTCCCGGTCGAGGCGTTGCTGACCATTACCGAGAAGACGACGAAGACCGCAGCCGAACTGTCCCGCCGACTCGGCTACCGCCCCCACCATTCAGGGTTCAGTCGCCGACGCTGATCGAGACCTTGCCCGGGTAAAAGGACAGGTGGTCCAGGACCTCGGCCACCGCGACGTTGGGGTGCTCGTAGACCCAGGCTGCGTCTTGGACCACGGTGCCGTCGTCTAATCGAACGCTGCGATACGTGGCGTCTCCCTTGTACGGGCAGTAGGTCGTGGTGTCGCTCTGCGCCAGCAGATCAGCGGTGATGTCGTCCGCCGGCAGGTAGTACGCGGGCGGGTAATCGGCCTCTTCGAGGATCAGCGCAGCACGGGTGTCGGCGACCACCGTGTCACCGATACGTACGACTACACGCTCCTGCGCCGGTTCCACGGTGATCGGGTGAGTGGCGAGGGAATGCGGGTCGTTCGACATGGGAGTCCTCCACGGAAGAAGTACGGCTGCTGACCTCGACGCTAGCGCGACCCACCGACACGGTGCTCAGGGGCTTCGGAGTCCTGCGAAGGAAAGCAGGCCACGTTCCCTCCCCAGTCCGCCAGCTGCGCGTCCACGGGCACCCCGACCGCGAAGACGGCGCCACCGCCTACGCTCACGTTGACCCACGACCGGCCGCACGCATGGTTCCGGTCCCAGAAGCTCTGCACCAGCTCGGATCGGGCAGCCACCGCCGACCCGCGCGCGAATAGTGCTGTGAACCTCAAAGTCAGCAGCGGCCCACGAGGCAGCGCGTTGTCCGCCGCATCAGCCGTGCGAAATCTCAGGTTGACGCCGGACAAGAACACGCTCGAAGCGCGGATACTCGACACCCTGACCACGGGATGTCCAGTCCGTGGTCAGAAGTGGATCCGTTCGAGGTCGTAGGTGGCCAGCACCAGCCGGCTTCGGATGAGGCGGACCGACCACCACCACGGGTTCAGCGCGATCACTGCCAGGAGGGGCAGGTGAAGCACTCGCCACAGCACGCCACCGTCAGTGATGGCAGTGATCGAGCCGGAGCAGATGACGAGGAGGAGACCAGGATGCCTGCCCTTCGCCTGCGGGCACCCTGATCTGCAGCACCTCCACGTTGCCTTCACGGGCGGAGATATATCGATTCAGGCAACCCGGCACACTGACACCATGCCGATCACTGCCATCGTCCTGTGCGGTGGTCGTTCCTCGCGGTTCGGGTCGGACAAGATGCGGGCGCTGGTCGAGGGCCGACCGTTGCTCGACCACGTGCTCGAGAACCTTCCGGTGACCTGGCAGGTCATCGCTGCCGGGCCCGAACGCGAGACGTCCCGTGAGGTCACCTGGGTACGCGAGGAGCCTGCCTTCGGCGGCCCCCTCGCTGCGCTGGCAGTAGCGCTGCGGCAGGTCCGGACGCCCACTTTTGCTTTGCTCGGCGGCGATATGCCGCATGTCTCAGAAGTACCCCAAACGCTCCTCGCCCGACTCGGGCAGGCAGCTAGCGAGCTCGATGTGGTTGTCGCACGGACCCCGGACGGTCGACTCCAGCCCCTGCTGCTCGCGGGCCGTACGCATGCCGGCCGCGCGGCTATGCCGAGTGACCCGGCCGGCGCATCGGTCATGAGTTGGCTGAAGCGGCTGCGCTGGGTAGCCCACGACATCGAACAAGCCCCCGCCCGCGACATCGATACCCCCGAGGATCTGAACCCTCCCCACCAGCGCTCTGACAGCGGTGGCAACTAACGTCGAAACCATGAAAGCGATCACGCTGCCCGAGTTCGGCGCCCCAGATGTCATGACGTTGGCCGACGTTCCCGATCCGATCCCGCACGAGGGCGAGGTCGTCGTGCGCGTCGCGGCAGCGGGCGTCAATCGCGCCGACCTGGCGCAACGGATGGGCAATTACCCCCCACCACCCGGCAGCTCCGAACTGCCCGGCCTCGAAGTCAGCGGCACGATTGCGGCCCTCGGCCAGGGGGTGCAGGATTGGCAGGTCGGTGACGAGGTCTGCGCACTACTCGCCGGTGGCGGGTACGCCGAGCGGGCCGCCGTGCCGGTCGGCCAACTGCTCCCCGTGCCGAAGGGCGTCAGCCTCGTGGATGCTGCCGCCCTGCCCGAGGTTGCGTGCACCGTGTGGTCCAACGTCTTCATGGTCGGCCACCTCAAGACGTCCGAGACGTTCCTCGTGCACGGTGGCTCGAGCGGGATCGGCACGATGGCGATCCAGCTCGCGCACGCCTTCGGCGCGCGAGTCGCCACCACCGCCGGCTCGCTGGAAAAGCTCGACCGCTGCCGCGAACTCGGCGCCGACATCCTGATCAACTATCGCGAAGAGGACTTCGTGGAGGTTCTCGACAAAGCCACCGAAGGGCACGGCGCCGACGTGATCCTCGACGGCATCGGCGCGAAATATCTGCCGCGCAACGTCACAGCACTAGCTGCCCATGGTCGCCTGGTGACCATCGGGATGCTCGGCGGAGTGAAGGGTGAACTCAACCTCGGTCAGCTGCTGAGCAAGTGGGGCACCGTTACCGCAACGGGTCTGCGATCGAGGCCCGCCGAAGAGAAGGCAGCGATCGTGGCGCAGGTGCGTGACGAGGTATGGCCGCTGATCGAGGCCGGTCGGGTCAAGCCGATCGTGCACGCTCGGCTTCCGCTGGCCCAAGCTGCCCAAGCTCACCGGATCCTGGATGAGTCCAGTCACATCGGCAAGGTCCTGCTGACGCCGTAACGCTCAGTCGAGTAGCCGGCCTGCCGCAGGCACCGCGCGTGCTGCAGAGACGCCGTTCAGAATTCGCTGAGTCGACTCGTCTGCCTGCCCGTCAGGCCACTGCCGCGGATCGATCCACTCGTACCCGGTGGCCTCGCTGGCCACTCGAACCTGCGGTTCGCGCCCGCATCGGATGCGATAGATGACGTCGATCACCCGTGACTGGGGGTCCAATGCGGTTGCGAAGATATCTCCCGCACTCACCCGAAGCCCTGTCTCTTCACGGACTTCACGCACGACCGCCTCGTGCGGTTGCTCGCCTCGAGCGATGTGACCGCCGGGCAGAGAAAGCCCGGCGCGGTGGGTCTGCCGTAACGCTAGAATCCGCCCGTTCCACTCGATGACCGCCACCGCGCCGACCGTGTACGACGGGACGATCATGCGCGTCACCAGGTGCGATGGTCCTGCGGGCATCACTCGGTACGCCCGTAACGCCAGTCGACGCAATGCTCCAGGATGGGCGTGCGACATCGTCAGTCCACCGGTTGTGAGGGTTCGCGACTCAACCGGATGGCCTTGATGCCGTTGTTGAGTACTGCCACGAACGGAACAGCGACGAATGCACCGAATGCCCCAGCAATGAGGGTTCCGGCGGTCACTGTCACCAGGATTGCCAGGGGGTGCAGGTCGACCGCCTTGCCCAGGATGATCGGGTTCAGCAGGTTGCCGAACAGCTGCACGATCAGCACCAGCATGATGCCGACCACGATCGCCGTTGCAACGCCTTTGGTGACCAACGCGATCAGGCACACGATGAAACCGGCCACGATCACCCCGATCAGCGGCACGAGTGAGCCGAGGAAGATCAGCACGGTCAGCGCTGCGACCAGGGGCAGACCGGCAATCCAGAACACCGGCACCATGGCCAACGCATTTATCCCCGCGAGCAGCACCAGACTGCGCATGTACGCGGTCAGGGTGCGCCAGGCGGCAACACCCACGGTCGCAACATGCTCACGGGTGTGACTCGGAGCCAGCCGCACCACCCAGCGCCACATCGTCCCGTTGTCCAGCAACATGAAGAGCGTCGCGAACAGGCAGAGCACGACACCGGACAGGATCCCGATGGCGCCACTCGCCTGGGAGGCCACCCCGGACAAGATGCTCGATTGATTGAATGCCAGGGTGTTGCCGAGGTTCGTCGTGTACTTGTCGGCTTGCAGGGGTGACACCTCGAGCGGGCCGTGGACCAACCAGGTCCGGATGGTGCCCGCAGCGTCCTGCACCTGCCCGATCAGGACGTCCTTGGCATCGGCGATCTGAGAGATCGAATACCAGGTCAGGAAGGAGATCGCGGCGATTCCGAGGACGAAGACGAGCAAGGCGGCCAGTGGCCTCGGTAGCCCCGTTCGTCGCAACAGCGCGACGGCGGGCTCCAGCAGCGCGCACAGAAGCACCGCGACCGTGATGGTCACCGTGACCAGGTACACCTGGATCAGGACTGCCCCGACGGCGGCGATCGCAGCAAGTATCAGTAGGATGCACACCGACCACCAGGCCGCGACCTGTACCCCGAAGCTGACGTCGTCGATGGGCCGTTTGACGGTCGACGCCGTCTGCGGGCCGTCGGGAATCTCGACGCCATCGGTGATCTGCTGCATGACCTCGTCGGCAATCTCGGCGGGGGTGCGCTGGTCCACCTTCGGCTGCGGGGCCGCCGCTATCGGGCTCGCACCCACCGATGTCTCGGCCGTCGGCGAGCGCCCATCGGTGGGCGACGCCTGATTCTTGCGTGCCCACGGCGGGCTCCACGGGGACGTCATACCGGGAGCATCCCACGCCCACCCGCACTCATCCGAGCGCGGACGCTGCGGCACGCCCAGCGGCGCGACCGGAAAAGATGCACCCGCCGAGGAAAGTGCCCTCGAGAGAGTTGTAGCCATGCACCCCTCCGCCGCCGAACCCGGCCGCCTCACCCGCCGCGTACAGGCCGGGCACCGGTTCACCGTCGTGACCCAACGCCCGCGACGACAGGTCGGTCTGAATGCCGCCGAGTGACTTGCGGGTCAGGACGTGCAGTTTGATGCCGATGAGCGGCCCGGCGGCGGGGTCGAGCAACCGGTGGGGCGCCGCGACCCGCGCGATTCGGTCACCCCGATACCGTCGCGCCCCATGGATGGCGGTGATCTGGGCGTCCTTGGCGTACTTGTTCTTCACCTCGCGGTCGCGGGCGAGGACCTGATGCTCGATGAGGTCATGATGCAGCAGTGGCTGCTCGGTGAGGCTGTTCATCTTGGCGACCAGCTCGTGCAACTCGTCGGCTACGACGAAGTCAGGCCCCTTGTCGATGAACGCCTGCACCGGGGCGGGCGGCGCCGACGTCACCCGGGATGCAAGCGCGCGCAGATCGCGATCGGTGATGTCGGGGTTCTGTTCCGATCCGGAGAGGCCGAACTCCTTGGCGATGATCTTCTTGGTCACGATGAACCACGAATGATCGTGCTCGGCGAGGCCCGGCGTGGTCCGGAGGTGACGCAGCGTGGAAAGCGTGTCGAAACCCGGCCAGCACGGCATCGGCAACCGTCGCCCGAGCGCGTCGAACCACATCGCTGACGGGCCGGGCAGGATCCTGATCGCGTGCTGCGGCCACACGGGTGAGTGGTTGGCGATGCCCTCGGTGTAGTGCCACATCCGGTCGCGGTTCACCGTCCGGGCGCCAGCCTGCTCCGACACCTTGATCATCGACCCGTCGACGTAGGCGGGCACCCCGGTCATCATCTGTTTCGGAGCACTCCCCAGGCGCTCTGGCCACCATTCGCGAATCAAGTCGTGATTGCCGCCGATACCACCGCTGGTCACGATCACCGCTTGCGCTGTGAGCTCGAACTGCCCGGTGACCTCCCGGCTGCTGGGTGCGCCACGCGGTGCGTCGTCGGGTGCCAGCACGTCACCGCGGACGCCGGTCACCACCCCGCCGTCAGCGACCAGCTCAGTCACCCGGCGTCGATGGTGGAAGGTCAGCAGTCCCGCATCAGCAGCCTGCAGCACTGCGTCGACGAATGGTTTCACCACGCCGGTGCCGGTGCCCCAGGTGATGTGAAAACGCGGAACGGAGTTGCCGTGGCCCTCTGCGCGACCGTCGCCACGTTCGGCCCACCCGACGAGGGCCAACCAGCCCATCCCCTTCTCCTTGAGCCACGAGCGCTTCTCTCCGGCGGCGAAGTCGACGTATGCGCGGGCCCACTTGGCTCCCCAGGAGTCTTGGTCCTCCAGTCGGTCGAATGCCGCGCTGCCCTGCCAGTCGGACCAGGCGAGATCTGCTGAGTCGTGGATGCCCATTCGTCGTTGCTCCGGGGTGTCGATGAGAAAGAGTCCGCCGAAGGACCACCACGCCTGCCCGCCGAGGTTCGCCGCGTTCTCCTGCTCGACGACGGCGACCCGCTTACCGGCCGCGACCAACTCTCCGGCAGCCACCAGCCCCGCGAGCCCGGCCCCGACGACGATCACATCAGCGTCCATGCATCTCAACCTACGTCTCCCGACTGACACGACTGGGCAGCTTTCATCCGTCTGAGGCACCACACTGGGCGGATGGCCGACGCACCCGACCTCGCCGACGCCGTGGACGCGCTGTATGCAGCCGCACCAGCCGAGTTCGTCCTCATCCGCTCCGCCCTGGTCTCGGATGCCAGGGCGGCGGGGGACAAGAAGCTCGCAGCAACATTGACGGCCCTGCGCAAACCCAGTGCTGCCGCGCACGTGGTCAACCGTTTGTCGAGGCAGGACCCGCGCGGCCTGGCGGAACTGCGCGATCTGGGTGAGCGGCTGCGCGAGGCTCAGGCCCGCCTCGACGGTGGCGAGATGAAATCTCTGGCCATCGAACGGGGCGACCTGGTGAGGCGTCTGACCACCGCCTGCGCCGGCAAGGAGTCACCGTCCACGAAAGATCAGGTCGCCGCAACTTTGACCGCAGCCCTCGCTGATCCGCAGGCCCAAGCCGCCGTCGACAGCGGGGCCCTCGTGACGGCGATCCGCTACAGCGGGTTCGGTGAAGTCGATCTTTCGGGCGCAATCGCGACGCCGCTGCAATCGAGCCGCGGTGAGCGAGCTCGTGACCCGCTCTCGCCCCACACCCACCCGTCAGGCCGAGATGAGCAGCGGCGAGCCGGCCAGCAGGAGGTGGCACGACGAGCAGCCGACGCACGAACGGCACGAGCCCGCGCCGCCCTCGAACGCTGCGAGGACGCGGTGCGGTCCTCCCAGGACTCGATCGACGAGGCTCACGGCAGGCTGGAACAGGCGGAACGTGAGCTGCGGGCGGCCAGGGCAACTTCGGAACAGGCGGTCCTGGACCGCGAAACAGCGCGCCGAGCACTCACCGACGTGCAAGAGTCCGCAGTCGACTGACCTCCGGTTAGCGCCACCCTTGGTCGTCTTGCAGATCTCTCCCGCAGTCGAGTTGAAGTTCTTGACCGGGGAACGGATCGTGCTTTTCTTGTCCAGTGTGGGGGCGGCGTTCCAGCGCAAGGTCGCCGTCGCTACCCGGGGGTCGAGTTGAGGCAGGCCGATGTCAGCTTGAGGTAGTTGCGGACGTCGTCGACCCTGCGCCGCTGCAGCCCGCCAAAGCCACGATCTGACAACCAAGGCTGTGGGAAAGCGGACAGAAGAGCAGTTCGACTCGATGAGCGCGGCATCTGCCAACTGTGCATCGGCCGAGCTGCTCAGCTAAATCGTGCTTCAGCCCGACGTGAGCTCGCCCAACCCGCGTCGGGCGTCCAGCCATCGGAGAATCTGGCCCGCCGTCCAGTCGGGGAAGTCGAACATCGGAGTGTGCCCGATGCCCTCTCCTTCGACGTAGGTCCACGACGAGTACCGCTCAGCGAGCGCGCGAGCGGCCCGCACGTTGACCAGCTTGTCCTGGTCGCCGTGCAGGAGCAGGACGGGGCTGGTGATACGGCCGATCACGCTGTGGAACCGCTTACGGTTCGCGAGCATCGTGATCATCGATTTTCCAGCCGCTTCGAAGCTCTCGCCGGCGGCACGGACCTCGCGCAAACGCCATTCCGAAAGGTCTACATGTCGGTCGACGAGCGCAGGGTCGACCAGGTCGTAGCGGCTGGTCACCACCTGGATGGTGCGTTCGACCTGCTGCCGGATGGTGCTGGCTGCCATCCGTTTCGCGGAGATCCGGGACAGACCCGGCAGGGTCGTCATGGCGAAATCGCGCAGCACTTCGCGGTGTGGGTAGCCGCGGAACACCAGCGGGATGGCCGGGTCGATCAGCACCGCCCCGGCGACCGCCTCAGGGTCTCGGGCGGCCAGTTGCGCGGTCAGCAGCCCGCCCATCGAATTACCGGCCACGATCGCCGGCCGGCCGACTGTTTCCTTGATGAAAGCCTGTAGCAGCCTCAGATTGCCCGGCAGGCTCGCGTTCGGCGGCGGCACCTGCGTCAGACCGAAACCACCCAGGTCGAGACGTACGACAGGGCCCCGAACCGCGAGCTGCACGGCGACGTCGTCCCAGTTGTCCAGGGAGCCGCCCAGTCCGTGTACCAAAACGAATGCCGGGCCGTCGGCCGGACCATCGTGCTTCTCATAGCGCACCTGGGTGTCGCCGATTCGGACGAACGTCGGGTCAGGGATCACAGACCTCATCTAACCCGGGGCCTCGGACAGCCCCGCCTCCACCCGCTCACTGCCGCGTGATGCGGCCACTTCGATGATCGACGAATACGGATTCGTCGTGCATGCCGAGCTCCCGGCCCACGGTCCGTTGATGTTCGCGGGGTTGTCCAAGCGCGTCGGTCTACGGCTGGTGAGCCAGCACGAGCTAGTGCGGTGCGGTCGCGATGCGGTACGAGCGGACGTAGCTGTTGTCGGGCTACACCGACAGGTCATCCGAGGTAACGGACGTCCACGGGGATCTCGACCGACGTGGTGCCCTCTTTCACAACGCGGTAAGCCTGGCCGCCCGGACGCTCGCTCACCGCCTCGATCAGTTCGCCATCGCGCCACAACAGGGCAACGCCGTCGTCTGCGGCGTATCCGTTAGGCAGGTCTGCGGATCCGACCATCTGCAGGTAGTCCGCTCGGCGGTGCGGCTCACCGAGGTAGTGCGGGCACGCCGAACCTGTAAGGAATCCCAATCCGTCGGCCAGCGGAGCAAGTGGACCGAAGGAGTCCGTCGACGAACCCTCGAACCAGCAGTTCATGCCCGCGGAGATACCGGCCAGCACGGTCCCCTGCGCGGCCGCCCGTTTCAGTACCGTGTCGAGTCCGTGCAGTCGCCACACCGCGAGCAGGTTCGCGGTGGACCCGCCACCGACGTAGACGACGTCGTGATCGAGCACCCGCTCGAGGTGATCGACGGGGATCGCGCCGACCGGTGTGGAATTGAACAGCGCGAGCACCGAGGTATCTGCGCGAGCGCCCAGCGCGGAGTGGAAATTCTCGATGTATCCCGCGTCGTCGCCACTAGCGGTGCCGACGAAACACACTCGCGGACGCGGTTTACCAGTCAGACCCAGCAAAAAATCGTCGAGGAGCGGCCCACGCTCGCCAGCGATCTCGGGCATCGAGAAACCGCCGCCGCCCAACGTGAGGATCGTGCCAGGTGTCGTCATCCAGTCACTGTAGGGATGACGTGGAGTCTCAGCCGGCGCCCGTCGGGTCGTGCTCCGCGTCGTCGGGCTGCGGATCTTCCAGAC
>JAABUM010004247.1_pt1 | contig 16405 bp, 34 predicted proteins | sample 5559161 | NCBI WGS metagenome assembly JAABUM01 (sample SAMN10711868, study PRJNA513369) | rock metagenome | isolation source: Antarctica rocks | place: Antarctica: Victoria Land, Siegfried Peak nord
ACACGCACCCGCACGGAGATCATGAAGTACAGGATCTTGGCGTTGGAGAAGAGGCGGGCCTCCACGATGAGGACCAGCACGTGCACGATGAGGCGCGACAGCCAGTAGATGGGCACGAACAGCGCGAAGAAGAAACACCAGCGCCACGCGTCAAAGTACAGCGCGTACTGCACGAAAAACAGCGCGTGGTCCGTCACAGAGTCGCACTCCGTTCTGGGTTGTCAAAGCTGGCAGCGGTGCAGCTGCACACGCGGCCTACAGGTGACAGCACCACAACGGTTTTGACGGCAGGCCGGCGGCCGCTCGCCGTCAAGGCGGCGCCAACCGCACGGGGCCGCCTCCGGTGCAGCCCGCATGTGTGTCGCGCTGAGAGAAACACAGGCGTTGATCTCCAGATGCATCAGACACAAGTCGGCATTACAAAAAGCGCACCCGGCCGCGGAAGAAGATAACGAGGATGATGCCGGCCACCAGCAGGCAGGCGCTGATGAGCATGGGGATCCAGATCAGCGAGTGCTTCACCCACGGTTTGTGGTACCACTTGCGCGCTGCGGGCTTCTCCTCATCCTCTTTCAGGTCATCCTCCTGCGCGATTTCGAGTTCAACAACATTGATTGCCATGAAGATGCGTGCCGAAAAATTGTATTACACGAAAGGCACAAAACCCGAGGTTGTGGTACCACTTGCGCGCTGCGGGCTGATCCTCCGTCCTCCTTCAGGTCATCCTCCTATGCAATTTCAAACAAACAACGTTAATGATCATGAGGAATTAGCCGAAAGGAGTCACAATTCGATGTTGTGATACCATGTGCGCGCCGCCGGCTTCTCCTCATCCTCCTTCAGGTCATCCTCCAGCTCAAAGCTTGATAGTCGTGAAGATGCGCACCAGAAAGATTGAAACCACACAAAAGGTAACAAAACCCGGTCGGCATCACTCGCGCGCCGCCAGCTTTTCCTGCATCATGAGAATGGCCACATGCTTACTCTGGAGCATAGCTTTCCATTCTGCGCACCTCCAGGATGTCGGACTCGGCGTCGCAGTCTGCGCCCCGCCGCTTGGTGGACACATGCGCCAGCGGCGGCTTCTTCTTCGTCACCGGGTCGCTGGCGTGGCTGCCGGGCAGGCTGCTCACGCTGGGCCGCCGCTGCCGCTGGTCCGCCTGCACACGGCATCTCAGCTTTTCTTTTTCATCTGGCAAGCCCTATTCAATCTGCGAGCCTCTGTCAATGCTGTGCGCGTCGTCAGACCCACTGCAGCGAGATGACCACACGGCGGCTGTTTGGCCACACGGTTGCCACATGTGACCCCGGTCATTTACAGAATGAACGATGAACCACTAATCAAACGACAATGACGACTCAACACATGCACACCTGTGCCACGATGAGGTCGCCGGCGAGGTAATTCTCCACCACCTGCGGCGTGTGCGGGTGGCTGGCGGCGTCGTCGGAGGGCGCGCCGCCGATTGAGCGCACCGCGGCGTGCAGCGCCACACGCGGCAGCCCCGACGGCGTACCCGCCATGCCCTGCGCCTGCGGGGAAGCTGGAGGCTGATGAGCATGATAAACCCCATGACCGAGGAATCGAGGTATGGTGCCCATGGCAGATCCGCCCCGCGCCTGCAAGATCGCCCACTTATACACACCATCGCACCATGGTAGATTGGTGCAACCACGATCACTGTGGGCCTGCGATGGCGAGTTTCCAGTGCCAGGTGTTCTGGCTGCTGTTTGGGCCTCAGCGCGTTGGAAACGCCTTGCAATGCTCGCTGGCGCAGAGTTTGTCATGTTGCAGGGGGATTAGGATGAGGTTTGAGGGATCCTCGGTGCGCGGATCATGAGTCACAGGTGACAGAGCCCCACCATCTGTGCTGCGGTGGCGGCGTCAGCCGTCCGCAGCGTGGCCTGCCGCGGCAGCACCCCCACCTTGCCCACCGTGACGTCTGCTGCCTGCGTCAAAGCAGGCACGCTGTTGACACCTGATGTATCAGCTATCATGGCCAGCAGCCTGCCGCGGCAGCACCTCGATGTGGCAGTCGAACAGATCAGACGCATCGGGCCATCATGTCGCTACGACTATTTGACGCAATGCAATGACGACGCGCATATATGCCACCATCCTCGTATGCAGACGCAATGGTGTCCTCGCCTTGAAGACGTCAACGCGGCGGCGACTGGCCGCGCAGCACAGCATAGGCTTGCTGTGCTTGACTGCTAATGGAAGGGTTGTTTTGCTGCACACAAAATGCATGTGGAGCTCCCTCGGATACTGTGCTGCACCTGGGGGGCATACGCATCGGAGCTCATGAGCGACTGGCCGCGCAGCACCCGGCCCTGCGCCTCGTCTGCCTGCGCTGCCTGGATGGCCGTCGGCGGCGGCGCCAGGTGCGAGGACGGCCGGCGGGAGCTGTGCAGCAATGAAGACAGTGCACAGTAGGCGAGATGTTATCTCAGCGATAGATCCTAGCGACGTGTGATTGCGTTGCAATCTTATCGTCACAGTCAGACGGACCTTTCTTCAGAAGCAGTTTCCTTGGTATATGACTCAAACTGGCATGTTGCTTGGATCAGGTTGCATTCGATACTTATCGAGAGCTCTTCAGATTGACAGTTCGACGTTGAGCATGTGCGGCGATGCGAGTTGCTACCTGGGTGGGGCGGCGCCCGCGGATGACTGCACGGGGCTGGAGGCGTTGGAGGCGTGCGCCGCGTACTGGCCGCCCGCCGAGGTGAAGGGCGTCGAGCTGGCGGACGGCTGCCGGGAGCCGGCGCCGGCGCCAATGGACTTTGTGCGGCGGTGCCACCGCGGCGGCAGCTTGCTGGCGTGCGCCTGCGCATGCAAATGCTCCCAGGCGTGACGATCTGAGGATTCGTGGGGTGCGGCCTCGAAACCTGAGAGTTCCTGCTCTGTTATTCAGCTGCGCAAGCGTCCAACTGCTCAAGCATGTGCCCCTTGAGGGTCACACCTCGATGACCAGAAAGTCAGAACGTAGCTGAGGCATAATGGTCTCGGCAGGCCAGCAATCTCATATCATGCACGGAGCACCTGCGCGCTGTGGGCCGCCGCCAGACCCTCTGCCTCCCGGTTGGCCGCCTCCGCTTCGACCGCCGCCGCGCGGATCGCCGCCGACGGCACGCTGGTCGTGCGCAGCGGGCTGCTCTGGTGCTTGAAGTGCGCCGGCACCTGCAAGATGGGCACAAGGTCAGTGTGTCAATTGACTCATAAGCCAAAGGCTCGCCCCTGTGCACCCATCCCAATGCCGACACACAAAAGACCAAGTAACTTCGACGGATTGCCATGACGAATGCGAGACAAGCGTTATCTGATAAACGTATCTGCAGAAACGGTGTGTGCCTGCTCGTCTGTGGTCCCACCTGGCCGTACTGAGGGCGCAGCATGCCGGTGCGCTCGCTGAAGGGGTGCTCAGCATCCGAGGGCGCGGCCTCCGAGGCGGCAGCCGCGCTGCCTGCGTCGCCGCGGCCGGCGGCTGCCGGCCGCAGCCACGAGAGGCCCGGCCCCTCCGAGTCCGCCGGCGACGAAATCGGTGTCAGGGTGTCCGCGGCGGAGCCGGCGGCCGATGCGCCCGCCAGACTGCCCTGTAGCGCAGCATTTGACTGCTGCGACGACCGCGGGGGCGACTCCCCGGCGGAGGGCGGGCGCGCGCCGCCGACGCCGGCGGCGCGCACCCGCGACGGCAGCGGGATCGGCGGCGTGGATCCTACGAGCGCGGACTCGCTGGCGCCGGGGCTGCCGCCCGTTGGCGGGAACGGCGTGCTGCGACGCGGGTGTGCGCGCACACCGCCCGCTATTCTGTCCGGCTCGTCCTCCTCGGACCGCCGGCGAGGCCGCCGCTCGAGGTCGTCTGATCCTGTGGCAGCAGGTGACATGGTTTTGAAACTGCAGTACAACTCAGCGGTGCGACGCGTGCGCGCACAGGCTGAATGATTGGGTGTGGCCTGTGGCGGCTGACGTGAAGTAGGCTGGCATAAAACGTGTAAGCATATTATACCTCTGTTCTCTCTGTTGACGTCCAACTCCGAGGTGAAGGAGACCCTGCGCCGGGTTGGCTCGAGTTCCTCGTCTGCAGCCAGTGCAGCGGCCAGCGAGCCCGGCGGTGGCGGCATCAGAGGCTGGCAGCCGTTCCCAGCTGCCTGATGTTGGGTTTGCGACTGCCTCGAGTCGCCACGCTTGCGATCTGCTAGCTGCGGAGGCAATTTTGTGTCTGGAGAGGATCCAGATCTTTGCCCGCTGGCGGCAGGCGCGATCACGACTGGCGCGAAAGAATGGTCCGTGTCAAACTGATAGACTAACGAGCAATCGCATGAGTGCTTCGGAGCCAATGAAGACGAGCCTCAGAAGATGACACTTTTGCCATTAGCAATCGTTGAATAGGGGACCGCTTGGACCTTCCGTCTGGCTTCCTGCCGATCGAACAGCTGGCAATGAAAGGGACGTCCGGAAAGCTTTCCTCTGAGACTGTATTGAATACTGAGCGATCGGGTGCGAGTAACAAGTGCACTCACGATCGGGATGAGCAAGTGTCAAAGTGCACCCTGCCGCTGCATTCCACTGCCGCCGCCGCAGCTGCCGCCATGCGCCGCGTTGACGTTGCTCTGAAGGAAGGTGCGCCCGACAGCGTCTAGCACATCATTCAGGAGCATGGGACTCCCCTCACACTCCCAACTGGTGGATTCAGCCAGCAGCAGTGATAAGACAAGAAGAAATGAAACTGGCGCATGGGAATCGGGACAGAAGCCATCCGCGCATTTCAGCAATTTTGCAATCTAATTCTGCTAAACGGGCTGTCAGAAACGAACTACAAAAATGGCAGGCGTGTTGCGGGAGATGTCAATCATCAAACGCCCCGAAAAATTGGTTGCGTGTCCGCCGTAAGCAGAGATTCAGGATGTGTCTGGTTCGAGCGCGTCCTCAAACCCCAAAAGCAGTGGCGACAACGCTCAGTTGCCCGGGGTGAACTTGGTGGCGTAGTTGAAGGCGTTCACGCCGCTGCAGCGCACCACACGCGCATGTCAACAGTGCACACCGTACATGTTGCTACCACGAAGCGAGCCAGGCATGCACTGACCTTCGCGTTTCAGCAAAACATGCATGCAGATTGTGCCGAGTTTGCGATCAGTGGTGGAATGCGTACGCGGGGTCGGCCAGGTGGTCGTTGAGGTTCTCCAGCGGGCCCTTGCCAGTGACGATGGCCTGCACGAAGAAGCCGAAGACCGAAACCATGGCAAGGCGGCCGTTCTTGAGCTCCTTCACCTGTAGGGCAGCCGGCACAGGCGTCAGTGCGTCATTTAGGTTCCTCCCATTCCGGTGCTGGTTTCGGTTTACACAGCAACATGCGAGAAGTGCAATTTTAGAACGAAAAGTACACAACCTCAAAGCCAACGCACCTTGAGCTCGGCGAGGGTCTCGGGGTCCTCGGCGAGGCCCAGGGGGTCGAAGGCGCCGCCCGGGTACAGCGGGTCCAGGCCCTCGCCCAGGGGGCCGCCATTCACGCGGTACGCCTCCACCAGGCCCATCAGGATGACCTTTTGCAGACATGCAAAGCGTCAGAGAGGTGTCGAAACTAGCGTGCTCCGCTCAGCAACAACATACATGAGACAAGCTGCCAATGCCCTGCCTGGCCGCCAGGGGGTGGTGCAGAGGCAGGTGTTATTTGGCGGGTTTACACGAGACCAGGCACAGCATGAGCTAGCAGCTGCGACTGTGATGGTGCTATTGCGCATGAATTTGGTGCGTCATTCAGATCTGCTGCCTGTCCAGGACACTACAACCCTACCTGGACGCCGAGGGTGGCGAGGATGGACTGCGCGTGCACCAGGCCCGGCTTGCCCAGGTAGTTCAGGCCGTCGGGATTGAAGATCTGCACGCCGAGACACCCAGCTGTGTGGGGCTGATCAAGATTTGGATCAGGATGATCTGATGCTGGTACTTGTTCATTGAAAAGAGCGCCGCGTGCAAGTTGGCCAGCGTGCAGCACAGCGCAAACTCCAAGCATCATGCAATGGTCGCTCACCTGCGCGCCCGCCTTGAACCAGTTGCTCTCCTGGAAGGTCGCCTGGCCCGACTTCTCCAGCAGCTGCGCATTGAGAGGATGAGGCACTTCAGCCAGCCGATTCAGGAACAAAGGGGGTAGTGCCTTACTCCATGCGGATGCAGACAGACAAACCCTCACTACAGCTGTAAAGGCTTGATGTGTCAGCTGACTTCTGTTCAGCCGCATGCATGCAACCCGAAGGTGCAACGCACCTCGGGCGTGAGGATGCCCAGAGCGCCGAGCATGGCCCACCGCGCGTGCAGCACCTCCAGCGCCCGGTTCTCCTCGAAGCGCTTGGGGTCGGCGGACAGGCCCGCCGTGTCCTGCGAGGGCCAGGTAAAACATGTCAGCACAAAGAGCCCTTATTGACATCCTGCAGGCCATGCCTTTTGCGATTCGTACAATGTGAAAGGATGATACGCCCTGATTGACGCACCAAATGACCCTGGGCCATGCAGCAGGCTAGAAAGACCAGTGTGGTGTGTCGCAAGACACCAGCAGCGAGCGACAGCAGCAACGATCGCAGCACTTGTCCATGCAAGGACTTGACAAAGACCGCACCCAGCCGTAGTCGCCCGGGAACTCGCCAGACAGCCAGGCGGGCGTGGCATTCTCAGACAGCGGGCCTGCATTCAACGTAGGAGGTGATCAGCGCAACTCATGACTCGCCCTCCTCATGATCAGCAACAACTTGCATGACACACATGCCCTAGGACCCGACAGACACAAGCAACAGATCAGCGTGTGAGCGTGTCAGACTCACCGAAGACCTTCTTGCGGTCGGGGCCGTACCATGCGTTCAGCTTGTCGGGCTTGCCCCACCAGCCGGCGCGCTCGCGCACGGTCTGGCGCGCGCCGGAGGGCACCTGGCGGGCCGCCTACGGTACCATGTACAACGAAACTTTAAACAAGTAATGCCCAGACCCACATGTTGACCACTTTTCACGTGTACTGCAAAGGGTGAGGAGGAAGGTAAGCAGGATGGGAGAACTCAACTTTTTCACGGTGGAGGCGACCTTGCTGGCAGCCTTCTTGATGGGAGCAGCCTTCGGCTTTGGCGCCTGCTTCTTCACCTAGCGAACGTTGGAACTAAGGTCAGGCGACGGTCACATGGTCAAGCAGTCAGCGCGGACAGTTGATTGAGACGCGACGCACCGTCTGCTGGGCGAACTTTGACGCGCGCTGCGCATCCTTGCCGACCTGCTCGTTGCAAGACAATGGACTCACGTCACCGTTCCCGTTCTCCTGTCCACAGTTCCTCACTCCGACTTATCGATGCTTCAAATGCGATACATGCTCTTCTCACCTTCTTGGCGCCGGCCTTGGCGTCCTTGGCGGCGCGCTTGAAGAGCGCCACCGTGCGGCTGCCGTTCTGCGTCAACGGAGGTGACTGCATTTAGACAAGTTAGACGTAGTGTGCTTCATCCCTGGCAGCGAGCTTGAATAGCTCCTGAGCATCAAGCCTGAAAAGCGCCGCCATGCGGCTGGGCGTTCTGCGATGGGAAGTGCTACCTGCATTAGTCAGCTGGGCATAGAGGCAAATCATTGTGAGTTGCAAGTGGTGAACCACCATAGCAGGAGCCAATGGAGCCATTGGATCGAGATCAAGGCAAGCAGCTCGACGGAGCACATCAAGCCTGAGAACTGTCCACTGCAACTGCATGAGCGCCGCAGCAGCCTTCAGACTGTATCAGGGCCACAATCGTCACTGCTGACGGGCGCACAGCCCGCAAAAGATCGTCGTCCAAGCGGAAACGTGCAGCAGTACGTAAAATATCGGCAAGAGCCCCCTCGCCATTGTGGCCCCCGTCCGAACCGAAACTTGGATGTATGACTGGGCAGGTGAATAACTGGCCCAGACTGGCCCACGGGCGGCAGTGGGGGATGGAGGCAAGGACGCATCGGCAGGAGCGGACTAGTAGGATCCCCACCTGCACGGGCGCAGCAGCGACCTGCTGGCCGGCGAAGGACTTGCGCAGCATGGAGGTCTGCATCTTGTTGAGCTCCTTGTATGCTTTCAGAGGGTTTTCTGCGTGGAACGGGATGCACTGGTCCTGCGATCCAGCGCAGCGACGGGAGGAGTGTTTGGATAGACAAGAATCTGGAAATTACCGCGGGAGATGGCTCCTTCATCTGGCCGCGAACTTTTTGTGCAGAGATTCAGAGATTGAGATACACTCAGGCTCAAGTGAAAGCCACTGATCACACAATCACAGCAAACTTGCATCTCTCGACGTGCGGAAGGCACCGGAAGAGTAGACAGAAGCCACACTCGGTGTCGGAGTTTTGCCATCTGCTCCATTTTTAACGACCAGCTTCCGTCTCAAGCATCGATCGCACAAAACTGCTGTGTAAACGGAGTCAATTCATTTCAAACCTGCACCTGAAGTCGTTTCGACGGATCGGCATCCCAGGAACAGGAGGCATGCACGCCTCACCTTCCAACTTGCACATTCGGTCGTTGTGCGTATGCCATAGAGCATGTCTAGCATCTCGCTCGCCAGTTCCACAGGTGCTTACATCGACTGTGCCCCCACACGCTTTTTTGAATGGTGGCGCTTGCGGCAAAAGCATGTGATAGGCATTGCGAAGTTGTCACGAGCCCAGCTGATGCTTTCGACGTGCTTGCAAGACCCTTTCTCATGTGTGATGCCGCCACCAGCACAGTCCCATCGGAGACATTTGAGAGCGTCTGCACTACCTGCACCAGCGCGGGCACACAGGTTCGCTAGCTCTGCGAAAGACACCGAGCAGATCGATGAGGGTGCATGCGATTGTGCAAGAGCAGCTGATCTTATCAGTCGGATACCCTCGTTCCCTGCAGGCAGCGGCGGCGAAGATGTCCGCACGCGGTGCACAGCAGCGGCGGCGACGAACCTGGCGCGCCCGATGACAGCACTGCAGGGGTGGGCGCATGCTCTGCAGAAAAGGATTGCTGTTGCAAGCGCGATGCATTGCAGGCTGCAAGTTCCTGTCCTGTCTGAAACCCTGCAACCTGTGCAACCTCGTGCATGCTGTGTGCAGGGCAGCGGCGGCGCAGGTCTTTTGCAGAATGCGGGCCTCACGGTAACCCTCATCCTGGTCATCTGCGCCTTTCTGGCCGCCGCGCAGCTTGGCGGTGAGTCTGTGTGTGCAGTGCAACGGACAAGGCAGCATAATATAGGTATTGTGTGATTTACTGCCCGCCAAGAGGTCCGTCTGCGAGCAAGCAGAATTTCAGATCTGCGTATGAACTTCGGGTTTCTGTCTAGGAACTCTGTTCCAGCAATTTTTCACGGAGAACGTCACCTTCACCCGGAAGGACTTCGTGCCGTACTCGGAGCGAGAGAGGTGGGCTTGATTCGTCAAGGGCGGCTGTAACAGCCACCTGTGCGGTTGCATTATGCTGGGCTTTTGTCGAGGCATTTGTCGATGTGGCACCTGACGAAACGCCAGTCCCAAGAGCAGTCGATGTGCATGCAGCAGGCTCGATGCATCGCTGAGAGCTCGGGAGGAAGCCAGGAATGGTGGGACGAGCGGCGGACAGCCTGCCGATGCGGAGGTGAGACCAGGGTCGGCCATGATGGCAGTGCAAAGAGGCAATTGTGTCCAACGCACCTAGCACATCTGTCGAATTACATGTTGTACGAGTGGCGTTGGGTGCACGCATGCAACAAAGTGTCAGTCCATTGCACATTCAGGCGGTGAGCAGGCGATTACAGGAGCTCCTTCCAAAGACAGACTGAAGACTCTAGCACACATGCAGACCTACGACAGGAGACCATCGTTCCAGCTGATGACCCACGACCACCTTGTGATTTGCAGTGTTGGCGATGTTTGTGGCGAACGCAAGTTGATTGAAGTTGGAGCGCTAAGCGCAGTTGCGTCCGTTTCTTTATATCGGCGTACAACACAGCTGCATGTCTCAGCAGCTGCCCCGTCATGTCAGAAAGCAGTAACCTGTCACTCCAGTACCGTCATGCGGGACCCCGCCCACACTGCTGCCGCACCCCACTGGTTGCCCCAGATTGCGCACCATCACGTTGACCAGCAGTCAGGCGCAGGTACATCCGGCTGGACGGCTATCCATATCCTAGAGGCTGGCCAGCTCGCTCATGCCACCTGCAGGTCAGCATTTCGAATAGTCAGCGCTGAAGCACATCGATCTTGACAAAATGATCTTTTTGGCAGTGCGCTGGAACGAAGTGGTCTGAAACCTGCTGCGCCACACGATTTGCCGGATTCAGATGTAGTCGTTTATGAACTGGAGCCTATCCATGGAGGCTGCACCAGGGAACTGGCGCTGCTGGCGGCCGCCGCGCCCGGACGCAAAGTTCAGGCCGCCGCCGCCGCCGCCGCCGCCGCCGCCGCCGCCGCCGAGCAGCTCGCGCATGCGGCGGCCGTCGGCCTCGGGCGTGGCGGCGCGCGGCGCCCCGTCCAGCTGCAGCGTTGCCAGCGGGGACATGCTTGGCGCCCGCCGCCGCGAGGCCGGCGCGTGCCTGAAAAAGCAGCAAATCCTTGACTGGTCATATCCTGATTGGATTCATACTCGGGACGTCGCAGCACCAAGCGCCCCGTCCAGCTGCTGCGACGCCAGCGGCGACGTGTTTGGCGCCCGCCGCCGCGCCGCTTGAGTAGAGGGGGGAGAGGAATCACGATTTGCCAATGTGTCGCAAGCTAATGTAATGACCCTTCGTTTTTTGACTGCGAAGGTACAAGAAGCAGGTGCACATGGGAGCTTCAAGCTCACCTGTCCGAGCCGCCCGTGCCGTCAAATGCGCCACCTGCAATGCAAATGTAAAGGCTCTATCTGTTCACCACCCACTCCAGAGACAGATGTCTCTTGCATTGCTTCGCTGTTGTGTCGGGATGGAATGGCAGCGGGGCACAGTAACATCAGACAGCGGCTGAAGACAGCGGCTGCACATCTCGAGAAGTGGTCAGGCAACAGAGCTTGAACACGCCTCTGCGCTGGGTGCCGAACCCGCCGCCGCCGTCCAGCACGGCGGTGGGGCTGCCGGCGAAGAAGGCCTGCTTGTGGTGCACCGTTGTCGTCTGCAGCACAGCGGCGTCGATGCGTCTGGAGCTGTCCCAACTCTTTCTTTTCACCCTGGGTTTGGGCGCAGATGCAATCCATGCTGGCTGATCGTGTACATGTGCATTGGCGACCACTGAGTGCCGTGCTGTACTTCAATCGCGCATCCTTAGCACATGGGAAAGCTAAGGACACGCACCACGCGGGCGCCGGCATCGGCGTAGTTGGCGTGGTTGCACGGGCCCTTGATGTTTTGGAAGGGCGCGCCGGCGCCGCCGCCGCTGCCGCCACGGCCGTGCAAGCTCGAGGCAGGGGAGCCGCGCTGCCCGCCGCCGCAGCCGCCGCCCTGCTGCTGCGTCAGCATGTCCTGCAGCTTGCGCGCCTGCCTGCGATGGCACATCAAAGGCGTATCAAGGTATGTGCACGATCTTTATGTGTGCTCAGCACCACCGCTGCTGTCTGTCGCCACGCCTTGCCGCCGCATCAGCATGTCCTGCAGCTTGCACGCCTGCCTGCGGGCGCGAATCAGCGCCATCGCAATGGGAAAGCATGGGTCGTAAGGAAATTCTCAAGCGTCCCCAGAGCGATCCATTTGAGAACGGTAAGTGGAGAACACGCCGACGAGGCTGGTGAGGCCGTCAATGCCTTGATTTGGCTGGAGTGTCTAGCTCTGCCACCCAGAGATTAGCATAAAACAAGCTGACAATGTGTAAACCCTTCATTTAAAGAGTGAATGACTCACTGCGCCTTGAGCCCGTACTTCTGCTGCAGCTCCTGATTGTCCGCCTCCAGGTTGGCCTTGATCTGGAGCAGCTCCTTGTACTTTGCCTTGGCTGCGGACACCGGCACACGAATAATAAAGTTGTCGATGAATATGGAACGAAAGCCACAATGAGGGCGTGTGATTTGCGGCAGCTCCCTGTACATCGCTTTGGCTCCAGTCACTGACACCTGATCTGTGAATGATTTCGATGATAACATCTCCGGGAGCAATTGCGATGGATACGCTGTGGACATCACTGTGCTGCCCATGCATGATACACATGCCGCACCGCCACCAGAAGCATCAAACCTTGTGCACAGCACAACCGCAGAGAATACACAGGGTTTTTAAGGTCTAGCAGCGCACCCTGCAGGTAGCCGTTGTGCACCTCCTTGAGCTTCTGCCGGCACTGCTCCTGCACGCGCTTGATGCGCGCCTGCAGCTGCTCCTCCCGCTGGTCCGACATCAGCTGCGGGAACGACACATTGCGGTTAATTGTTGTGACTCCGCTTCCCGCCATTTCCCTCACAGGGCAGCGGCTGCGGTCCCGCGCCTGCAGCTGCTCCTCCCGCTGGTCCAACATCAGCTGTGGCAAGCACATACATGAGAGTGCGGTCAGATAGGAATGGCTTCCTGCAGGAAGTTCTCGCATAGCAGCGGCAGTGACCCGCACCTGCAGCTGCGCGGCTGAGCAGGTAATGTCAGCATGATCCTTGTCCAAATGTGGCAGATGCATCGACCTTCCGTCAGAGCTCCTGTTGGTATCACCTGGTACCGCCTGACCCTGGCCCCATTTGCTCTCTCGCTGCTGCAGCTGTGCGGCGCACAAGCAGGAAAACAATGTATGAACACTGCAGCAGCTGCTCAGCGCCTCAGTCGCCCGCAGCTTTCGGAGCTGGCCTTCTGCCTGTGCCGCTCTTCGAGATGTGTGTCTCGCAGACACGTACAGGATCCAGCATGCAGCTCGGCCTGGCTACAGCTCACCTGCTGCTGGTGGTTGTAAAAGTTGACGGCCATGAGGGCGGTGTGCAGCGCAGTCTCTGGCGTCTGGCCGTACAACGCCAGCTGCAGGCGGGGGTTCAAACGGTTTTGCAGGAACGGGTTTTGCCGGGCGGCACGCGGCTCACTACTGACCACCTGCACTATGATAAAACACACAGCCACCGCAGCGCCAAAATGGCGGTCACAAACATGCTGGTCCCAGAGGTTCCGGTCGCAGACAGTGGCGCACGCCGGTGCATCTCACCGTGTATGCGCCTTTGTCATGAAGCACTTTGACGACCTTGATGTTCCTGAAAGCACACGGGCGTACAGGTTGGGTTTGTGGACATAAAACGGACTCAGGGCAACTTACGGGTCTCACAAGATGTCACAGTAGCGAGGGAGCCTCACCCCTTCGTGATGACATTCTCACAGATGCGGCACGAGGCGTCCGCAGACTCGAGAACCGCCTGAGCGCAGGTGATGCCTGCGGCACACAAGGTGCAAAAACTGCTCAAGCCCTGCCTCCAGTTCGGTATCCACTCTTCACCGTAAGTAAGGCTGCACGTCCGTGTTCTGTCCTCTCATGATCGTCGACGACAGGAACAGAGGGGAACGGCGGCAAAAACGCACAGTACAGGTGGCCGCAGGCCGTAGCTACACACTGCGTCCCAGAGGACTGCTCCTTCCAGCACCCATTGCACTTCATCTCAGCCATGTGAGGTCGTGCCGGATTCAGCTGCTGCACGTCTGCATGATGGCTGTTGTCCTGGGACGGACCCTGCTCCGACACCTCTGCCACTTGCTGTGGCCCGTAGATTCCACCCTGCTGACGGATGCTAGCAGCCTGGCGCTGTCTGTGACCGTTTGCAGTCGCTGCACCTCAGTTCGATGTCAGTCCATAGCTTTTGTACTGCACTGATGGGCTCACTGGCAGCAGGTCTGCTGTCGACGCTTGCTTGTCTCCGCCGTTTCACAGCCTCAGATTTACAGCGAGCAGTGCAGAATGCGAGCCTTACTGCGAAGCTGGAAACCCTGAAGCGCGTGCTGTGATCGAGCCTTCGTTCCGGAAGTTGATTTCGAAACCAGTCTCATTTTCAAGCAACTCGCTATTGCAGACACTGCACACTGCCCTCCCGTTGAGAGCTTCTTCAGCAGCTGGCGGGTTATTCAGCGGGCTGGCGTGCAGATTAGCTGCGTCCGCGGCTGCTGGAGCATGCAGCACGTACAGCATGGTGCAGCATCACCAGCCGCATCCTCGTCAGCACCAGCAGAACACAGGGGCGTTTGCATCGTCAACAGCGACTCGGAATGCTCTGTGGATGCTGCAGAGGTCGCCCAGCTGGGGTACAAGCTCCGCGTCTCGCCTTCCTGCCTGCCGGCCATGCTGGTGACGGGCAGGGGGTGCACCATCGCGTTCATGCTCCTGGACGGCAGCCAGTCCTCAGAACAGACGGGAGGAGATGCCATCTGGGACAGGTCTGTGCATCATGTGTGCCTGTTGCATTGCCGCTGCATGGTTGATGCATGTGGCGTGACTGCTGCGAAGAGTCGGGAGGCTTTCACTAGCAATGGTCTTGTCATGCGCCAGGATCGACAGGGTTCACAGCAAGGGCTTTCCCAACAGCTACGTGGTGCTGCTGAACTCTCAGCCCGGCGAACTGTCACGCAAGCTCTTGCAGGCCATATGCAGGTAAGGGGCGCCGACGCCTGCCATGGATGCTGGCCATTCTGCAGACACCGTGCAAGTATTCTACAACATGGCGAAGGGTTGTCAACAGGGTGCCTCGCTGTCATCATCCCAAGGATTCTTGACCTCTTCTACTCACACTGCAGGTACCAAGGGAAGCCGGCATTTGTGCATGCGCCGCCAGGCAGCAGCTTTACACAGGTGGCATTGGCTGTTTCAATCGCGCTGTACAACGAGAAGTTCGACTCCCTCTTCGAGCAGGCAAGCCGTAATACGGCTTCTGGCAGTCTGACTGAACATTTCAATCATGGACTGCAAAATTCAGTATGCACAATTTATGAACTGCACTGTTCCTCGACAGGGCTTTGTTCGATGTGCCACCGTACACTGCAGAAATGTGACAGCCTCCGCAGCGTTGAGGCGCATGCCGCGGCGCTTCTGAACATCCCAGGTGTCGTCTGAGCTGACCACCCTGTGTTGCTTCCCGATGGCGACTCACCGGCACCTGTTAGCGACCGATACCTGTCTGCAGCTGTCTGCATTCTGTCTGCATTTTCTGCTCTGCAGGCCTGGAGTTGGAGGACACTGAGGCGAAAGCACTGCTGCAGCTTGGCTCGCTGGCGCACATAGCGAGCAGCAGCGTGCGCGACATTGTGCAGCACACGCACATCAGCGCTGACAGGTGCGAGTGTGGTCTGTCGCCTGTGCTGTCTGTCGTCTCCTTGCAATGGAGCACTCTTCGTGTCCAGACTCAGCTGTGGCAATTCACGTTGTTTGCTCACAGGGCCTCGCACATTGTGCGATTCTTCAACGAGTACTGAGGAGCCAAGCAGCTGCAGCAGCAAGTTACGACACCAGAATTAAGTCAGATGCAGCGCCAGATGACTCATGGAAATGACGCTTCGAGCTGGGCTCGCAACGCTCCCCGCGCCGCCGTGAATCCGCTGGCATAAGCCGCGTTCTTCAGCGAATTGATCTCCATCCGCACATCAGCCAGCAGCACGCGCATGGCCTCGCTGTCCTCGGTGGCCGACTGCTGGCCGCCGCCAAACGACAGACACTGCGCAGAAAAGATTTTCCTAGTCAGAAGCTTCGTACCTTCGACAGAGTGAGCGATTCTGCTGCGGAAATACATATAGGACGCTATAATAGTACGCAATCAAGGTGGACATGACAAAATGAAGCTTCACAGAGCTACACTTCACATCTGCATCGGCCTCCAATCTTTGAGCTTGCTGTATATAGAATGCATCATGCGCACCCTGGAAACGATGCTGTTGACCACCTGGTCCACGTCAAGTGCCGCCGGCTGCCCCGCCGGCTTCGCGCCGGCCGCCGGCTGTGCTTTGCCGCCCCCGCCCACCTTCGCCGCCGGCTTCGCGGCCAATGCGGCCGCGGCCGCCGGCGCCGCGGCGGCGGCATTCTTGACTGCCGCCACGACTGTCGCGCCGTCCGCCAGCTGCTTCAGGTCTGGGGGGTGCTCCCTGTCGATCTTTGGCGCCGCCAGCAGGTCCACTGCGCTGACTGTGCCGCCGAGCGACCTGCGGTGCGTGCATGCACGAATCACATGCAGCACTGGTGTATCAAAATGTGGCTTGTGAGCATCACGACATCCAGTCCATGTCGCTCGCAACCTCAGAGTTCGACATTGTGGCCGTAGTGCTTCATTCGAGGGGTTGTCATGATGCAAGTCAGCGCACCTGAGGAACTTCTCGACGTCGGCGCCGGACATCGTGATCTCGCCGGAGCCATCGGCTGCTGGCACGCGCAGCTGGTCCCGCTCCGCCAGCCGTGCATCGAGCAGCGAAACGATCTCCCGCGCCGCCTGTCCCGCGAAGATCAGGTGAACCAATCTTCCAAGGCCAATCACAATGCACGTGGACTGAGGTCCTTGCATGAGCCAG
>JAABUM010004250.1_pt1 | contig 16401 bp, 26 predicted proteins | sample 5559161 | NCBI WGS metagenome assembly JAABUM01 (sample SAMN10711868, study PRJNA513369) | rock metagenome | isolation source: Antarctica rocks | place: Antarctica: Victoria Land, Siegfried Peak nord
AGCTTCAGTTCCGGACGGGCCACTGCTGTGTGCATTCGCGGTTGCAGTGGTGCAAATATGAACAAGGGGCATCTGTTGACGATGGACATCGTCTGCTAATGCTGCTGATGCACCCTACATAGAGGAGCCTATTTTTGGTCTGAGCATGACCGCAAAAATCTCGGTAAGCATCCTCCTTGCTCGAGGTAATGTAACGGTCAGCTCACTCGAGTCGAGTTCTTACACCGCTCTGTAATTGCCTACGCCTCCACAGGTATGTTAATCAACCATAGGTACGTCGATTTGAGTGTAGACACACATCTCGAACTGCAAATTGCTGAGCCTGAAGCCATACGGGCTGCACGCCTCTAAACTCCTGAACATTTGCGTGTCCCAGGCAGCCCTTTTCTTTTCTCGACATTACATCCCAGGCCCATCGATGCATGGACACGAATAGGGGTAGCGGTTTGTGCTGTATGGCGATAGCGAAGGCTGGAAGGCGATAAGTAGACCACTGGGACACAATATAGCCTATGGCAACAGCGGTCCGGAACGATTAGCTGTCTGGCGATGTGCTGTGTTCTGGATATGAGCGATGGCCAATAATGGCGTCAAGGCCAGGCAAAACACACAGACAAACAACCATGCGCTGGAAGCTTCGGAGCCTTGGGCTGAGCTCGAAGTTGCGGATTCGCCGCCATTGCTGCCGCCGCCGCAACCGCTCGTTTCGCAGCCGCGTGGTAGCAGCCAGCAGGCTGCCGCAACAGCGCCGCAGCTCCTCGGCGGTCTCAGCGACTCCGCCGATGGTGCCGCGCCAGGCGGTACCGGCATCTTCCAGCTAGGCTGCATGGCGAGGACGCAATGTTCGACGCAGACGTATATCTGGAGGGGTATGAGTCCGTTGGCGACGACGGCAGTGCCAATCAGTTGCAGCAGGCAGCCGGCGGCAGCGCAATCGCCAGCTGGCATCATGTCGTTTCCAGCATCAGCGGGCCGCCGCTCGCCGGGCGCGAGCGCGACGTCCTGGCGCTTGCAAACAAGCTCAGCCGCGCAGACTCTGAGCTGCTGTGGCTCGCGCTGCTCAGCAGTGACAGCCTATGGTGGCGCACGCCAGCGCAGCTCGTCAAGTACCGAAACAGCAAAGACGATCAGGTGCGCCTTCTGGCGACCCGCGCGCTATTGTGGCGATGCTGCTCCTGCTTTGACCGCCCCGCATGGTGGCAAGCCTGTTGTTGGCCACAACAGGTTAACATGTCTTTGGCATGCGCTGCTGCGAGTTGACAAGGCATGTGTACACATTTATTCATTGTAAAGTTCGTTCTAGCCGAAACACGCAGTTCCTTGCTTTGTCACAGGGTTGGGAGCGCATGGTGCTGCACACCTGCGAAACGGACGGCGGAAAGTACGAGATTGTGCTGCGCCTGCGCACCAACGTCGAGGGGGCTCTTGCATACCTGCTTCACAGCCCAGTCTGGCAGAGGTGCACAACTTTGCACTACCATGTCTTATGTTGCTGCTCACGGTGGCTCGCATCAGTCATTAACTAAGTATGTAGTGGTCCTGCTTCGACAAGCAAGGCTGTGCTTGCAAAGCGACATGCCGCCTCAGACGGGGCAGTGATTCGCATTGCTTTCGGTCCTGCGTGCCCGCTTGATTTAGCAACAGTGATGTTGGTCGATGCAATGCATGGTTGCTCGTGTGTGCAGGTGCAGGTGCGGCACTTCACGCCGCGAGCGCTTGAAGACGCTGCAGGCAACCGCTCAACAGCGCATGATTAGACATGCATCGTTACCTTTTTTGACGTGGGTGGCCTCCTTTGAATGCCTGGTCGGCGTCCGCCGTCAGCTGAGTGCTCAGGGATCCCGGCCGTTGGTCGGCGACGGCTGACGTCATGGCGCCCTTCTGTTGTGCCCAGACGTTAGGGACGTCAGATCACGCTTTTGATATCTGCTTGGAATCAGAAATGGGCCGCTCTGCCGCGACACGCGCTGCATCAGCTCTCGCAATCCGAATCTGCAGCAGGGTCGATATATACTAAGGGTGCTATCTGACGTCGATGCAACTGCATCGGCGCCGTGCGTAGGATTGTTGTCAGCGTCTCCATCGGGCCGTCTGAAGTCAAGCCATCTCACTTGCGCGCTCGAGCTTTTGACCGGAGCTTTCCAACTGTCCTGCTGAGCCTTTCACCCGACCTCGAATGGTCCCTGCAGCAGCTCAGGATCATATAGATCGAGAAACACATCGAAATTGTTCTCGCCTTTGATGATGTTATCTCGTCTAGCTTCGCAATGAGTTCGTTCAAGCGTCTGCGCACGGCGGCGCCGCCGTCTCGCTGCTACCGCTGTGAAGTCTGCGACTTTTACAGCAATACACCGCATGGCCTGAGCTGCCACCGAGGCAAGACAGGCCATTTCTTTGCCCCTGCCACAGTTGGACAACAGCAGGCGTCGCACGATGAGCACAGCGAAATTGCCGCAAACCAGGGAGCGGAAAACGAACACATCGACGCGAGCGTGGAGACAGCAGGGTCCGAGGACGAAGAGGACGCCGTTATACAGGAAGTTCAGCGGGCGGCATCGCTTAAGCGGCGACGTCAAGAGCAGACAGACGCCATCGATGTCGAGGACAAGCGTGCGCCGCTCTCAATTCACATCATATGTTCCCGATTTCATTTTCGTTTCTCTACCGAGCTGCCGGTCCGCAAGAGCATTCTACTCACTGCTGCAGCTGTGAATCCTGGCCAGCAACAATAATGCACTGCATGCCCTGGCAGACCACATGCATGCTCTCCTGATTGGATGCCTGCTTTTTTCATCCTTCACAATGTGCATGTGAATGGTCAGGCCAGCATTGAATCGTCTTGCACCATGTTCTTGTTTGAAATCCGGCCGCAATCGGTTTTGAGTCGTGCTCAACAGGTTGGCCGCCAACGCAGGGGCGTACAGGGAGCAAACCGAGCTGCTGAGCCAACTCGTGCTGGCTGTGAAGCGCAACGGGCTCCTACTAGCCCGGCTGCCGCAGGTGAGTGGAGGCGGCGGCAACTGGCAGCGCGCGCCGACAACACGTTCGTGCAGCTGAAGCTGCTGCCCGAATGGCTGGGCAGCGGCCGCTGCCTGCCAGAGCATGCAACCCCTGCCTCCAATGCCGCCCAGCGGGCTGGGCGGGCGGCCAATGCTGCCCGCCGGGCAGCCGAGCGGGCGGCGACAGCCACATCTGACGGCGCCGGGCCGTCAACGGAGTGAATAGAATGGTGCCTTCGGGCTGGGCTTGGTGTCCGACATGGTTGTCCAGGGCACCGGCGGGTTGTGGTTCAAGGCCACAGCAGGGTTGGCGTTGGGGCCCCAGACGTTTCATGAGCAAACATAAATCAAGCAGATTTGGGTGACTCAATCTGCGCCACGTTGGCAGCTTGAATGTACTTGCTGATGATGAATGTGTGCTGGGCATTTGTGTGCCGCCGCCGAATGAGCTGGGGTGAGGTCATGACACGGAGATGCTTTAGGTTGAATTCGTTTCAACCTAACGTACGTGTGTTGTAACGCACGACTTGATGGCATTGAAGTCAAACGAGCATCAAAAGTCCCATCACCTCGATAGACATTGACCCACAAAAGATGCAGCTGCCGCAAGTCGTTTGCCATAGACGGATGATCACGTGTCCCTACATGAGCATTGCCCGGCGTAACGACGAATGCGTGTCTCTGTACGTCAATTGATGCCATCGGAACAAGGAAATCGTAGCATATAAGCATGGCATGGCGGTAACCCTACACCCTGTGCACATGCGTGTCAAATGATGTCGTGTTGCCGTCACGTCACACTGATGTCAGTTTATTGCACGACACACTATATCGCAGCCACCTTGGTGTCGACGCACCAGATCTGCCCAACGGCGTCAGTTCACGTAAAAAGAAAAGGCTTCAATATACATCAAAGTAATCCGATCGTACTCTCATGTCCCCAAAGGTCAGCGTCATACGATGTCGCCAGAAAGAACAATTACGTGACGTGAGGGGCATGTTCATGTCATCTTACGATGGGCACGAGCCAGAGACGCCGCATGCGGTCCACCAGCTCAGCTGAGCGTGTATAGCGGATCGAAGTGGAACAATCATTGAATTAAAGGTGTTGTTAATAGAGGTGTTGGAAGTAAAGGTGTTGTTACCGTGTTGGATAGTACCAGCACCTGCCTGCGGAGTACCACCTCAAGCACGGCGCCCGCATGCAGCTGGGCCTGTTTCTCAAGGTGCGGATCGAAGTGGAACAAAGATGTTTTTGCCGTGTTAGAATGTAATGCCAGCACCTGCATGTGGAGCACCACGTCAAGCACGGCGCCCACATGCAGCTGAGCCTGTTTCTCAAGGTGAGGGCTTCAAGGTGGTGTAACGTGGAGCCTGCAGGAGTACGCGTACGGGGTACAGCACCACTACGGCAAGGTATCAAAATCAAGAATGATCATGAAAACGCTCATGAGCGTCTTAGGACATTATTTACATCAAAGGCGGCACCATTCTCAAGCTTTGAAACACAGTCCGACTCGCCGCTTTGCGTCTTCGCTTTTCATCAAACTTGTCACACGTTCCGATCTAATCTAGGGTTCCTTCTTATTCTTGTCGACACGCACCACGCCGGGCGTAATGGAAATAGAGGCAGGAGCAGGGGGTGTAGTCCTTGCGAATCCCACCTGCAGCTAGACTCCAGTGGTAAGGGCGCAGCCTGGCTATCACGAGCAAGCGTTCGCCAATTGGCAGATACGTACTGGCAACTGCGCATTGGCACATTTACTGGAAGATGTCTGCCAAGCCTATGGACAGGCACTACTGACAGACGTCTCCCGAGCATGCAGCTGCTGCATTGACACCAACCTATTGACACATATCCGGACTGCCTGTATAGCTACCGGCGTAGATGTCTGCCACTGGCAGTTCGACAGCGGGTGACCGCCGAGCCCGGCGCACTTGTTGACAGATGTCCGCCAGCACCTTTTGCGTCAGCAGCGTCGACACCGTCACGCGTGCGTCGAGGTTTTGGTAGACCGCCCCGCTGCCGTAATGCCGCCCGTCGGGCGTCGGGCTCCGAGAGGTTTGTGCCCACCGGCATGAAGCGTCGCATCGTGGTCGCCAGGTCCACATACTGAAGGCCCTCGATCTCCATGTAGGTCGCTCCACACCGCGTCCAGGCCCAGAATCAGCACGTGCTCCACGTGCTCAGGGCCCGGCGCAGTGCGGAAGACGCGGCTGCCGATCCTGGAGTGGGACGGAGGATCAGCCGGCGGTCGGACAGGCATTTGCGCGTCCGCTCGGTGTCATACAGCTGCATGCTGCACACCAGGGATTCCGGCACGCCGCCCTCCACCTGAAAGCCGCATCACATTTGATCGTATTACAATGAATAAACTTTGCTGCCATGCGGCAGCCACCACCACAGGTTGCCTGCAGGTGATGACAGCGGCGCGTCCAGCAATGATGCTATCAGGTCACAACCCTGTGCAGGCAGGCGCATTACAGAACCAGATGCGAAGCGTATCCTGCACCTGCGCCTGCACCAATTGCGTGCACGCATGTGTTTGTCCTATGCTGCACAGTGACACCAGCCAATCATCGCCTCCAGGAGGTCTGGCAGATGGGCGCCGCTGCAGACATCAGGGATGCAGCGTTGCTTTACGCTGTCCCATTTGATCAGTTCGTCTCCCAAGCTGCCGCAGTCCGACCGGATTGGTAGATCATGGCCCGGCGTCGATGCTGTACGTCGCAGTGACGACAAGAATGTCGCACCGGTGCACAACAGGAAGACGAGGCACGCCGCTGCGACGGCATGACATGGAAGCAGTCAGAACTCGTTCATCACTCGATCTCGGAGACCCAGCAGCCATGCGTGGGAGCCTTCGCCCTTTCATGTGCTGGCAAGTTGTGGCTGCCGGACCTTGCAGCAGCCGAGCCGGAGGACTCGCGAAAGCGGGCGCCTGTCTCATGCTAGCCGAGGAGCTGAACAGAACTCCATCTTCCGGGCGGCATTTGCAGAGGACACCTGCTGCGACTTCTGGGCGGCCGCCTGGACCAGTTCCGTGCCTATCTGCTGCGTCAATAGTGAGGATCCCACGTTCCTTACTAGCACAATATGTCAATGTGATCCCGGAGTCCATGCCCGCACTGCCGCATGCGACTGCAGGGCATCCGAGTCCTGTGGATGATTCGGGAGTCTCGGGCCTGCAGAAAAAGGCAATTGTTCTAAAGGCATCCACCGAATGTCTTGCAGCGCAAGCTTTTGCAAAAGCTTGTGCCTGCACATGCCGCCGCGACTCTGGCCCTCCGAGCCGCGCATGATCACCTGCTTACCTCTCTCTCACAGCGGCCTGCACGCTCGTGCGGGCGGGGCTCCGCCAGAAGTTTGGCATCGGCACGCCTATGGGCACTGCGCCGTCGCTCGCCACTCTGGAGCGGTGAGCACAGTAAGATCTCGCGAGAAGCATGAGTCGAACGAATCCAGAGCGTGCGACATAGAGCGAGCATTACTGTATGCCGAGCTGACCAGGAAGCTTCCCGGACGTTGTTTCCCAGACCCTTCTCACGCGATGCACGCAGGGACTTCTTCGTGGTCTGCGCCTGCTGGCCGTGCACCATCATGCAGGAGGCCGCGGAGGTCCAGGTGCATCTAATTTACTCATATGTCCCCTTTTTGACCGTGATGTGCTCTGCAACTGTCAGTGTGTTGCACTACTGTTATGGCGTTGGTTATTGATGGTGACGACATGGCCCGAGGGTGGGCGGCGGGCCTGAACGGCCTGAAAACTGACGATGCTCCTCAGGACCCTTGCAGAAGAAGCATGCAATGTTTGCGAGTTTCACGGCTTCACCCCATCTCCGCACTGCAGTTCCGGGAGGGCCTGGCCGCCAGCGAGCCGCTGCTGCCGCCGTGGGAGGCCGCCGCAGAAGCGGCTGCCGCCGACCCGGCCGCCGCGCCGCAGCCGATAGTCATGCAGGCCGCGTGACGATTCAGTGCACATGGCTGCGGCTCAGTGGTTGCGGCGCTGGGTGGCCGGGATGCCGACCGGACGTCCCTGACGACGATACTGACAAACAAATTTGCGGCCACATTAACTCCTGACAAACAAATCTGCGGCCACTTTAAAGTGGCCGCAGATCAGATGATTGCACACCGCCACAGCAACGACAACTTGGCAAGACAGCTGCAGGCGCATGTGTGAGCATATTATATTTGACGAGTAGCACTGCTCTGTCGTTGGTCGACGATGCTCTGTGGACGCACTGGAACTGTCCTCACAATGCTTGAAAAAGCCTAGATGACAGTGGAGCACGATAGCCGGTAGCAAGGTCAGAGTCGGTATTGATATTTCACGGTCGGCGTGATCAATCAAGAGTTGGAATCCAGGCCGATGGCACTGCAAAGTTCCAAAGCCAGCACAGAATGTCTCCAATCAGCGCGGCATGCCACTCCGTCTCTGTGCAATTGAAGCCCTCCCGGCAGCGGCGCTCCAGGCTGATTAGCTGCCAGCTCGGCCCTACAGCGTTTCAGAATCTGGGCTGCCTGTTTGGCCCTACTGCCGCTGCAGCGCCATCTCCGCTTCCAGCTGCCCGTTGACGACCGCCAGCCACTGCCGCGCCAGCTGCTTCTGCCGCGCCCGGTACACCACGCACGCATGCACCGACGACGGCAGGCGCGCCTTCTGCAAGGCAGATACGTGAATTCATACATAATTCACATATAAATTTACATGTAAATTCATATATAAATTCTTGTTCATGAAAGTCAACCCGGGCGAAGGATACAAAAGCAAGTTCCACGCAGCCGATAACGGCAGGCAGGCCTGCGCATATGAACCTTGGGTTGTAATCAGTTGCTCCCGAGTGCATGATCCAGCAATGGGAACCACGCATGGCAAACGGACGACGACATGCGAGCCTGCAAAAACGGGTGTCAGTAGTTTATTTCCCGTTTTACAGGGACCGCGTCAACTGCGCGAGCGGGTGCGCCTTTTCCAGCCGGGTGCTCGGAACGGCTCTGTCGCCGGCGGTGAACGAGCGGCCCTGCGGCTGAGACCGCTGCTGCGTCTGTCCGCCGCCAGGCTGTGCTGGAAGCGCAGGGTGCGTTGGGCCTCCAATACCGCGAGCGAAAGCGCGGTGCCTCCGAGGACAAGGAGCGCAAAAGGGAATCGGCACGAAACCCTAAACCCTAGCGCACACCTGGGACAGCAGCGCGGCGTCTGCTTCCAGCGGCCCGGTCCCGTCGAGACCCTCCATCGCCTCCGCCTGCAGGACGTTGCAGTGTATATCGTACTGCCGGAGGTGATGGTGACTTCTGTTCCAATGGAACAACACGAGGTTTCAGCAGAGCTGCGGCACCGCTGGCACGCGCGGCATCCCGCTCCAGCTGCCGCCCTGCTGCGTGCGGGCAGAGCAGTTGCGTTTGGAGTTGAGTCAGGTTTCATGTAGCAGGGGTGCCGGCGCCAGGGTGCGCCCTCTGGCCTTCTGCGTCTGAGGCAGACAAGTCAGCACAATATGCTAAACCCTAAACCCTGCCCTGCCTGCCCCGATCCGGAGCTTGGAAACTCAAGAAGCCGTCGGTGCACTAGAACAACGCCGAACAAGCAAAAAGGAATCATAGAACACAAAACCGCGTTTTCGCCTCCAGTAGCCGAGCCAGGCTGACGAGTGCCTCATTCCTGCTGCGTTTTCAAACGTTCATATGGCCAGAAGCTTTAAGCGGACCTCGGGAACATCGGTGGAAATCACCTTAGCCTCTAGCAGCCGAGCCAGGCCGGTCATCCACAGCACTGTTTGCATGTGCCGTTGCAGCCTTGAGAACCCAGAAAGCCGCCGGTAGACTCAATACTTTATGAGGACAAGGGAAGAAAGAACAAAGAAAGGAAGGACGAAATACAGGTGCACAAGAGTACTCTGGCTTCCAGCGGCCGAGCCAAGCTGGTCAGCACCGCCATGCCCAGCGCCGCCGCACGCTTTACAGATCCAAAACGCCAGAAGTTGAGCTGCAGTCGGAAGGGGAAGAAAAAGTAGCAACACAATGTTTGGTGAACATCGAAACTGTGCCTTGGCCTCCAGCAGCCGCGCCAGGCTGATCAGTGTACCACTCCTGCTGCACCTTTCACCAGCTATGTTCCCAGAAGTTCGGGACGACCTCGAAAACATTGGCGGGTATCACCTTCGCCGCCAGCAGCGGCGCCAGGCAGGTCTTCACCACCATGCCCAGCGCCGCCGCAGCTTTGCTAATGTCGTCGGAAAGGCACACAGTGAAGGCAAGGTAAATTCGACCTAGTATTCAATAGACAAGGCGAAAACTAATCAGAAACGTGCCTTGGCCTCCAGCAGCCGAGCTAGGCTGGTCAGCACCGCCATGCCCAGCGCCGCCACGGCCACCTCCGGCACCTCCGGCTGCTTCCCGCTTCCGGCCGCCGCCGGACCCGCCGCCTGGGCGGCGCCGGACGAGGGCTCCTGCTGCGCAGCTTTCCTTGCTTCCAGCTGCTGCAGCTGCGCCGCCAGCTGGGCGGGCTCCATGACGAGCGCCTCGATAGTCGCCACCACATCGCTGGGAATCGCGCTGCAAGACGAGAGTGAATGCTAGGAAATGATAGCTGTCAGAGCAAAGAAGGTGGGATGATCTCCATGACGAGCGCCTCGATTGTCGCCACCAGATCGCTGGGAAGTGAGCTGCGTGGCACAGAAACAGGACACCGCTCTCGAAATATGACATGACAGTGAATATGTATGAGGAGGGTAATAGTCGGGCTCTGTGAAGGGTGCCTTAAGCGTCTTTGCCGGATCTGCTGGTAGCCCCTGCGCGATAACTCGTTCGTAGTCGCGAAGCTCAATGCAGATATATTTCACCTGCTTGCAGAGTCCAGCGGCGGCAGAAACAGCCGCGGCCGCGGGCCGTGCATTGCGAGTGCTGCCTATGGTCAGCACGTGAACAGGGGATCCCACCTGGGCCGCCACATCCCCACCCACCTGGTTTTGGCGTCCAGCGGCGGCCCGGCCGCAGGCCCCTCGCCGCAAGCAGGTCCACACGTGCGTGAGCCGCTCGTTCTTGAGCGGCCACAACGCTTGTTTGTTCGATCTGAATGACAGAGCGTCTCGGAATTTAGTCAGTGAAAAGGGCTGTCACCTCTCGGGAGCTGTCCAGCGGCGGCAGAAACAGCTGCGGCCGCAGGCCCCTTGCCGCTGGCAGGTCCACCCGCGCCGTGAGCAGCTCATCCCGTTCGGCCGCCGGCAAGGTGCATTACTTTGTCGTTTTGAACACATGCAAAACAAACTCACCTATCTGCGGCGACCAGTGGCGGCAGGAACAGCTGCGGCCGTAGGCCCTTCGCCGCGAGTAGGTCCACCCGCGCCGTCAGCAGCTCGTCCCACTCGACCGCCGGTGGCAGCGGGCAGGCCACCATGAGCACGTCGTGCGGACCGCCCTCCTCCACGAAACCTGCCAAAAGATAAGCTGTCGTTGATGGTACCAGCGAAGCATGCTAGCAGACAGTGCATGTGAAACAGCCCCTGACAGTAGTGCTGATGCGGACCTGTTTTCGCCAAAGCACAGCGGATTGGTGTGACGCACCAGAGCGGGGCGTGACGGCTCGCCGACCCCTGTGTCTGCGGCCGAAAACGCGCTTGGCCCGCCACCACCTATTTCCACGCTAGATGGACTGGCGCCTTCATTGGACGACGTGAATATGCAATTTCCCGAAGCAAACGCAACTCACCGTAGTGAAACAGTAGCTCCTCGTTGCTCTTGTCGCCGTAGCTGATCGCCAGCTCGGCCCCTGCGGCGGGCTGCCACCTGTGCGGCGTCACCAGCGCCACCTGCAGGCCTCCTTGACGTAGATGATCAACCAATATATTTCATTAGTAAGTATGCAAGTGGACAAGTGTCAGTGTGCCAGAGGTGTCTGCGCGGCAGGCTTCATTGTGCGGCCCCCCCCTGCGGCGAAATAGCAGCCAGGATGTACTATTGCAAGAATCAGGAGACTGGGAATTCACCGCTCGACACATCTGGACATGCGTGTCAGAAGTGCAGTTGTGTCGGGACAGAGACGACGGGGGAAAGCCAAAGCAACATGTCAGCTGTAAAATCGTTCGGCAATGTGGTGGTGACTTTGCAAGTGGCATCACGTGCGGCCGCCCATGGGGTGCCCCACATGCGCAAAAGGCAGCAACGCCTTTTGGGTAAAGGCCAAAAGCCTTTTGTGGAGGGGTAAAAGCCCTATCAGGACGCAATCACCTGGTCCCCGCGCAGCTCCCAGCGGCAGTTGGGGCCGGCGCTGTGGTTGCAGAAATCCAGGCCTGGCACGATGGCCTCTGTGGCGGCGGAAGCCCCGCCACAGCCACCGCCTCCGTCTGCCTGGGAGAGGTTCTGCGCTCTGGACCTGCGCCGCAGGAAACTTCTTCTCTGCACACAGGTTTCGGTGGTCGCCTCTAACTGCCGGTGCCGCTGGGGCGGCACTGCAGGCAAGTGTGGGGACGAAGCCAGCTTCAGGGCATCCTTATTTGCGGTTGCATCGAACATCCAGGTTGTTTCGCAGCTTACCCCCCTGCCGCTCTAGCCGGCAGGGCTTGGCTATCTTTGGCTGATTGGCTCGTGGTTTCCACTGCACGGAGGTTGCAGTGCACCTCCGTGTCAATACACATCGGTAGTGCAGGCGCGGAAGCTCAGCAGAAGCGAGGGGCGCACCAGAAGACGGAGTAGGCCCACAGGAAGTCGCGGAAGCTGCTGTCGGCAACCTCACCCGCCTTGCGCATCAGGTCGTGCACGTGCGGCTGCAGCCGTGCCCACTCCTTTTGCAGCTGCACTAATTTCCGCCTGTGCAGGTGATTGGTCAGTTCGACAACGAGCTGCATCAGGTCGTGCACGTGCGGCTGCAGATGCGCCCACTCCAGCTGCAGCTGCGCCGTCCTCCGCCTGAATGATGTGCATATGAGCTGTTGGACTTTCGTCGCACGGAAGGTGTGGTCATATTTCCTGCTCCGAAGGATTGTAACCGAGACTGCGGCGGCGCTGCGGCGAGCCAGCTCATGCCAAAACCAGGCAGAAAAATGCTGGACGAGGTGCCAGGCCAGGGAATGTGGGACGTACTCCGTTGCGGCGTGCAGCGTAGTGCCCTGCAGCTCCCGCATCTCCGCCTCCCTGCACCAGAGATTGATCATCAACATGGATATACACATACATGTGACTATGATAAGCAGATGGAAAGTTGTTCGTAGATCTGCACATGGAGCAGTAGCTTATAGGTATGCAAGGTCAGATGGCACTCTGGCACTCTGGTCTTGTGAGCGCAGGAATGCACAGGCTGAGTCATGCTGGGCGACACGGCAGGGCGGGCTCACTCGAAGTGCAGGGGCGTGCAGAACGTCCGCGGCAGCAGGTTCAGCCAGGGCGCCATCGGTGACCGCTCCCCTCGCTTCCTGCACTCCATGCAATGCATTGGAATCCCGAAGAAATGCAGCCCGGGAACAGGGAAGTAGCTTCTTCAGACACTGACAACACGCTCTGGATTCGTCATGGTCAAGTGAGCGTGCGTCAGCAAGTGTCACCGAATCTGCACGGGTCCCATTCTTCAGTGGGACACGCACCTTTCCATGAGCAGCAGCAGCATGACAGCTGTCCGCTCGTCGAGTGTGCCTGCACAGTCCAAGCGTCAATTTTGAGGGTTGAGGCACGGCTGTAGTGCGGCCGACCGACTCGCATATAAAAAAATTAAATTAAATAAATTGCCCCCACATGGGCGCGGCTGACCTCCCCGCCAATTGAAAAAGGCAAATGCTCTTGGAGTTGTGAGGAGCCGCAGGACTTTCTGCCAGCATGAAATGCACTTTACACCCCCTGGTGCAACACTTGAAGCAACAGAAAGATGCGTCACCATCTTGCAGCAGCCGCTGGAAGTCTGGCCCCAATATCGGATCCGAAGTGGCTGTTGCAGCGGAGACTGCCGCCGCCAAAGGGAACGTGGCCAGCAGGACATCGTGCTGGCTGCGGCGCAGCCAGTGCCAGGCGCCGGACAGCCAGTGCCCTGCACCAATGCAGGATGGGGAAGGCAGGTGTGAGCACATGAAGAAAACATCAGAGGGGCAGGTCGCCAGCACAACGCCATGCTTGCTGTGGCGCAGCCAGTGCCAGGCGCCCCCTGAGGTCCCTGCAGCATCGTGTCAAAGTAAAGGAATCGAGTTACTCCACACAGTCAACAGCGGGAATCCCGCCAGCACAGTGGCGTGCTTGCTGCAGCGCAGCCAGTGCCATGCGCCAGACATCCAAGAGCCCGCAGTTTACGCATTTACGCAACGACGCAAGAACAAGGGAGGGTGAGCAATGGGCTGTGCCAGGCACTGGATCCAGAGCCCAGCAGAACGTCAACTCACGCAGGAGCTGTGATGCATCTCGTGTATCGACCGGGGGGCATGTGGCTCTTTCTTAGTTCACTGTAAATCTACGTGTTGGGGTGCTGCAGTGTTTCTCACCTGGGCCGCCGCCGTCTGACGAGTGGCTGGTGCGCATTAGGGTCAGGCCGGCGCCCGCACCCTGCGCCCAGCATGCCCGCACTTTCAGCAAGATGCAGGGCAACACGATCAGACTCTGCTTGAGCGAGGAGACAAGGGGTTGATGACGAGGAATAATCTGGAAACTAGCCAGAGAACGGCGTAAGACTTGGAATTGACGCGTGCCTCATCCAGGCGCATAAGCAGTCTCTCCCCCTATGTGAACGCAATCGAAACCACAAGATGTTTGTCAAAAGTTTTCATCGAAAGGGCCACCCACCCAGTTAAATGAGCAGCGTGCAGCCCACCGGTCACATAGCATCGTTTCTGAGCACACAGCATCGTTTCTCCAGCGGCCGGCTGTCCTCGCCCTTTTTTTCAGGACCCCTCTTCATGCTTCACGACGATTCGTGGTGCATCGTCCCGGAAGCAGGGCAGGATCCCGGCTTCTCTAAATGCACCATGAGGAGGCACACACATGCCCCAGCGGCTCACCGCTGGCGAGGCCGCAATGTCGACGCCTGCCGCATCGCCGCCAGCGGCAGCGAGCCACCGCCGCAGCCGTCCCAGGTCACCGGACACGCCGCCCGCGACCTCCTCTGCCGTCATAAGAAAGGGCCGCTGCAGCGCCGGCGGCCGCCGCTGCCCCGGCCCCGCATGCTGCCCTTCCTGCCGTGCGGCGTCGGCGGGCGCCGCCGCGGCTGGCCGGGCGTGAGTGGAGCCGGGCCCGGGCGCCGCAGCAGACGCGGCTGCCAGTGATACCAGCGGCGCCGCCTCGCAGCGAGCGGCGTCTGAGGGGCTCTGCCGCGACAGGCCGACTGCCACGACCGCCGCAAAGGCCGCAGCAGCGGCCGCCGCCGCCACGGCGGCCGCGGCGGTGCGTGCTGCACGGCCATCAGCGGCCACAGCAGCCCCGTCAGCATGCACGGAGCTGACTGCCTGGCCGCCGCCGGCGCTGCCACCATCACCGGTGCTGCTAGCCTGGGAGGCGAGCCACCTGCAGGCCGGCGCTGCCGATCCACACCTGTGCGCAAACCATGAGATAAAAGGATGCTCCTGAGACAGGTGACTTTGAAGCGACATTCGAGAATACTGAAGAATCAATCGTGCTTTCTCCATGTTTGTGCATGCGATTATTTTCTGTGTACAAAACATCGCCACACAACGTTGTTGTTTGCTGGGCGCCGCACCCTGCGGCATGGTGCGGTGTCGCAAGCGGCAAGCGCTGCAGCATGCTCCCCAGGCTGCGCTGCATGGTTATGTTAGTCAGGGCTCGATGACAGTCGGTCTGGCTGGTTCGAAGACGTCAGAGATGAGCAGGAGGGCAGGAAGTCAGAATGCACGAATGAACTTCAGCGCAACAGGCCGTGCAGCTGATCAGCACGCTGCCCGCCGATGCAAGCGATCCCCTGTGGTGTGCCGGAGCGAGGACAAGCAGCAAATGGACTGCACGGCGTTCCGGAACGATGTTGTAGACAAGAGCACCGGGACTCTGGATCGGGTCGGGCTGAAAAGTGGGAAATTTCACGCACTGGCAAATTCGGTTGTTGATTGCGCATGTGCACCTCGCGGGTTGAATCCCGTTCAGTCTGACGTCGCCAACCCCGTCAAGAGCGGCAGACAGCGGGCTGCAGGCCGAGATCGTGCGTACAGGGAGGCTGACCTGGCCAGGTCCGTTGTCCCAACTCGCTGTTTTTGGTTACCCTCGCCGTTTAGTGTCTCATGCCGTCCGACCACCTGGGCGCCCGGCCAGCAGCCTCAACATATAACTTTTGGTGTCATGTGCATGGTGGCGACTTGTCCTGTGCGCCTGTGCTTAGCCGCTGCCAGGTGCATCAGATGCTCTAATCAGCCCCGCCAAAGCTGAGCCCGCATCGGCCCGCAGATCTGTTTGGCGACTCAAAATCGTCTCAGGGTTATTCCTCCGGCCTCGAATTTTCCGAGCTGCTTCCACGGTGTCTAGACCTGCCAGCGAGATGCACTGATGTGCCACGGCGCGCTTGTGGCGCACAACCGTCACGATTTGCCGACGCAATCTCGTGGGTGCACAGGCGCATGAGCGCCACCGGGGGATTCTCGGCGGCCATTAGTAACGGCATCAGCAGCGCCTGGCGCAGGTTGTCGGGAGTCGGCGCCCCTGATATGATATCTTTGCAGAAACAGGCGCACATCAAGGTGTGTCCTGTCCACCTCTTCACAGGTCAGAATGCTGGTCGGAATGCCATTTTATTGGCCGCAAAGGCACCTTACGTCTGCTCCCAAGGCAGAAGATCGGCAAGAACTGATTGGCACCAAATGCGCTTGTCAATGAAAGCGCAGGCCTGCTGTTTGCTCTCTGATGACTCTGGCAACAAGTGATCACACTGCCATTCTGCTGCGACAGACAGAGGAGGCGCCCCACGAGCAGGTGGCGGAGACTGAGGCTCCCGCGGCGGAAGCAGCAGAGGCTGCGACGCCGACACAGCCCAAGAAGCGTGGCCGCCCGCCAGGCAGCGGCAAGAAGCAGAAGGTGCGTTGTTGGACCCTTTAGAGACGCACAGTGGAGGCTGTGCCCTGAGGAAACCACTGGACATCGCCTGCATTCAGCCTTGCAGCCAGCACAGTCCCTCTACAATTCAGGTTGACGGAGCTTCATCAAAGGCACCTCAGGTTCACGTATATTGCAAGCACAGCTGCTTGCATGGGGTGGAGCTTTGCACTGACGTCCCTCTTGCTGAAGCAGAACGCCCTGTCCATTCACGGTGTTAGGAACGCAATTCGGAACCCAGTTTTGCACAAAGTTTTTCTGATATTGCAGGCAGCGGCATGCGCGGCAGACGGCGCCGGCAACGCAGCCGCGGGGCAGCCCAAGAAGCGCGGCCGGCCGCCCGGCAGCGGGAAGAAGCAGAAGGCGGAGGCTGCAGCAGCGCCAGAGGCCGGCGCCGACGGC
>JAABUM010004252.1_pt1 | contig 16399 bp, 16 predicted proteins | sample 5559161 | NCBI WGS metagenome assembly JAABUM01 (sample SAMN10711868, study PRJNA513369) | rock metagenome | isolation source: Antarctica rocks | place: Antarctica: Victoria Land, Siegfried Peak nord
TCCGCGAAACGACCAGCACCACCCGGAGAAGCCGGCAGACCGGCCGAACAAACGCGCCCGCAACCAGCAACATCAACCGAAGCGAACCAGCCCACCGTCAGACCCCGATCGGTGGATCCAGGCTTAAGGACACAGCGGATGACTGCCGACAACAACAGTCGTCTCCGCCCTTGTTGATCGTCGGCGCTCGCCTGGCAACAAATCCGTCAGCAGTGGCCAGCCTTGCCGTTAGATGCTCATCGCCGCAATGTTGAAGTGTGCGCTGGTTTGCTGGTCGGCGGTGGCCGATGGTGACTGTCGCCGATCCAGCGGGTCACTCGATGACGGAGAAAGTCACCGGAATCGCCGTGGCCGCCTCGATGCCGGAGGCGGCGGTGCTGCAGCGGTTCGGAACTTCCGGCGATGCTGGTCTGTCCCTGGATGAGGTGACGCGGCGGCGCGGTCGGTACGGTCCCAACGCCGTCTCCTCGCATCGTGCCCGGTTCTTACCGGTGCTCTGGCATCAGCTCAAGTCGCCGCTGCTGGGTTTGCTGATGTCGGCTGCTGTTGCGTCGTATTTCGTCGGTGAACGCAGCGACGCTGTGATCATCGGCCTGATCGTGGCACTGTCGGTTGGTTTGGGGTTTGTCAACGAGTACCGGGCTGAGAAGGCTGCCGAGGCGTTGCACTCCCAGATCCACCACGAGACCGTGGTGATCCGCGCGGGTAGTTCCGGCCAGGGTCGATGTGGCCGACCTGGTGCAGGGGGACGTGGTGGAGCTGCGACTGGGCGATATCGTTCCCGCCGACATCCGGTTGCTCAAGGTGACATCACTGGCCTGTGATGAGGCGGTGCTCACCGGTGAGTCGCTGCCGGTGGACAAGAGAGCTCAGACGGTGCCGGCCGGGACACCGCTGGCCGAGCTCATCGGGTGCGTGTTGATGGGCACCGTGGTGCTTGCCGGCAGCGGCCGCGGTGTGGTGGTGGCCATCGGCCGGGCAACGGAGTTCGGGAAGATCGCCGCCGGACTGAGCACCCACCAGCTGGACACCGAATTCCAGGTGGGGCTCCGCAAGTTCTCCCTTTTACTGGTGTACGTGGCAGGCAGCTTGACCACCTCGATCTTCGTGATCAACGTGCTGTTGCACAAACCGATCCTGGATACATTGCTGTTCTCTTTGGCCATCGCCGTCGGCATCACCCCGCAACTGCTTCCCGCGGTGGTCTCCAGCAGCCTGGCCGCCAGGTCCCGCCGGATGCGCCTGCGCAAAGTTCTGGTCAAAAGGCTGGTCTGCATCGAGGATCTCGGTGACGTTGACGTGTTGTTCACCGACAAGACCGGCACCCTGACCCTGGGCCGCATCGACTACATGCGGGCCGTCCCCAGCGGCCCGACCTCGCCGACCGAGCTCCTGCAATGGGCGGACTCCCACTGGCCGACCGCGCGGTCGTCTATGATATGGATGAACACTTGATCTGGAGGTGACTTGATGACGACGGTTGAAGAAGTACTGCGTGTCTACGGAGACGGCATCGAGGTCAACGACTTCGCCGATCAACTTGCCGATGCGCTGCAAGGCAGAGTTGCACCCGATCCGCGGGCTCTGTCCGAGCACGACCAGCAGGTGCTCGCCCAAATCGGCGTTCCCGCCGCCGACATGGCCGGCCATCCGCGTGTCGCTGGACGGGCAGTGGTCGACACAGCTGCTGAGCTCGTGACGGGGATCTCGACGCTGCTGCCAGCCGCAGACGTGGCTACGAAGCTCAACCGATCCGTCGTCAGGGTTCGTGGCGCAATTGCCGACGGATCCTTGTACGGGGTGAAAGTGGGGCGGAGCTGGCTACTACCTCAGTGGCAACTGACCGCCGCCGCGGGTCCGATTCCGCATCTGCGAACGATCATCGCGGCAATCCCGCACGGAACTTCGGCGGTCACCATGCAGCGGGTGATGACCGAACCCACGGACGAGTTGTTCCTCGACGGTCAGGCCGTGTCCCCTCGAGACTGGTTGATCGCCGGGCGGGTCGCCGCTCCTATCGTTGAGATGATCGAGCAGCTTTACGCGTGGTGAAGCTGCCACGCACACCGCCGGTCACCCTGTCGATCGACGACTCGGATCTGACCGGGTGGACCTATCCGTCGATGGCACGGATCCACGGTGTTGTTGGTGCCTACGCTTTGCCCTGGCACCAGCTACGGCACTTCGGCCCGACGGCCACCCGGTTCGATCCGCATCCATATCCGGCTCAGCATCACGCGGACTACGCGGTCCTCTACGCTGCCGCCGACGTGGACACGGCACTGGCCGAGGTGTTCCAGCATGGACGTGTCGTTCAGCCAGCGGCCCCGAACCGGCCGACGCTGACCGTCTGGCGGCCGACCCGGACTTTGCGGCTATTGGATATCCGCGGTCAATGGCCGATCCGCCAAGGCGCCTCCCACGTGCTCAACACCGGCCCGCATGCGGTGTGTCGACAATGGGCCCACGCGATCGCCGATCACCCGCAGCACGTCGACGGCATCCTGTACACCTCGTCCATGACCGGCCAGGACGCTGCCGCGCTGTTCCTACCTGCTGAGGACTCGTTTCCGGCCGCACCCGAATTGTCGCTGCCGCTCGACCACCCCGGGCTGGTCGGTCCAGTAGTCGCTGCAGCGAAGCGGATCCGATACGCACTCGGCTGAACCGCGGCCACCCCGCTTGGCGGCCCGCGCCGCGCGCCTGGAACGGGTGCTCCGCCCGCCGGTGTACCCAGTAGTGGAACCGGCGGGAATGCCGGTGGCGGCCGGTCTGGCTTTGCAACGGTGAATAGCGCCGGGTTAGGGGTGGATGGGGTGTTGGCTGTGGTGGGCTTTGCCGGCGTGTAGTTGCAGGGCGCTGGTGACGAGGGGGAAGTGACTGAACGCTTGGGGGGTGTTGCCGAGTTGACGGTGGGCGGTGGGGTCCCATTCTTCGCTGAGCAGGCCGACGTCGTTGCGTAGGGTGAGCAGCCGTTCGAACAGTTCGGTCGCGTCGGTTTGTTCGCCGGCCAGGTGTAGTGCGTCGACGAGCCAGAAGGAGCAGGCCAGGAACAGCCCTTCCCCGCCGGTCAGGCCGTCGTCGGAGTCGGTGGTTTGGTAGCGCTTGACGAACCCGTCCTCGGTCAGGCCGGTTCGGATGGCGGTGATGGTGCCCAGCACCCTCGGATCGGTGGGGGGCAGGAACCCGACGCGGGGGATCATCAGCAGGCTGGCGTCCAGGCCGGGCGCGCCGTAGGACTGGGTGAAGGTGTTGCGGTCGGCGTCGTAGCCGTGGGCCAGGACGTCGGCGTGGATGGTGTCGCGGAGGGCTTCCCAACGGTCGGCGGGGCCGTCCAGGTCGGGGTGGGTGCGCACGGCCGTGGCCATCCGGTCGGCGGCGACCCAGGCCATGACTTTGGAGTGGGTGAAGTGGCGGCGGGCGCCGCGCATCTCCCACAGTCCGTTGTCGGGTTGGTTCCAGTTGCCTTCCAGGTGTTCCATCAGCGCGACTTGCAGGTCCCAGGCGTCGTCGTGCGCGGCGAGCCCGGCGTTGCGGGCCAGGGCGAGGCCGTCGAGGGTTTCGCCCCAGACGTCAAGTTGAAGTTGATCGGAGGCGGCGTTGCCGGTCCGCACGGGTTTGGAGTTTTCGTATCCGGCGAGCCAGGGCAGTTCGGCTTCGGGGAGCCGCCGGGTGCCGTCCAGGGAATACATGATTTGCAGGTCGGCGGGGTCTCCGGCGACCGCCCGGAGCAGCCATTCCCGCCAGGCCTTGGCCTCGTCGAGGTAGCCGGCGGAGATCAACGCCTGCAGGGTGTAGGTGGAGTCGCGTAGCCAGCAGTAGCGGTAGTCCCAGTTGCGGGGGCCGCCGATCTGCTCCGGCAGCGACGTGGTCGCTGCGGCGACGATGCCGCCGGTCGGCTGGTAGGTCAGCGCTTTGAGCGTCAGCAGGGAACGGGTGACCGCATCTGAGTAGGGGCCGTTCACCGGGGAGCCGCGTTGAGCCCAGGTTGTCCAGAAGGCGACGGTGTCGGTGAGGGCACGTTCGGCGTCGACCGGTCGTGGTGGCGGTTCGTGGCTGGGGTTCCAGGTCAGCACGAACGGCACCCGGTCCCCGGCCCGGACGGTGAAGTCCGACACCGTCGACAGCTCGTGGCCTTGGGTGGGAGCCGGTGTGCGTAGCGCGACCCGGTCGGGGCCGGCGATCGCCTCCATCCGGTCGGCGTGGTGGCGGACCCAGGGCACCACCCGGCCGTAGTCGAACCGCAGCCGCAGCTCGCAGTGCATCGCGACGCGACCGTCGATGCCTTCCACGATGCGCACCACATCCGGGGCATGGCCACGAGGGGGCATGAAGTCGGTGACCCGCACGGTCCCCTCCGGGGTCCGCCATTCCGTCTCCAGCACGAGGGTGTTCTCCAGGTAACGCCGGCTGGTGCACACCCCGCCCGCGGCGGGCGCGACGGTCCAGTGCCCGGCGTCGGGGGTGTCCACCAGCGCGGCGAAGCAGGCGGGGGAGTCGAATCTGGGCAGGCACAGCCAGTCGATCGACCCGGTTGTGCTGACCAACGCGGCGGTCTGCAGGTCACCGAGCAGGGCGTAGTCCTCGATGCGGCTCATGCGCTGATCGTGCCAGTTGCCCAGATGCGAGCCACCCGCGCAGTCCGCCGGGCCGTCCGACCCGCCTTGCGGCAAGGCCGGTGCCGCGGTATCGCCGCCGGCTTTGATTCACTGAACGCTTCATCGGCCAGACAAGCGGCTGACCCGCCCACCCGGGGCGAATACGCCGACTATTGGTGGGAGCGCTCATGATGTTGCAGGGCAAATCGATCGTCGTCACCGGCGGCAACAGCGGCATCGGCGAGGCAATCGTGGTCGCGGCCGCCGCGGAAGGCGCGAACGTGGTCATCGACTACGTCGCCCACCCGGAAGAGACCACCGAGCTGATCGCGAAGGTGGAGGCGGCCGGCGGGCACGCCGTCGGAGTGCAGGCCGACATCACCCAGGCAGCCGACCTGCAGAAGATGATGCAGACGGCGGTGGACACCTACGGCCGGTTGGACGTTCTGGTCAACAACGCCGGCATCGAGACCCGCACGTCGCTGCTGGACACCACCGAGGCCGACTTCGACAAGGTCATGGCCATCAACATGCGCAGCGCGTTCTTCGCCGCCCAAGCCGCCGCGAAGCAGTTCATCGCCCAGGGCGGCGGCGGGTTGATCCTCAACATCTCCTCGGTGCACGAAGACTGGCCGATGCCCGGCAACATCGCCTACTGCGTTTCCAAAGGCGGGATGCGGATGCTGACCCGCACCGCCGGAGTGGAACTGGGCCCGCACGACATCCGGATGGTGAACATCGCCCCCGGTGCGGTGGCCACCCCCATCAACGCCTCCACTGAGGCCGACCCGGCCAAAATGAAAACGCTCGACGCCGCGATCCCCCTCGGGCGGATGGCGCAACCATCCGACATCGCCGACGTCGTGGTGTTCCTGGCCTGCGGCAAAGCCGGGTACATGACCGCCACCACCGTCGTCATCGACGGCGGCATCATGCAAGGCAGCGTCGGACTGTGACCGCCAGCCCCCGGTCGTCGCGGACGTCCCCGCGCCCCCAAGTTGTGGTGGTGGGTTCCGGGTTCGCCGGTTTCTTCGCCGCCCGCAAACTGGCCCGAGCCGACGTCGACGTGACGGTGCTGTCAGCGACGGACGGCATGCTGTATCAGCCGCTGTTGCCCGATGTTGCGGTCGGAACCGTCGACCCCCGATCCGTCGTCGTCCCGCTCACCTCGACGCTCCGCGGCGCGACGCTGCTGCGCGCGCAGGCCACCAGTGTCGACTTCGATAAACGCCTCGTGCGCTACACCAGTGCGAACGGCGGGCCCGGTGAGGTGACTTATGACCGGCTGCTGCTGGCGCCGGGGAGCGTCACCCGCCTGCTGGACATCCCAGGGCTTGCCGATCACGCGATCGGGTTGAAAACGATCACCGAAGCCCTGTACCTCCGCGATCATGTCCTGCTTCGGCTGGAGACCGCCAACAACCTCACCGATCCGGCCGCCCGGCGGGCAGCGCTGACCTTCGTCGTCGTCGGCGCCGGCTACGCTGGGGTCGAGCTCACCGCCCAGATGGCGCGACTGACCCGCAACCTGCTACCGCTGCACCCAGCTATCGCCGCTCGCGACGTGCGGTGGGTACTGGTCGACGCCGCGAAGGCGGCGATGCCCGAACTCGGCGCGCGCCTGGGCGACACCGCAATGCAGTTGCTGAAGAAGCGGGGCGTGGATGTACGCCTGGAAGTCAGCGTCTCTGCGGTCACCGACTCCGAAGTCAGCCTCACAGATGCACCACCTTGGATTGCAGCACCCTGATCTGGTGTGCCGGGGTCACCGCCAACCCCCTCATCGACACCCTCGGGCTGGCGAAGACGAAGGGCCGGCTCGACGTGGATGCGTTCCTGCACCTGCCCGGCCACCCTGAGGTGTATGCCGCCGCCGTTCCCGACCTGACCGAGCCCGCCGATGACCACGGCGACCGCCCGCTGTGCCCGCCGACCGCGGGAACACCCCCACGATCCCGGTGGCGGTCCACCCACGCCCGGCATGGAGCGACCCACCGCCGACAGGACTGCGCACACCAGGACTGCCCGCACCGTTCGCCGGTGCGCCGGTGCGCCGGTCAGCCCGGTGGTCGGGTTGACCGGCGGTGGCGGCAAGTTGTCTCCGGGTAGCTGACAACCCGCCAGCAACAAGGCGGCGGCAATGCCCAACAGCAGCCGGAACGGTCGGCGGCCGTTCATCGGTGGGCTCCACGGTCCGGGCGGTCTACGTCAACACCCTCATGCTCCAAGACGTCCTGGCCGAGCCCGTGTGGGCGGACATTCTCACCCCGGCCGACCGGCGCGGACTGACCCCGCTGTTCTGGATGCCCTTGCTGCCCTACGGGGAGGTCCACCTGGACATGAGCTCCCGCCTGCGCCTCGGGCCCGGGGCATGACGTTCACCGCGGGATGGACCGGTCGACGTGGCGTTCAGTCAGAGACTCTGGTCATCTCCTTGCCGCAGCAGCAGGTGGGGTTGGCGGTGCCGGGACAGTCCGGCGGCGCGCTCTTGGTGACGGTGACCTCGCACCCGCAGGCGGGATCGACACAGCGGTAGACCTGGCCTTCACGAAACGCCATGATGACTCCTTGATGGTGGTGGTTTCAGTGCCACCATCAACGGTAAAACCTTGCCCAAGGGGTAAGGTCAAGGACCAGGTTTGCACAGCTCGGGAAGGGGCCTGGATGTTCACGGTTGGTCAGGTGGCGCGGGCGGCGGGGGTCAGCACCAAGGCGGTACGCCTGTACGAGGCCCGCGGGCTGCTCCCGGTGGCGCCGCGGACCGCGGTCGGGTACCGGGTCTTCACCGAGTCCGACGTGGACACGGTGCGCTTCATCCGCCGGGCCCGCTCACTGGGACTCGGCCTGGACGCGGCGGCGGAGATCTTGACCACCCACCGCAGCGGAGCAGCGCCCTGCGGCCGGACCGGACAACTGCTCGACCAACGCATCGCCGAGATCGACCACACACTGCGCGAGTTGCGGGAGCTGCGCGCAACACTGGTAGCAGCACGCCGCGCCGACCACCACGCCGACGCCGACCGGTCCGGCGACGTGGGAGGGATCTGCCCGATGATCGAAGACGCCACCACACCCGGCCGGCGTTAGGCGCTCACGCCAGCTTCCGCGCCGACTCCCCGACGCCACGGCACCGAATATGACAGGGAATGGACAATTCCCTGTCACACCGGCGGCATGATCGTACGAATGAACGCAGTTCAGCCGGGGTGCCCAAGATCATCCGCTATCGTCGGCGAGGACACATTCCCTGTCACATTCCCGCCGGAGGTGCCTGGTGCCACCCGCCCGGACCGTCGCCGACGCGGCAGATGTATTCCTGACCCGCGCCACCGCCGTGACCACCCGGCGCTCCTACGGTCAGACGATGAAGGTGCTCACCGCGGCGTATGGCGACCGCCCCATCGACGGCCTGGACGGCCCCGCCATCGCCGAGCTCACCGCGGACAGCTGGGGAACGCTGGCGCCGGCCACCTGGAACCGCCACGTCGCCACGCTCCGCTCGTTCACCGCGTTCTGCCGCCGCACAGGCTGGCTGCAGGTCGACCTCTGCGCCGGCCTGGAGCGGCGTCCGGAGAAAATCGACCGCACCAAGGCCGTCGCCGACATCTCCCTTCAGCGGCTGTTCCGCCGCGAGGACGTCCCCATCCGGGAGAAGTGCCTGTGGCGGCTGCTGTACGAGACCGCCGCCCGCGCGCAGGAAGTCCTCTCCCTCAACGTCGAGGACGTCGACCTGGACAACAAACGCGCCCGCACAGTCTCCAAAGGCGGCGACATCGAGTGGCTGCATTTCCAGTCCGGCTCCGCCCGACTGCTACCCCGCATCATCGCCGGGCGCCAGACCGGGCCGCTGTTTCTCGCCGAGCGCGGCCCCGCACCCGCCCGCAGCCCTGGACGTCTGCCCCGCCACCGGACGAGGACGACTGTCCTACGAACGCGCCGAATACCTGTTCAAGCGCCACTCCCGACGGATCAGCCGCACCGGGCTGACCCTGCACCAGCTGCGGCACTCGGCCCTGACCACCCTCGCCGACGACAACGTCTCCCTGCCACTGCTGATGGGCAAAAGCCGCCACAAAAACCTGCGATCCCTGCAGCGCTACGTCCACCCCTCCGCCGAAGCCGTCGCAGCGATGACCGCCGCCCACGACCCAGCCGCCCGACGCCGCCAACGCTGACGCAGACCAGCGAGATCACTGCGGTTTGGGGCTGGTGACAGCATTCTTACCGGCGCCCCAGGTAAACGACGTCGACAGCTCATGTTGACAATCAATGTCGACTTCCTAGGGCGGGACGGTCAACCACGCCGTCGGCTCAGCAGGCACCGCGGCGGCCGCGCCGCATTCCCGGCAATCGCCGAGCCGACCCCGGACGGCGGAGCTTCGCAGACCGCATGCGCGACGTCGTCGCCGAGGGCCGATACGCGCGTCGATGACGTCGACCTGTTCGTTGAGGACGAACCCACACAGACCGTCGACGGCTACGACATTGATGAACGCTCGGACCGGCATCGGCAGACCGGACCGCGGCTGTAGAACGCATCAGTGTCTGGTTCGTTCGCCGTCCCTCGCGGTGAGCGCTGGGCGACTCTTTCTTGTGCATGTGCATAGGTGTGCGAGGGGTCGGGCAGGTCTGGTCCTGGGGTGAGTGAACGGACTACTGCAGAGTGTCGGGTCGCTTCGACGGGTCCAGGGTGAGGACCGCCTCGTTCACCGAGGCGAACAGGTTTTGCCGGCCGATTCGTCCTAGCAGGTCGGATCGCTCGAGTCCGGCGCGTACTCGCGAGCCAGTTCTGGCCATAGCAAACCGGACACTATCGCGGTCCAGCTGGTCCAGTACCTCACCTAGCGTCCGGGATCCGGTGTAGTCGATATCGCTCATCCCGATGGTGTCTAGCACCACCACCCGTAGCGGTCCGATGGCACGCTTCTTCGCGGCATCCAGCTCGGTCCGAAAACGTGCCGCGTCGGCATACCAGAGAGGGGTGGCGAACAGCACCACCAGCACACCGGGCAGCTGCGCCGCATCCTCCGCGCCGCTGACGGGGGTCCAACTGGTGGTGCCGGTGATCCGGCCGAGTACGTGCAGCGCAGGGCGGTCGGACAGCCGAGTGCGGTCCAAAATGGCCAATGCGACCGCGATCACGATGCCCTGCTCGACGCCGACGAGCGCGACGGTGAACAGTGTGACCATCGCCAGCGCGAACTCGAACCGGTCGAATTTGGCGATCGCGGTCAACTCCCGGACGTGGAAGATCTGGCCGGCGATGAAGATCAGCACTGCGGCCAGAGTGGCCAGCGGCACGTCCTGCAGCAGAGCGGCGGCCGGGATCAGCAGCACCACGCCGACCGCAGCGGCGAGCCCGGCCGCCTGGGTCCGCCCTGATGCCGATGCGACACTCGCGGTCCGCGGTGGACTCGCGTTCACCGGGAAGGCGCCGACCAGACCGGCGACGACGCTGCCGGCCCCGACACCGAGGAAGTCACGGCCGACCTCCACCTGATAGCCGCCCTGATCGGCGAAAGCCGTGGTGGTGACGGCGCTCTGGCTGACGACGATGAGCGCGACCACCCCCGCCATCGGTGCCAGGCTGCCCAGCACCGAGAAGGACATTCCGTGCAACCCCAGTCGTGGACCGCCATGCGCCACGACGCCCAGCACCGCGACGCCGTGGCCGTGCGGACGCAGGGCGCCGACCAGGACGGCGGAGATGACCAGCCCGATCAGCGGGCCCGGCATCCGGTGATCGATCAGATGCCCCAACAGTGCTACGACGAACACGCCCACGCCGATACCCAACGTCCACCAGTTCGTCAGCCGGAGGTCTGCAAGCACAGTCCCGATCCGGTGCAGTGTGCTGCCACCCCCGGCGGGCAGACCGAGCAGGTCCGGCAGCTGCCCGACGACGACTATCACGGCCACCCCGCCCAGGAATCCGCTAATGATCGGCGCGGACAGGAACTGGGCGATCCAACCGAGCCGGAGCAGACCCACCAGAGCCACGATCAACCCCACCATCACGGCGAGGATGCCCACGTCGGCCAGGTAGACAGCCGAGCCCGGCACCGCCAGGGCGGTGACCCCCGCCGCGAACAGCGGGGCGATGGTCGAGTCGGCGCCGACCGACATCTGGCGGTTCGAGCCCACCAACGCGAACATCACCGAGCCGGCCACGAAGGCGTAGAGGCCGGTGATCGGCGGCATCCCGGCCAATCTGGCCGTGGCCAGCTGCTCGGGGACGGCGATCGCCAGCAGGGTGAGCGCGGCGACCCCGTCGCCGACGGCCCAGGACGCGCGATAACCGCGCAGGGAGCTGAACACCAGCGACGGCATCCGCACTATGTGCGGCGCTCTACTGCTCTGACCGGACGCACAGTTCTGAACCATAGCTTGCGAACACCGTGGGGAGCTGCGCCCAAGGCAAGGCCTGGCCTGGTCGGGACGAAAGGCTCTGTACGGCGGAGGCCGGAGCGAGGACGGTGAGCAGTAGGAATCAAGATCCAGTCCGATCGTCCGCGCGGTTGATCAAACCTGGGGTCTTGCGGCGCAGAAGGGTGAGCATCATGTTCTGGTACGGCAACGGTATGAGTGGTTGGGGTTACGGCTTGATGGGCTTCGGCATGATCGTGTTCTGGGTCCTTTTGATCGCACTGGTGGTGTCGGTGTTACGGCACAACCGAAGTCACCACGACTACCGGGGGAGCCGGCCTGTGTCGTTGACTGCCGATCAGTTGCTGGCCGAGCGGTTCGCCCGCGGCGAGATCGATCAGCAGGAGTATTCGGCTGGGCAAGCAGCGCTCCGCGATCACGTCCGATAGATCAAAAACACGGGCAGCAATCAGCGTCACTCCGATGCTGAGTGAAGGATGGTGATGCCACGCATCTCGGCATCGACATCGGCACGGGCACGGGCACGGCGCCGATCGTCAACTCGTTTGGGCCTTTCATGGCGGTGGAACGGGCCGAGCGCTGGTCAACTTGGTTTGCTGTGGCCTGTAGTTGCTGGGTCCTCGACCGATGCCGCAGATTTGCGGACCCGCCTCACCGATCTCGGCCGTGCGGGTGGACCGGCCGATGACCGGATGGAATCGATAGCCGCTCCTACCCTCACGTGAACGCAAAAACGCCCACCTGATTGTCCGAATTCATCAGTCTCACGGTTGGATTCACCTCACGCGTCAGTGTGGGGCCAGAATGATCGCAGACCGTATTCGTTCACCACGAGGAGAGATCAATGAATGACGTCCCCCGGGGCCAGCAGGACGCTCCCGGTTCCGAGGATTCACTGTCCAAGGCCGCGGCTGCCGGACCCCCGATCGATTGGGACGATGAGGATCAGACACCGGACGCCCCCTCGCGCACGGTGGCGGCCAACGAAGCGGATCCGCTGCATAGCATCTACGGCAACCCTCCGACCGATGGCCGTCAGGGTGACTGACATTGTGCGGCTGACCCCGGTCTGCGCCAAGCCCGATCACCCCGCGAACCCTCGGACTATCGGGCTAATTTCCTTCAGTTGATTGGCGCCACCGCGAGGCTGGCCGCGATGAACAGCCCAACGTTCGCGTCGCTGCCCTGGCCGGTGGCGTTCTCCTTCGGCCGAGCGATCCAGCAACCCGCCCTGAGCATCTGGGACGGCCAGGACGCGAACGTTCGGCCCGCTCAACAGGCCCTGCTGTTGCGATCGGAATCCAACCGGGACGCCCGCCGCGGTGAAGAACCTCGAGTAGAAGGAACAGCCTGATGACCACCGACGCGAAGCTGCCCGAGGCTGGCCCGGCGTCCGGCACCCAGCCGGCGCCGGAGGATGACCTCAAGACCCTGCCGATGGCGCAGGTGCAGAAGCAGCTCGAAAGCTCCCCGGACGGGCTGAGCCAGGCGGAGGCAGTGAAGCGGCTGACCCAATACGGGCCGAACGAGCTCGCCGAGCACAAGACGAACCCGCTGCTCAAGTTCCTGTCCTACTTCTGGGGTCCGATCCCGTGGATGATCGAAGTGGCGGTGATCCTGTCCGGAGCGGTGGGTCACTGGCCGGACTTCTTCATCATCCTGATACTTCTGCTGGCCAACGCCGTGGTGGGCTACACCGAGGAACGCCAGGCCGACAACGCAATCGACGCGTTGAAAGACAAACTCGCCACCAACGCCCGCGTCCGGCGCGACGGCGACTGGGTCACCCCCGCCGCCCGGGATCTGGTGCCCGGTGACGTCATCCGGCTGCGCCTGGGTGACATCGTCCCCGCCGACGCCCGGCTGCTGGACGGCGACGAGGTCGAGGTCGACCAGTCCGCGCTCACCGGGGAATCGCTGCCCGCGACCTGCAAACCGGGCGACGCAGTGTTCTCCGGCTCGGTCATCCGCCGCGGCGAGATCGGCGCCCTGGTCTACGCCACCGGCACCCACACCTACTTCGGGAAGACCGCCGAACTGGTGCAGGACGCGCACACGGTCAGCCACTTCCAGAAGGCCGTCCTCAAGATCGGCAACTACCTCATCATCCTCGCGGTGGCGTTGGTCGGGGTGATCGTGCTGGTATCGGTCCTGCGCGGCGACCCGATCCTGACCACGTTGCAGTTCGCGCTGGTCCTCACCGTCGCGGCGATCCCCGTCGCCATGCCCACCGTGCTGTCGGTGACGATGGCCGTCGGCGCCAGGCTGCTGGCCAAGAAAAAGGCCATCGTCAGCAAATTGGTCGCGATCGAAGAGCTCGCCGGGGTCGACATCCTGTGCGCGGACAAAACCGGCACACTCACCCAGAATTCACTGACCCTGGGCGACCCGTTCAGTGTCGAGGGCGTCACCGCCCCGGACGTGATCCTGGCCGGCGCGCTGGCCTCCCGCGCGGACAACGACGACCCCATCGACCTCGCCGTGCTGGGCGGGTTGGGCGAGACGACGGCGTTGGACGGCTACAAGGTGACGCACTTCGAGCCGTTCAACCCGGTCGACAAACGGACCGAAGCCACCGTCACCGACACCGACGGCAAAACGTTCAAGGTCAGCAAGGGCGCCCCGCAGGTCATCCTCGCCCTCACCGACGACACGGCGAAGATCAAACCCACCGTTGACACCGCGGTGAACGACTTCGCCGCCAAGGGCTTCCGGTCCCTGGGCGTGGCCCGCGCGCAGGGCAGCGGTCAATGGCAATTCCTGGGCGTTCTCCCGCTGTTCGACCCGCCACGTGATGACGCCGCGTCCACCATCGCCACGGCGAAGGCGATGGGCGTGTCCGTGAAGATGGTGACCGGCGACGCGATCGCCATCGCCAAGGAAACGGCCGCCAAAGTCGGCCTCGGCACGAACATCCTCGACGCGGCCGGCCTGGGTGATGTGAAGAAGAAAGAAACCGCCGGCGTCGCCGAGTCCATCGAAACCGCCGACGGTTTCGCGCAGGTGTTCCCGGAGCACAAGTACCACATCGTGGACGTCCTGCAGCAGAGCGGGCACATCGTCGGGATGACCGGCGACGGCGTGAACGATGCGCCCGCGTTGAAGAAGGCCGACTGCGGCATCGCCGTCTCCGGGGCCACCGACGCCGCCCGCGCCGCCGCCGCGATCGTGCTGCTCACCCCGGGACTCTCCGTGATCATCGACGCGATCAAGGAAAGCCGCAAAATCTTCCAGCGGATGAACTCCTACGCCATGTACCGGATCGCGGAAACGCTGCGGGTGCTGCTGTTCATGACCGTCGCGATCCTGGTGTTCAACTTCTACCCGGTCACCGCGATCATGATCGTGATGCTGGCGCTGCTCAACGACGGCGCGATCCTGTCCATCGCCTACGACAACGTCCGTTACCGGATGAAGCCCGAAGCGTGGAACATGCGCCTCGTGCTCGGCGTCTCCACCGTCCTGGGCGTTGTCGGTCCGATCGCAGCGTTCGGACTGTTCTACCTCGGCGACAAGATCTTCGACCTGGGCCGGCCCCAGTTGCAGACGATGATGTACCTGATGCTGTCCGTCGCCGGGCATCTCACCATCTTCCTCACCCGCACCCGCGGTCCGTTCTGGTCGATCCGCCCGGCCCGCATCCTGCTGCTGGCCGTCCTGGGTACCCAGACGATCGCCACCCTCATCGCCGTCTACGGACTGTTCATGACCCCGCTGGGCTGGGGCTGGGCCGCGTTCGTGTGGGGCTACGCCATCATCTGGGCGCTGGCCAGTGACCGCGTCAAACTGCTCGCCTACCGCATCTTCGACCCCACCAAGAAGACCACCGACGTGGACGCCAACAAGAAGACCGCCGACCCGGCCCCGGACGCGGACAAGCCGTCGGCCGAGTCCGCTTCCGCCGGCAAATCCCCGGGAAAGGTCACGGCCCCGGCGAAACCGGGCGCGTTCTACACCGACAGCGACCCGGGCGACCCCGTCTACCACGACAACGACGACTGCCCCTACGGGCTAGAGATCAAGGCCCACCACAACGATCACCCGGGTACCGACCACCGCCGCCGATGCGATTGGTGCGCCCAACACGACCAGCCGGTGGCAGTTGAACGCTGACCGGTCGCTGCACCAGTTCCATCAACTGCCACCTGTGACGGAGCGAGAGAAGTTCGACATGACGGACGTCAAACCTGAGCGTGCCTTGCCCGGGACGCGTTTCCACAGCTTCCGGACCGAGCTCGACACGCGGCACCATCATGCCGTCGGGGACGACTGGGCCGGTGGTGTGCCGCCGCAGTACGGGGTCGCACCCCGCGTCCGAGTCGGCCACTCGAAGTGGTTCAACCTACTCTGGCTCGTGCCCATCGGGCTGGTACTGCTCATCGTCGGGATTGCGGTCGCGAAGGGGCTCCGTGAGACCTCTGATGTGCAAGCGTTCCTCCGCCGCTACCCGGGGTTGTCCAAACAGCCCGCGACCACCCCCGTCGGCTTTCCTGCGTGGTTGGGGTGGCAGCACTTCCTCAACCTGTTTTTCATGCTGTTCATCATCCGATCGGGAGTCACGATCCTCTCGGACCACCCGCGCCTTTACTGGACCCGCGGCTCCTCCCCCGGGAAGGAGTGGTTCCGCATCCAGAAGCCCGTGCCCACCGACCCGCTGTACACAGCGAAGCAGGACTCCATCACGCTGCCCGACGGTGTCGGTCTGCCCGGGCGGCGACACTCCATCGGGCTCGCGCGGTGGTGGCACCTCGGTGTGGACACCCTGTGGCTGGCCAACGGGATCGTTTTCTACGTCCTGCTTTTCGTGACGGGGCAGTGGCTGCGCGTCGTCCCGCTGCACTGGGACGTCTTCCCGAACGCCATCTCCGTCGGTATTCAGTACCTGTCCTTGAACTGGCCTACCGAGTCCGGGTGGACCCAGTACAACGGGCTGCAGCTCCTGTCGTACTTCATCACCATCTTCATCGCCGCCCCGCTGGCCCTGGTCGCGGGGCTCGGCATGTCGCCGGCGCTGTCAACCCGATTCCGGCGGATCAGCTCGCTATTCGGCATCCAGCTCGCCCGCTCAGTGCATTTCCTGGTGTTCTGCTGGTTCGTGGTCTTCATCATCGCCCACGTGACCATGGTCATCACCACCGGGGCGCAGCAGAACCTGAACCACATGTTCGCCACGCGGAACGACCACTCCTGGTGGGGAATGGTGATCTTCGCGGTGGCTCTGGTCGTCCTCATCACCGCCTGGGTCGCGGCGACCCCGTTCACCTACCGCCACCCACGCGTCGTGCAACGCTTAGACGATATGGGGGTCGTGGCTGGGGCCTCGCTCACATGTAATCGTGGGTTGCAGGCGAGGGTGGTCCTGGCCGGTAGAGCCACAGATGTGGGAGGCCCCAGTGAGAGGTCAGCGTACGAGT
>JAABUM010004253.1_pt1 | contig 16397 bp, 15 predicted proteins | sample 5559161 | NCBI WGS metagenome assembly JAABUM01 (sample SAMN10711868, study PRJNA513369) | rock metagenome | isolation source: Antarctica rocks | place: Antarctica: Victoria Land, Siegfried Peak nord
AAGGGCTTCTGATGCTTCAACACGCCGTAAACGATCATCGCCATTTTCCTCATGCACGCCGCGAGCGCCACCATCTTGCCTTTTCCTGCTTCTCGTAAACGGTCATAGAACGTCTTGATGAGCGGGTTCCAGGTGAGCGCCGTCACTGCCGGGAAGTAGAAGGCGCGCCTCAAGCGGCTGTTGCCCTGCTTGCTCAGGCGAGTTTGTTTTCGCACGCTGCTTCCACTGCGGTGTTCACGCGGGGCAAGACCTGCATACGCCGCCACGCTCTGCGCCGAATCGAAGAGCGTGATGTCAGGGAGTTCCGCCAACACGTCCCACGCGGTCTTCTCGCCGATGCCGGGGATGCTTTGCAGCAACTTCGCGTCACGTGCCAGTTGATCGTGCGCCTTGATGTGGGCGCGGATGAGGCGCTGCACACTCTTGATCTCCTCGTGCAAAAAGGCAAGCGTGCGCCGCAACGACGCCAGCACGTCTTGCGGTTGGGCGGGAGCCGCGAGTCGGTTTTGTTCCTGCGTTGCCAGTTCACCCAGCGCGTGCAAGCGCCGCACAAGAGAGAGCAGTTGCACTTCAGGAGCCGCCGCCCGCCACAACGCTGGCCTCTCGCGCTGGCAAAAGAGCGCAATGAGCGCGGCGTCGGCTTTGTCGGTCTTGTTGCCCTGCCTCTGGCACAGCCCAAAGAAGCGGATGCGCGCCGGGTTGACCAGGCTCACCCGTTGCTCGTGCCCCGCCAGATAAAGCGCAACTCCCGTCGAGTAGGAACCGGTCGCTTCCAGGCAAAAGTGCGCCGTGGCGCCCGGTGCCTGAGAGTGCGTCCACGCAAGCAAAAGTGCAAAGCCCGCCGCGTCGTTGGCGAACTGTTTGTGTTGAGGCTTGTTCTTGCCCTACAACAGGCACGTGTCGAGGGTGTCGCGGCTCACGTCCAGGCCGATGCAAACGGGTTCTTGAAGTGTGTCGGTGCTTGTGTGGGTGGTTGTGTCTGTGGTGTTCATGCTCTTCTTCCTCATGTCTGCGAAATCACCTCTTTATCAAGGGCTTCAGGAGACTGTTCGAGATGATGAACACCGAGCGAGGGCGCGTTCTTCTTGTTACCGAAGTCAACTTCTAAAAGTGCTTCCGGCGCTGCATCGCGCTCTGCCCCTCGCCCGATGAACAACCACAAGTCCAACAGATGAGGCGCTGCACCCGACCGCCTACAGCTTCGTTCCCTTCGCTCGTTCCTCCCTTCGCTCCCTGCGCTTTCGGCGGCGGGTGAGCTTGATCGTTCACATCACGGATAACAGAAGCCCGCTTCTCAAGAGAGAAGCGGGCTTTTATTTGTCGATGCGAGTCTTAACCGCTCGCGCTTTGCCCTTGTTGCCCCATCCGTTTGGCGTTGCTTTGGCCGGAATCGGCGGGAAGTGCTGGGTCGAGCGCCATGCCTTCGGCGGCGGCGAAATCGGCCAGAGCTTGGTCGGCCAGAGCCGATTGTTCGGCTTCTTTCATTTGGAAGTCGGTGGTGTTGAGGCTGTCGCGGGCGACTCGCGCGCGGCCTCCGGCTTTTTCGCGTTCTTCGCCGACCATTTCTTCCAGGCGGTTGAGCGTGTCGCCTGAGCCGCCAATCGAGCTAATCATGCCGCCCGCCATTTCCATCATTTCGGCGGTAGCGCGCTTGACTTCCAAGTCGCCGATGGCGTATTTGAGGTCTTCGATTTTCTTCTTCGCGGCGCCAACAGTGATGTCGCGCGCTTTGACTAAATCGCGGTAGGTCTTTTCCGCCGATTCGAGTTGCGAGCGATTATCGGTCAGTTGCGTGGTGGTGGTTTGCAACTGAAGCGCGAATTGACCGGCGATTTCACGGTTTCCAGCGCGAAGATTGGCGGCGGCCTTGGCGCGCTCATCTTTTTCCTGGGTTTCGAGGCGCTTGACCTGACTCATCAGGCGCTCGCACAATCCGGCGTGCGTCGCCAAACCCTGGTTGTAGTGCGCGATTTGAACGCGCAGGTTTTCTTTTTCCTGTTCGAGCATCATCTTCGGGTTGGCGCGCTCGGCACCCGATATGAACATATTCACGAAAGCTTTGACGAGATTGGTAACACGGTTTGGCATGATTTAAAGGGACACGGCTTGCTATGTCCGGTAACGTGATAATTACAAGTTTGAGCACATGGCAAGCCATGTCCCTATGGGGTTTCGGAAGCGTATTTGGACGCGCCTTGGTCGAGGCTGAAGAATTCCAACACGTCGTCTAACCGATCCGATTCGAGTTCGCAGGCTTGGTGAACGCGCGCGATTTCGGTTTTGGCGTTGAGAATAGCGGAGCGTTTTTCCTCGATTTGCGCTTGCAGTTGCGCGATTTCGGTTTCGTTCTGAGCGACGGTTTCGCCCGTCTTTTTGTCCATGAACCCCGTGAACGAGTTGAGCGCTGCCAGTTTGCGCGAAGCGTCGGCGACGAGAGTTTCGGGCGTGGCGCCCGTGGTTTTGCCAAGCGTGCCCAACATCGCGCGCACAGTCATGCGCTTGGTTTCGAGCGGCAGTTCGGCGGGTAAAGACGCGAGCGTTTCCAGCATCTGCTCGGCGCCAAACCCGGTTTCGGGCAACTTCGCGGCGCGGTAGACCGCGGGAAAATCGAGCGGTTTCTCGGCGCTTGTCGAAGGCAAGGCGGCGCCATCGACTTGCACTTGATCGAGATTTGGCCCATCCGTTTCGCGCGCGATGTCGGCAACGGTGCGGGCGCCCGATTTGGGCACGTTCATGTCGTAGCTGAGGCGTGCGTTTTCGGGGAGCGGAATGTCATCACTCGACACGTCTTCCGCGTGAAGCGAGTTGATCGGATTTTCTTCGGGCGGCAATTCGACCAGGAGAGAACCCGCTTTACGAAGCGTGTTGAAAAGGTTCATTGAAAATTTCAGCGCGCAGTTTGTCTATTCTGCCGATGTGTTGCTTGCAGGCAAAACGCGGCGAGCGAAACGTGGTGCGGCCCGTGTAGATTCTCACGGACGTTTCGTCCGCGCACCCCAAAGCCCGCGCCACCCTTAAAAGCTATTTGAAAAGCACGTTTGGGGCTGAGGCCCGCGAGGACGTTGCTCTTGCGTAGCAGAGGCGAAGCGTCTCCGCAAATTTAAACGTTCGACAGCATTCGCTCAAAGGGCGCGAGTTCTTCCAAAACCTGCGTCATGGCGTTGGTCTGGCTGACCACATCATCGATGTCGCCCAGCACTTGCTCGGGCGCGCGAGCCAACAGTTCGTCGGAAATCAAGCCGAATGTGTCTTCCAATAAAGCGAGCTGTTGGGTCAAGTTGGCGATGATTTTCCCGATTCTGCCGATGAAATCGCGGCGGCGCCCCAGAACTTCGAGGCGCTTTTCTAAGATCGCTTTTGTCGATTCGTCTTTTTCGTCGTCGCGTTGGGCTTGCAATTGATCCAAGTCGCGGGTGTAAGCGGCTTGCAGAAATTGCACGCAATCGCGCGTCCATTTGTCGTTGAGTTCGAGCGGTTCATCGCCCGCGCGCGGCAACGAAACGGGATGGATTTCCTGTTGAGCTTGAAGCAAGTAGGCGCGGAACTGCTGGTCTTTGACAGCGAATTGCAGGAACTTTTCAAGCAGGAAATCGAGTTTGCGGAGCACCTCACGCATCCACTTTTTGTCGGGCGCGGCCTGGCGTTCGATGTTCTGGCGCGCGAGTTCCAACTTTTCAAAGCGCGCGCGCAAAGAGGGCCGCAGTTTGGGGAGGGTTTCGGCTTTAAGACGGGCGCGATGCGCTTCGACTTCGGCGTCGTTCTTGGCGCCAAGGCGCTTCTCGAACCACTTGGAATCGGGCACGAAAATCAAATACGCGGCTTCGGCGACCAGAGCGGCCAAAAACGGGAGGGGATTGAGCATCGCCGCCGACAGCGCAACGGCGCCCGCGAGGGTGATGAGGTTGTGCTGCTCTTGAAACGCGGCCAAATAGCGATTTTTCATTAGGATTCTTTCCCCACAGATGAACACAGATAGGACACGGATGAGACACAGATATTTTTGGATTTATCTGAAAAATTTGTGTCTTTATCAGTGTTCATCTGTGGGGAAAGGGTGTTAGAGTTTGGGAAACAAATCGCGGATTTCCTGCCGCAACTGGCTAAATTCAGGCATCGCCGAAATGTTATCGTGCCAGGCTAAACCGCGCTCGATGAGGTTGAAGTTGCCTTGCACGCGGGCGCCGGGGATGGCTTTTCCCGCTTCGTCTCGGTCTCGGCCCAAAACCCAAACGGTGTCGGCGATTTGCAGAGCCGCCGAGATGTCGTGGGTGATGAGGATGAAGGTCATCAGTTCGTCTTGCCCGGCGATGTCGTGGATGAAGCGAATCAGCGTTTCCTGCGCCAAAATATCGAGGCCGGAGAACGGTTCGTCCATCAGCAAAAACTTGTCCGAACACATGAACTGCTGGGCAATGGCCGCGCGCTGGCGCCCTCCGCCCGACAGTTGCGACGGGTATTTGGCGCCCTGCCCGTCTAAGCCGAAACGACCGAGCAAGTCATTCGCCTTGTCGCGCGCCGCGCTTCCTTTGAGTCCGACTTGCCCGCCCGCCACGACCAAATTGCCCAGCACGCTGCGATGGGCGAAGAGCGGATAATGCTGCGCCACAACGCCGATTTGTCCGCGCCGCACCGGTTTTTGATCGATGCCGACCAGAACTTGTCCGGTGTCCGGGTCTTCGAGTCCGGCCAAAATGCGAAACAGCGTCGTTTTGCCCACACCCGATGGCCCCAGCAACGCGACGACCTGGCCTTGCAAACAATCAGGACGCACGAGATTTTTGATTTCGATGTTGACATCGCGCAAAACGGGCGTGCCATCGTAGGACTTGGAAACGCCTTCGAGATGAACGAGCGTTTCGTGCAACTGGTAGGAATAATCGGTGGTCATTTGCGCTCCAGCGTTAGCACGGAATACGGGCACAGCAAGCGGCGCAGCCATTCGATGCCGTAGTCCTGAAGCATCCCGACGATCAAAAACAGCAGTTGAATGGCGTAGACGGCGGCGTATGCCGCGTATTTGCGTTCGGTTTCGAGCATCGCGCCGATGCCGCCTTCGCCACGCGAGATGATCTCAATAGAGGCGAGCATCATCCAGCCCATCGCGGCGTTTTGACGCAGCACTTCAAAGGCTTTGTCGGCAGTTCCCAGAATCACAACTTCCCAGACAATGCGCCCTTCGCTCATGCGAAGCGTGCGCGCGTGCTCGAATTCCGAGCGCGGAATCGCCGCGATGACCGACGCCACCGAAGTGACGAAAAACACCGTGATGGCGTAGGTCAGAAGCGACAGCTTGAGCGGATGCCCGCCGCCAAACATGAGCGTGAAAATCAGCGTGAAGCCCGCGAGCGACAAAAACCTTCCTTTGGAAACCGCCGCGACGATGGGGCGAAACGCCGGGATCACGGTGAGATATGCCAAGCCCAGCGACAAAATCGTGGAAAGCACGAGAGCTTCGAGGTTGAGCGCGAACGAAACGCCCAGTTCCCGTCCCAAGCCTTGATGCGCCCACAAATCGGACAGCGAAGACACGACTTCCATTGGTTGTGGCAACACCTTGTAGGGCGACAAAATCCACAACAAGAGGAACAGCGCCGCTTCGACGAGTCCGACGATGAGCAGAATCGGCATCGAAGCGCGGCGGTTGGGCAAGAAGACGGCGAACGGCCCGTCGCTGCGTTTGGGTTTGCGGTCGCCGACCTGCAAAGCGGCACTCGAATGGGCGCCCGTCACGAGAACAGGCGAACCGTCTTTTTCTGAGACGGGCGACGGAGTTTTCATTTTGATTTTTGGGGATTGGTGGAAAGGCCCTCACCCGGCCTTCGGCCACCCTCTCCTCGTCGTGCGCAGGAGAAGGACGGCCGAAGGCCGGGTGAGGGCTTTTCCCTTACGCCGCACGCAAAACAATCGTCACGCGGCGATTCTTGGCGCGGTTTTGCGGCGTCGTGTTGGGCACGAGCGGCTGAGTTTCGCCATGCGCGAAGGTCTGGATGCGGCTCGGCGGGAAGTTGACCGGCGACAGGCGTTGCAAAAAGCTCTTCACAGCAAAAGCGCGCGCTTCGGAAAGCGGCATCGACTTGCTCGGATCGCCCGCGTTGTCGGTGTGGCCGTGAACTTCGATGGTTGTTCCGCCCGCGATCAGCAGACTGCGCGCGAGTTTCACCAGTTGCGCATGACCCTGCGGCGTGAGGGTGTTTTTGCCCGCGTTGAACTCGATGTTCAACTGGCTGGTCGACACCGTAGGACGCGGCTTGGCGCCGGGCTTGGGTTTGACGTAGCTCGGTTTGACCACCTTGATGACGCGTGGGCCGGAACCACCTGATGGCCGCGCGTTAGCGAGAGCGCTCAGATAGGAGGTGTCGATCACGCTTTCAGCAGGCGGAATGTTGGGCAAAAGTTCGGGATATTGCGAGGAGACGAGTTGGCCGAAAACCGTGTAAGTTGTGCCCACAAGGTTGGCCGAACCGGGAACCAAGCCCATTGCTAAAAGGGAATCGCCGAGGGCATTAACCGACGAGCCGCCCAGTTCAACCGGTTGGCCGGTTTGGTCGGTTTGCGTGGTGCCGACGAAATACTTCTTCCAATAGGCGGCATCGGCGTTTGGCTCGTGGAACACCTTGGCCGCAATGGACGAGGCGCGCTCCAAAGCCGCGCCGCTTTGATCGGCTTGGATTTGGCGCCCGCCTTCGCCAATAGCGGTGATCATCTTTTGCAAGAGCGGGCGGTTAGCCTTGCACCACTTGTCGATGCCGATCACGGCGCAGGGCATTTGCGAGGAGTATTCGCGCGTCGAGGCGATGGAAACCAGACCGCCTTTTTTCTGCGCGACCGTCACGTCTCCCGGCGTCCACGTCACGACCGAATTCACGGTGATGTGCTTGGTCTCGCCCGTCTTTTTGCCGTTGCGCACAACGGGGCGATCTTCCGAATAGCCGGAAACGTATTTTTCCGCCGCATCGACGTAATCGCTGGCGGCGACCCAGTTGAGCGCGTCGGGATCCCAGGTTTTCTCGTCGGGATTGGTTTTGAGGCCGTTGTCGCCCAGCCACTTTTGCGCGATGTTCCAGTCGCCATCGCGCAGAACTCCGGCGACCACGCCGCCCCTGCATAATTCGGGATTGCCGCGCCACGAGGCTGGCCCCATGAACTTGTCTTCGCCGCGCGAGTAGCCGATTGCGTCCACGATTTTGGCTTGATACTCCGGCCCCAAACGGCGCAGTTGGTTGTTGAGCGGCGTGATGAACGCTGCGCCGCCATCGCCCATGATGGTCACGAAGTGCGCTCCGGCAGTGGGGTTCGACTGGCCCGATTTCAGGGCCGAGGCAAAAGCGATGAGCGCTTCTTGCAACTTCGAGTTGTCGTCTTGGCGCGACCACTTCAGGTTCACGCCGTTTTGACACATCAAGCTGCCCTGCGTCGCCTGTGCGCCGCCCGTTGCCAGAAGCAAACCCTGTTGCGCGTTCCACGCGTAGCCTTGAACTCGCACTTCAGGCGAAGAAGTGCATCCGGGCGCGTCCGAGTCAGGAGCCAGCGAAACGTTGGAGGCTGTGCCGCCCGCATTTTGGCCGCTTCCGATTGTGGTCGAGGGCAGGTCAACGCGCGGGGCGACCGTTGAAGCTTTCTCTTTGGCGCCCGGAGCCAAACGGCTCCAGCTTTTCCACACGCCTACCGCGCCGCCTGCGACTAAAAGCAGGGCGACGACTTTTCCGACCGGTGTCAATTTCATTGAGAGTGCAAATTCCTTTTTCGGTGTTGCCGCTCTTTGCGTGGCTCTTGACCAAGGCTCAAAATTCTCTTCTGGTGCCGTGTTGGGGCGCCACTCTTCGAGAGGCACCCTTCCCTTTGTCGCCGTGACACTCGGACTTGCCGGGGTAGTTCTTTGCGGTCGCTTGCGTGGAAGGTTCAATCATCATCTTACAACTTTTCTGGCCCATTCCAGAGCAATCGCTTCGTATCTGTATTGAGTTGGGCTTATGAATTCAAGGGCTTGTTTGACCTGAAGGTATCACTGATGCGCGACTTCCTGACGCCACTTGAACGCGACGCCGTTGAGCACCGCATAGGGCGGAAGTTCAATGGCCGAGTAGTTCGATTGAAAGCCATTTCCCGACAACGAGTTGATGTCTTGATCCAAGCCAGCGCCGCGCAGTGGCCGAAAATGCTCTTTTAACCCTTCGCGGGCCGCATCGGGCGAGGCCACGAACTTCAAAAACGCCTGTCCCGCCGACTTTTGAGCGGGACTTAAATCCGGCCAGTTCAAAAACGCGACGGCGTTTTCCGCATTGGCAGTTGGGTTCGGATAAATCACCGCTAAATCGGGATTTTGCGCGACAGCATCGAAAGCCGCCGATTCATACGCTGTGATGAACGAGTAGCGCGACGGGTCTTCGGTGAACGATTTGACCAGAGCCGACGAACCTTTTTGCACCGCCGTGTTGTAGACGATTTTCGATTCCAGCGACTTGAGGTAGGAGATGAAAGCGCCCGAATTAGCGACGTTTTGAATCGAGCCGCTTTGTCCGGTGCGGTTGGCGTAATCGGCGACGATGAGCGCCAAAGTCAGCATTCCCGAATTGGCGTTGAGCGGGTCGGCGTGCGCCCACTTGAAGCCGCCGGGAAAGGCGATGCCCCCATTCGACAACTTTTGCACGTTCGTCCAGCACGTGGGCGCACTCAACAGAGGGCGCAACACGCGCGCGTTTTGTTTGGTGGTGAGAAAGACAATTGGGGTTTTCAACACCGAGCGATACGAGTTCGCATCTCCTGTATCGAGGGGAGAAGAACCCGTTTTTTGTTCCATCACTTCGGCCAAACGGTCGGCCCAGATGATCGACGAAGGGCTCCACAGCGCGGGCTTGATGCGGCCCGCGATGATCTGCTGCATCGCCTCGCGCGTTTCGACGAGTTTGGGCACGAGTTTCACGTCCGACTGCGCGTTGAAGCGGTCGATTTGTTGGTTGAGCCAGCCGCGCTTGGACGCGCTCGTCACGATTTGCAATTCGTTGGCGCCCACAGTCGAAGGCGTGCCTTGGGTGTTCGTGTCGGTTCCGCCAGTGCTTGTGCCATCGTCCGAAGAAGTCGTGGTTCTGTCGGAACCACCACCGTTTGTTCCACCCGAAGCATTCGAGCCGTTTCGACCATTTGAAGTGCCATCATTAGGGGTGGCAATAGCTGTTTTGGCGCGCGATTGGGCGAGGAAGCGGTAGCCGCCTGCCAACAGACCAAGCGCGATGAGAAAAAGGGCGATTTTGCCAAAAGGCGTGAGTTTCATAAAGATGTTTTTGGGAGGATTCAACGCAATCCAGGCGCGACGCTTCGGGCGTCAGCGCGGCTGTTGCTTTGAAAGTGCCGCAGTTTATGAGGCGCGTGTTAAATGTTTGTGAACTCAGGAGCGGCGTAACGCGTGCCGGTAGTGGCGCGCTGCGTTGAGCCGGAAAGCGCCGTCTCCCAGTTGAAGCGCAAGCGGCTTGCGGCCCGGTTGCCCGTGGCGTAGCAACCACTCGCACTCGTCGGCCAGACGGGAAAACAAAACGTCGGGCGCCAGCCATTGCTCGAACATCTGGCGCGCCGACCGCGCCATGTTTGGCCAATCCGCTTCGCGCCCTTCCAACAAAGCGGGAATAGAAGCGACATCACCCTGCGCCACGCGCACCGAGCAAGCTTTCCAATCATCGGCGGGCGAGGACTTCCAATCGTCGGATCATAATCCAAATGCGCGTTCAAAACTCCTGCAATGGTTAAAAAAGTCGCGCACCCTTAATCTTCCGCGATTCGCTTCGGCGCGCGCAAACTTGGAGCGTGCATCGCTTTTGGTTCGCTTGCGCCCTATTCGTTTCCATCTCGCTCGCTCTACTCGCCGGAGTGCGGGTTCAAAAGAGCCTGCGCGCGGCAAAGGGGCTTTCACAACCGCCACGTCACTTCGGGCGGCCCTTTGGCATGGCGCCGGTTGCGTTCAAGGAGTTCGTTCAAGCGTGCAACGCTGCCCAGGTGAGTCCCAGGCGCATCAGCCAAACCCTCGGCGACAACCCGCGTTCCAAGGGCTATCATCAGCGAGATGGAGTGGTCAAAGGGCAACCCTACTCGGCGGCGGTTGATCTGGGCGTCGATGATCTAACGCGCGCCAAACGCACCGAACTGCTGGAAGCCTTGGCGAGGTGCGGGTTTGCGGCTTGGTATCGCAGCGGGCCACGTTGGGAAAGCGACGAGCACGTTCACGCGGTTTACGCGGGACTTCCGATGAAGTCGCAACTGCAAAAACAAGTGCGCGTGTGGAACCGCGAGCGCCGCAAAAGAGGGCGCAAAACACTGCGCTGGCAAAAAAAGTGGCGCAGGTTTTGGCGTTGAGGTCGCACAAAGTCTTCGACCTTGCCACATATTCGGAGTTTGCGAACAAGCGGCACTTGATTTGCGTTTTGGTTTTTCTGCGTAGCTTCGAGCCGCGCGGTGAATTTCCAATGGCCCAGATCCTTTTAGTCGATGACGACACCAACGTTTTGCTCACGTTGGCGATTGCTCTGCGGCGTCAGGGCCATACCGTGACAGTGGCACAAAACGGGTGGCAGGCGCTTTCACTTTTGCGACGCGAGCATTTCGCGTTTTTGATTTCCGATGTCAAAATGCCCGGCATGACCGGAATTGAACTCGCCGAACGCGCCCACGAACTGCCCAATGCGCCCCTTGTCATCTTGACCTCGGCATTGGAAGTCGAAATCGCCGACGGCATCGTCGAGCATTTCATTCCCAAACCGGTCGATGTCTCGCATTTGCACGAAGTGCTGCTTCACGATACGCACCAGTTTGAATCAAAGCACGCCGCTTGAGTTGTTGCGCGTAACACCTGAATACAATCCTCTTCAAAGCCAAAACGGTTTCCGTTTTGGCTTTTTTGGTTTTCGAGCGACAACATTTAAATCCGACTAATCTAATGGTAGAATTGCGACCCGTGCGGGAACCGCTTTGCCTGGTTTAGTGTCGAGAATCTGGCGCTTTTTCCCGTGCGAACGGCTTCAAAAAGCCAGGATGAACATCCATGAGCACCGAAACACAAACCATCGAAGCGCTCGCTTCGCAAGAATATAAAGCCGGTTTCGTGACCGACATCGAGTCCGATTCGTTTTCGCGCGGCCTGTCCGAAGACGTGGTGCGCGCTATTTCCGCCAAGAAGGACGAGCCAGAATGGTTGCTCGACTGGCGCCTCAAAGCCTATCGCCACTGGACAACACTCCCCGAACCGCATTGGCTCAACGCGCACTATCCCGAACTGGATTATCAGGGCATCATCTACTACTCGGCTCCCAAACCGAAACCCAAGCTTAACTCGCTTGATGAAGTCGATCCAACACTTATTGAGACCTTCAATAAACTGGGTATTCCTTTGGAAGAACAGAAGTTGTTGGCTAATGTCGCCGTTGATGTCGTGTTCGACTCTGTTTCTGTCACCACAACGTTCAAAGTGAAGTTAGCGGAGCTGGGCATCATCTTCTGCTCATTTTCCGAAGCTGTGCGTGAATATCCCGAACTGGTGCGCCAGTATCTCGGTTCGGTTGTGCCCTACACCGACAACTACTTCGCCACACTCAACTCAGCAGTGTTTTCCGATGGCTCGTTTGTGTTCATTCCCAAAGGAGTCAAGTGCCCGATGGAACTGAGCACCTATTTCCGTATTAACACGCAGGACAGTGGTCAGTTCGAGCGCACTTTGATTGTCTGTGAAGAGGACGCGAAGGTTTCCTATCTCGAAGGTTGCACAGCGCCGAAGTTCGACACCAACCAGTTGCACGCGGCAGTTGTTGAGTTGGTCGCAATGGATCGCGCCGACATCAAGTATTCGACGGTTCAGAACTGGTATCCCGGCGACAAAGACGGCAAAGGCGGCATTTACAACTTCGTCACCAAGCGCGGCGCGTGCCGCGGCGAGTCGAGCAAAATCTCTTGGACACAGGTTGAAACCGGCTCGGCCATCACTTGGAAATACCCCGGCGTGATCTTGCAGGGCGACAATTCGGTCGGCGAGTTCTACTCGGTCGCCGTTACCAACAACGCGCAGTTGGCCGACACGGGCACGAAGATGATCCACATCGGCAAGAACACGCGCTCGACCATCGTGTCGAAGGGCATCTCGGCGGGACGCGGCCAGAACTCGTATCGCGGCCTCGTGAAAATCTTGAAGGGCGCCGAAAATGCGCGCAACTTCTCGCAGTGCGACTCGCTGCTTATTGGCGACCGTTGCGGTGCGCACACCTTTCCGTATATCGAAGTGCGCAATCCCAGCGCGAAAGTCGAACACGAAGCCTCGACTTCCAAGGTCGGCGAAGACCAGATTTTCTATTGCAACCAGCGCGGCATTTCAACCGAAGATGCGGTTTCGATGATCGTTAATGGCTTTTGTAAAGAAGTCTTCCGCGAGTTGCCAATGGAATTCGCCGTTGAAGCGCAAAAGCTGCTCGGCATTTCCCTCGAAGGTTCGGTCGGCTAAGTCCATTAAACACAGAGGGAACAGAAGAGCTTGAGACGACACAGAGAAATCTAACGGGGTTAATCCGCTCTTCAAAACCTCTGTGTCGTCTCAAGCTCCTCTGTTCCCTCTGTGTTTAATCCAAACATTATGCTTTTAGAAATCAAAAATCTGCACGCAAACATCGAAGGCAAAGAAATTCTTCGCGGCATCAACTTAATCATCAACGAAGGCGAAGTGCACGCCATCATGGGGCCAAACGGTTCGGGAAAGTCAACGCTTGCTTCTGTTTTGGCGGGCCGTGATGAATATGAAGTGACGCAAGGCGAAGTGCTGTTTCGCGGCAAAGACTTGTTTGAACTCGATCCCGAAGAACGCGCGGCGGAAGGCTTGTTCCTGGCGTTTCAATATCCGGTCGAGATCCCCGGCGTGAATACGCAGGTGTTTTTGCGCGCGGCGCTGAACGGCATTCGCAAATATAATGGCGAGCCGGAACTTGATGCTTTATCGTTTTTGAAGTTGGTTAAAGCGAAATCGAAGTTGGTCAACCTCGATGAGCAGTTTTTGAAGCGCTCGGTCAATGAAGGATTTTCCGGCGGCGAAAAGAAAAAATCCGAAATATTCCAGATGGCTTTGTTGGAGCCGAAGTTGTCCGTTCTGGATGAAACCGATTCCGGCTTAGACATCGACGCCTTGAAAGTTGTGGCTAATGGCGTGAATATGCTCAAAAGCCCAACTAATGCGACCGTTCTGATTACGCACTACCAGCGGTTGCTCGATTACATCGTGCCCGATTATGTTCACGTGCTGTATCGCGGACAAATCGTCAAAAGCGGCGGCAAAGAGTTGGCACTCGAACTCGAAGGCGCGGGCTACGACCCGATCAAGGCGCAGTTCGCGCAGGTTTAACGATGGCCCGCATTCAGACCAACCCAACCGAAGGCGCCGTCGCGCTGTATCAATCCGCATTTGAACGCTTCGAGCGCGAACATCCGGCCCCATCATGGCTCGCCCAAAAACGGCGCGAAGCTCTAAGCACGTTCGCGCGGTTGGGCTTTCCAACCGTGCGCGATGAAGAATGGAAATATACCGACATCACGCCCGCCGCATATCTAGCCGTAACGCCGGTGTTTCGCTTTGAACTCAACGGCGCGGCGGCTAATCTCCAAAACGCGCTGCCATTTCTGGGGTTGGAAGGCCACCGCTTGACCTTTGTCAACGGTCACTTTGCGCCCGCTTTGTCGCACATTGGCGATTTGCCCGCAGGTGTCGAAGTGCGTTCGCTTGGCGAAGCGATCACCGGCCAGTCCGAGCGTTTGCAACAAGCGTTTGGCCGTTCGGTTGATGGCGAGGAAACCTTTGTCGCGCTCAACACGGCGTTTGCGCAGGACGGCGCGTTTATCTTCGTGCCGCAAGGCGTGGAAGTCGCCGAACCGGTTCATCTGGTTTTTCTTTCGACAGGCGAGATGGCGACGGTTTCGCATCCGCGCAACCTCGTTTTGCTCGGCCAGAACGCCGGTTTGAAATTGGTCGAGTCCTTTATTTCCAATGGTGAAGGTGTTTATCTAACCAACGCCGTCACGGAAATCGAGAGCGGTGCGGGCGCGCGGTTAGAACACGTCAAAGCGCAACTCGAATCGAAGCGCGCGTTTCACGTTGGCACCACGCAAATCGGTGCAGCGCGTGACACGAGCATTCGTTCGTCGGTTTTGAACTTGGGCGGGCGCATCGTGCGCAACAATTCCGTCGCCATCATGCGCGATGAACACGCCGAAGTCACGCTCAACGGCTTGGTTGTTGCGCGCGATGAACAACACATCGACAACCACACGACGATGGATCACGCGCAACCGCACTGCGCTTCGCACGAACTTTACGCGCATGTGTTGAATGACAAGTCGGTTGGCGTGTTCAACGGGAAAATCTTCGTGCGATTGGACGCGCAAAAAACCGACGCCAAGCAGTCGAACCGCACAATTTTGTTGTCGGGCGACGCGACGATCAACGCCAAGCCGCAACTCGAAATTCTGGCCGATGACGTGCGTTGCACGCATGGCGCAACGATTGGTCAACTCGACGAAACCGCGCAGTTCTATCTTCAGTCGCGCGGCGTTCCGGCTCCGATTGCGCGTGGAATTTTGATCCGCGCGTTCGCAGGCGAAGTGCTCGCTTCGATCTCGATGGATCAAGTGCGCGAAGAAATGGAAGCGCGTTTGAGCGCCGCAATTTAGCCGACAAAACGCGAACGTGAAGCGCCAGCGAGTGCATTGTTTAGAACGCGTGGCGCATCTTTTGGAAATGATGCACCTGCGGTGCTTTGGATGAGGCACTTGCTGACGCTTCGCGTTCGCATTAGGAAACCCACTATGACGACCACAACTTACGATGTTCAAGCAGTTCGTGCAGAGTTTCCGATTCTTCAAACGCGCGTTCACAACAAGCCGCTCGTTTACTTGGACAACGCCAACACGACACAAAAGCCGCGCGCTGTCATCGAACGCACGCGCGAGTTCTATGAAACAGAAAACGCCAATTTGCATCGTGCGACGCACTTCTTAAGTGAAGTCGCTACGAGGCGTTATGAAGAAGCGCGCGTCAAGGTTTCGCGTTTTGTCAACTCGCCCGATCCGCATCAGATCATCTTCACGCGCGGTTGCACCGAGGGCATCAACCTCGTTGCGGCGACGTGGGGACGGCAAAACATCCAAGCGGGCGACGAGATTCTGCTCAGCGAAATGGAGCACCATTCCAACATCGTGCCCTGGCAAATGGTGGCCCGCGAAAAGGGCGCGAAAATCGTTGTCGCGCCTATCAACGAACGAGGCGAGTTGCTGGTGGGCGAATGGCAAGCGTTGCTGTCGCCGCGCACCAAGTTCGCGTCGATTATTCATGTGTCCAACGCTCTGGGAACAATCAATCCGGCGAAGGAGTTGGTTGAAATGGCGCACGCGAATGGCACAACGATTTTGGTGGATGGCGCGCAATCGGTGCCGCACGCGCGCGTCGATTTGCAGGACATGGACGCCGACTTTTTCACGTTCTCTTCGCACAAAATTTACGGGCCGACCGGCATTGGCGCGCTGTATGGCAAGCGCGAACTGCTCGAATCCATGCCGCCCTATCAATTCGGCGGCGACATGATTTCCAGCGTGTCGTGGGGCGAAACGACGTGGAACGAGGTGCCCTATAAGTTCGAGGCCGGAACGCCCAACATGGCGGGCGCCACCGGTTTCGGCACCGCGATTGACTGGGTGAGCGAAGTGGGCATCGACAACATCGCTGCCCACGAAGCGGAACTTCTGAGCTATGCGACCGGGCGCATCCGCGAAGTCGAGGGCATTCGGATCATCGGCGAAGCGGCGCACAAAGCGTCGGTTTTGTCGTTCGTGATGGACGGCGCCCACCCCAACGACATCGGACATCTGGTGGACACGCAAGGCGTGGCGATTCGCACCGGCCACCACTGCGCCGAACCGTTGATGCGGCGCTTCGGCGTGCCCGCGACATGCCGCGCGAGCTTCGCGGCCTACAACACTCGCGAAGACGTGGATGCTTTCATCAACGCTCTGGAATTTGCGCGCGAGTTGTTGGTTTAATGCATATCTCCCAAAGGTTAGTTCATTTAGGGACAGCCTCTTGAAGTTGAGTTCAAGCGCCGCGTGTCGTCGTTCAAAAGTGCTGCATAGCCAAGGAAAGGCGCTTTAGAAGTTAAAACCGCCGTCCTTCGCTGGCTTTTTCCCAGAGTTCGATTGGATCATAAAGACAGAGGTTGAGCACATCTACAGCGTCGAGGAATTGTTGAGGTGGCAGATAACGGTGCGAGTCAGTGAAGTGACAGATGAGGTCAGAGCCTGTCTTCATAAGGCTGTGGAATGCGATTTTCTATAGCGGAAGGGCGGGTCATCGGAGGGGGCGGGCGCCAAACGCCTGAGCCACCTGTGGAGGT
>JAABUM010004255.1_pt1 | contig 16394 bp, 16 predicted proteins | sample 5559161 | NCBI WGS metagenome assembly JAABUM01 (sample SAMN10711868, study PRJNA513369) | rock metagenome | isolation source: Antarctica rocks | place: Antarctica: Victoria Land, Siegfried Peak nord
GGCCGACGCGCCTGCTGCTGGGCAAGCCGGTGATCGCCGCTGTGGAGGGCCACGCCGTGGCCGGGGGCCTCGAACTGGCGCTGTGGTGCGACCTGCGGGTCGCCGACCCCGCCGCACTATTCGGCGCGTACTGCCGGCGTTGGGGGGTGCCGCTGATCGACGGTGGCACCGTGCGGCTGCCGCGTCTGATCGGTCAGTCCCACGCCCTGGACATGATCCTCACCGGCCGCTCGGTCGATGCGGTGGAGGCGAAGGCGATGGGCCTGGTCAACCGGGTGAGTGCGCCCGGGCAGGCGCTGGCCGAGGCGGTGCAACTGGGCGAGCGCCTGGCGGCCTTCCCGCAGACCTGCCTGCGCCAGGACCGGCTGTCGGTGTACGAGCAGCAGGGGCTGCAGCTGCCCGCCGCCATCGCCAACGAATGGGCGCACGGCATAACCTCGCTGGCCGCCGACACCCAGCGCGGGGCGGGTCGTTTCGTTGCGGGAGCGGGTCGGCACGGCAGCTGAGGGTGGCCACACCTGACCGGCCACCGGTCGACGTCGACGTAATGTGGACCGAGCCCCGCCCCCGTTGTCGTTCAGGAATGATGCATGAGTACCCAAGAACAGACAGCTCGATGCCCGGTTGCCCACGGGACGGAGCCGCCGCGTGGGTCGCGCATGCCCGGAATCGTGCAGCTGTACCTGGGCCTGCGCCACACCATCGGCTTCTCCCGCTGGTCCCAACGCCACTTCGGGGACGTCTTCGTCGCCAAGTCCTTTCCGATGGGCCGCTCGGTGTACATCGCCGACCCCGCCGTGGTGCAGGAGATCTTCGCCGGCCCGCACGACGCCCTGCATGCCGGCGCGGGCAACGGCATCTTCCTCAAGGCCATCTTCGGCGAGCGCGGCATCCTGGTCGTCGACGGCGAGGAGCACACCAAGACCCGCAAGGCGCTGATGCCGCCGTTTCGGGGCAAGGCCATCAATGGCTACTCCGACATCATGCGCGAAGAGACCGAGCGGCGAATCGCGAACTGGCGGGTGGGCGAGGTCATCCGGGTCGACGAGGAGGCTCGTGCCATCACCCTTGAGGTGATCCTGCGCACCATCTTCGGCGCCGTCAGCGGTCCCCAGATGGACGAGCTGCGTCGGGTGGTCACCGAGGCCTCGCACATCACACTGGTCAGCAGCATGTGGATGGTGTTTCCCCAGCTCGGCAAGATCCCGCCGTGGCGCTCCTTCGCCCAACTCATCGAGCGCACCAACCGGCTGCTGGACGACTTCATCGAAGAGCGCAGGACGGTGCCCGACCTCGAGGAGCGCACCGACACGCTGTCGCTGCTCGTGCGTCACTCCGACGAGGACAACGAGTGGATGCGCAACCAGCTGATGTCGCTGCTCGGCGCCGGCCACGAGACCACCACGACCTCCCTGGCCTGGGCGATGGAGCTGCTGTCTCGGCATCCGCAGGTGCGGGAGAAGGCCCGCAACGGCGACGACGACTACCTCGACGCCGTGGTCAACGAGACGTTGCGGCTGCGCACGGTGCTGCCGGGTGTGGGGCGCAAACTGAGCAAGCCGATGAGCTTCGGCGGCTTCGCCTTCAAGCCGGGCACGATGCTGAACCCGCAGTTGGAAGCCATCCACAACGATCCCCGCATCTGGGGTGACGCCGAAGCCTTCCGGCCGGAACGATTCCTGGAGAGCAAGCCGGCGCTGTCGGAGTTCATCCCCTTCGGGGGCGGCAAGCGGCGCTGCATCGGCGCGCTCTTCGCGCAGAAGGAGATGAAGGTGGCGCTGCGGACGATTCTGGACGCCATGGACTTCGAGCACGTTGGTGCGGAGGCGGAGACGCACCGGCATTCGCATGTCACCATGGCCCCATCCAAGGGTGGACTGATTCGGCGTACCCGGTGATCCGCCAGTACGCGGGCAAGACGGCCGTCGTCACCGGGGCCGGCTCGGGAATCGGGCGGGAACTGGCGCTGAACCTGGCCACGCGTGGTGCCTGCGTGGCGTGCAGCGACGTCAACGCCGACGCAGCCGAACGGACCGCAGCCGACTGCCGCGCCCGCGGTACCCAGGCCCGGGCGTGGCAGCTCGACGTCGCGGACCGGGACGCCGTGTTCACCCACGCCGACGAGGTGGCGGGGGCCTTCGGCGGCGTGCACCTGGTGATCAACAACGCCGGGGTGTCGGTGAACGGCCGGGTCAGTGAGCTCACCGATGCCGACCACCGCTGGATCATGGACATCAACTACTGGGGCATGGTGCACGGCTCGCAGGCGTTCCTGCCGCATCTGGCCGCCAGCGGTGCAGGGCAATTGGCCAACGTGTCCAGCGTGTTCGGGCTTATCGCCTTTCCCAAGCAGTCGGCGTACAACGCGTCGAAGTTCGCGATCCGCGGGTTCACCGAGGCGCTGCGGATGGAGATGGTGGCCGACAAGGTGCCGGTGTCGGTGAGCGTCATTCATCCGGGTGGCATCAAGACCAACATCGCCCGCAACGCGCGGGTGACCAGCTCGGAGGACCAGCAGCAGGCCGCGGACGCGTTCGACAAGATCGCGGTCACCTCCGCTGCCCGGGCGGCGAAGACAATCCTGCGTGGGCTGGAGCGGAACAAGGCGCGAATCCTCGTCGGCCCCGATGCGTGGGCCATTGCGGCGATTCCCCGCCTGCTCGGCGCCCGTTACCTGGGCCCGGTGGCCCGGCTGGGTTAGCTCAGCCCCGGGGGCGGGAGGTGGCGACGGTCAGCTGACGGCCGAGGAACGCGACCTGCGCGGCGACGGACTCCTCGAACATCACGCTGGTGTAGATGTCGAAGTGTCCGCACGGCAGCTCCAACACCTCGGTGTGTCCGCCGGCCCGCCGCGCGACCGTGCGCACCGAGTCCGGCGGCGCGATGTTGTCGCCGGCGGCGATGACGAGCAGCAGCGGGCAGCGCAGCTTCTTGGCGTAACGCACCGGCCGGTTCAGGGCGATGCCGAGGACCCCGCGGGCGCACATCTCGTTGCGGAAGCTGGGGCCCATGATGGCGCCGTAGCCCGCCTCCGCGCCGGGGGCGGTGATCGCCGCCAGAGCACCGGGCGGCCCGACGACGGCGATGTGGTGCGGCGCCCGCCGGAGCAGCGCTCCACCGGCATCGCGCAGTCCGTGCCCGGTCAGCGTGGCGAGGTGCTTCGCCCCGGCGCCGCGCAGCAAGGCCCACAGTGCCGCGGCGCCGTCCATCGCCGCGCCCTGGGAGATCACCGCGGCAACCCGGCCATCCTGCGCCGCGACGGCGATCACGTGCCCGCCGGAGTAGGAGCTGCCCCAGAGGACCAACTGTTGCGGGTCCACCCCGTCCAGCGCGCGGGCGGTGGCCAGTGCCGCGTGATAGTCCTGTCGGTGACGGCGATGAGACACCTGCTGACGCGGCGTGCCGTCCGAGCTTCCGTAGCCCCGGTAGTCGAAGAGCAGCACATCCGCACCCGCGGCGGCGAAGCGCTCGGCGAAGGACAGCAGTCCGGAGTCGCGGGTGGCACCGAAGCCGTGCCCCATCACCACGCAGGGACGACCGCGTTCGCCGGTCAGCGCGTCGGTGGTGGCGGGCAGGTGCCAGGCCCCGCACCGGATGCCGTGACTGATGACGTCGATCTCGTTGACCATGGCGCTCCCCGAAACGTGATCCCCGTCACCGCTACGGTACTGCGCGGGGGAGAGCTTCCGGTGGGAACGGTGCCGGGCGCGTCGGTGCGCGATGAGCAGTTGCGCGGCCAGGCCCAGGACGTACACCGCGGCAGCGACGAACACCAGGGGCAGGGAACGGCCGTCCGGGGCGACCACGGTGGCTGCCCCGGCGACCGCACCCACGTAGGCGATGTTGAACAGCGCATCCTGCAGGGCGAACACCTGCCCGCGGTGCGCGTCGTCCACCTCCAGCTGCATGGCGGCGTCCGCGCTGAGCTTCGTCACCTGGCCGGCGAGGGTGAGCAGCAGCGCGGCGAGCAGCAGGGTCGGCTGGGTGAGCATCGGCACCAACGCCAACTGGACAGCGACGGCGGCACCCATGGCGATCGTGATGGTGCGCTGCCTGCCCAGCCGCGCCACCAGCACGGGGGTCAGCACGGCCGCGCCAAGCAGACCCACGGCACTGACCACCACCACCTGGCTGAAGCCGGCCAAGCCCCCGGGCAGCACCCCATGTCCGGTGAACGCGTAGCGCATCAGCAACAACGTCAGCAGCGTATTGATCCCGAAGGCCAGCCGGTGCGCGCCCAGTGCCGCGAGCGCCGCGGCCACCCCCGGTGCCGCCCAGGCCGCGCGGGCGCCGTGCACCAGACCCGTCGCCACCGCCCGCACCGCCGGCGCGTTCGCCGCCGTCGCCTGGTCCGGCCCCAGCTGTGGTCGGGGAAAGCCCAGCGCGACGAGGCCGGCCACCAGTGGGCCCAGGGCCGCCACGGCGGTCGTCAGGCCCGAGCCGACGTTGCCCGAGCCGACGACCGCACGCACACCCAGCGCAGAGCCGGCGCCCAGCACGGCCACCACCGCACCCGCCGTCGCCAAAGCGGAGTTCACCCCGACGATGTGCTCGGGAGGGGTGACGTGCGGCAACGCTGCCGACAGGCCGGAGAGTACGAAGCGACTCACCGCGGTGACCGCCAGGGCGCCTAGATACAACCCGGCTCCGGTGAGCCCACCCGCCAAGGCGGCAGCCACCAGCACGATCAGTCCGGCACGCAGCAGGTTCGCCCACACCAGCACCCGGGCGCGGGACCAGCGGTCCAGCAGCGCGCCCGCGAACGGTCCGACCAAGGAGTACGGCAGCAGCAGGACTGCGAGTCCCGCGGCAATCGCGGCGGGGTCGGCGCGCCGCTCGGGATTGAACAGCACGGCGCCGCCCAGGGCCGCCTGGAAGAGCCCGTCCCCCCATTGCGTCGCGAAGCGGGTGGCGAGCAGGCGCCCCAATCCCTCGCTGGCCCGCCAGGTGGAGATGAGGGCGCTGCGCCTGCTCTGCTGCGCTGCCGTCACGGCGCCAGGCTAGACACCCGACGCCGGCATTTTGCACGCGGTGGCAGGATCACAGCGTGGCCTCCTCGGACGTATGCGCTGGCACATTGTTGGTGTCTTCCCCGGAGCTGGTGGAGCCGACCTTTCGCCGCACGGTCATCTACATGATCGAGCACAACGAGTCGGGCAGTCTGGGCATCGTGATCAACCGCCCGAGCGACACGGCCGTGCAGAATGTGCTGCCCGACTGGGCGGCGCACACGGTCAAGCCGAAGGCACTGTTCGTCGGCGGCCCGGTGAAGCGGGATGCAGCGCTATGCCTGGGCGTGCTGCGTCCCGGTGTCGACCCGGATTCCGATCCCGGTCTGCGCCAGGTGGAGGGCCGGGTGGTGATGGTCGATCTCGACGCCGCCCCCGAGGATTTGCTGCCCATGCTCGGCGGCATGCGGATCTTCGTCGGCTATGCCGGGTGGTCCGCCGGACAGCTGGACGCCGAGCTCGCCCGCGCGGACTGGATGGTGCTGTCCTCGCTGCCTACCGACGTCGTGATGCCAGGGCGAGTCGACGTGTGGGGGCGGGTGCTGCGTCGTCAGCCGATGCCGCTGGCGCTGCTGGCGACGCATCCGGGAGACGTGGACCGCAACTGAGGTGCGGCAGGGAACCCTGCACCGGACGGATCGCGCAGGCCAGGGCCGCCACCGCCGCCACCACCGGCGCCGACCACCAACCGGGTGCGTCCCAGCCGATGATGCACAGGCCGAACAAGGACGCCCCGCCGAGCAGCAGCAGCGGCAGTGGACGGGTGATCGTCGCCCGCGGCCGGCCGGGGATGCGATGCAGTCCCCACCAGCCCATGGCGAGGCCCACCACCCCGGCGATGCAGTGACCGACCGAGGTGAACGAGCGCTCGATGAGCACCGCCTGCAGCGCCAGTGTCAACCACACCACCGACCACGGCAGCCGCCAGCCACGGGGCAGCGCGAAGCTGAGTGCGGTGAGTACCGCGAAGACGCCGTAGCTCACCCCCACGTCGCTGGCCCGTCCCCAGCTCATCGGGAACCAGCCGCTGCCGATGCCCACCCACAGGCCGGCGGCGACCAGCAGGGTTGCCCCGACGTGGCCCGTCACAAAGGTGCTGACCATCCGTCGGCCGCCCCAGACGAGTTCCGCGACGGCGAGGGTGCAGCCGACGCCGAGGCAGGTGAACCACACCGGGCCCTCGTTGATGACGAACGCGCTGCTCGCCAGAGTCGAGAGATGGAGCTTGCTGAGGTTGTGCACGTTGGTGCTGGCGGCCGCGACCACGACCGAGTGCCATCGCGTGCCCATCGAGCTCAGCACGACGCCGACGGCGCCCAGCGCCGCGAGGTACAGCAGCGTGACGGGCGCCATGCGGCCCCAGCGGGGCAGCGCCTGGGCCGGCAAGGTCATCCGTACTCCTGTCATGTGATCAGCGCACAGCACGGCGCTGTCACCGGACTGGGGAGTCACTGGCAAGGTGCTGCCAGTGGCCCAGTGTGCCCCTCTTTCGGGGCAACGGCCCGTTCAGCCGACGAGGTTGTCCGGCCGCTCACCGGCGAGATACCTGGCGATCTGTTGGCGCGCAACGCTCCAGGCCCGCTCGTCGTCGCCGTAGGTGCTGCCGGCCACGTGCGGGGTGATCAGCACACCTGGCGCTGTCCACAATGGATGACCGGAAGGCAACGGCTCGGGATCGGTGACGTCGAGTGCGGCGCGCAGCCGGCGCGCCTGCAGCTCGGCGAGCAGGGCGGCGGTTTCCACCACCTCTCCGCGCGCGGCGTTGACCAGCACGGCGCCGTCCGGCATCCGAGCGAGGAAGGCGGCATCGACGCTGCCGCGGGTGTCCTCGGTCAGCGGGAGCACGAGAATCACCGCGTCGTGCCCGGGCAGCAGCTCGGGGACCTCGCTGTCGGCATGCACGCCGGGCCGGGCGCTGCGGCCCACCATGCTCGCCTCGGCGCCGAAAGCCTCCAGCCGCACCCGTACGTGGGTGCCCAGGTCACCGGCTCCCAGCACCAGTACCCGCTTGCCGACCAAGGTGTCGGTCCGGTGCTGGTTCCAGATGTGCTGCGTTTGCTCCACGGCGAACTCCCGCAGTTCCCGGTACACGGTGAGCAGGGCGGCCACGGCCCACTCCGCCGTCGAAGCCCCGTGTGCACCGCGCGCGCTGGACAGCGCCACGCCGTCGGGCAGCCGGCCCTGCCAGTGATCGATGCCGGCGGTCAGCGTCTGCACCAGGCGGAGCTTGGGCAGCTGCGCCATCAGGGCGAGCTGGGCATCGACGTCGGTGCTGCGCACCACCATGACCTCGCCGTCGCGCGCCTGCTCGGGAAGCGGCTCGGACGGCACGAAGCGGACGAGCTCGGTGTCGGGCAGGTCGGCCAATGCAGCGGCGCTGCGGCGGCTGGGAACCAGGATCGTGGTAGGCACGGCTGTCAGTCTGCCCGGCCCTGGTGCGTCCGGCGCGCGGGTCTACCGAGGCGGCGGCGGTGGTGGAGGTGGCGGGGGTGATGCCGCCGCTGCCGGGGTCGGGCCCGCAGCGTTCAGCGGGGCGGCAGGCACCGACTCCGCCGACGGTGCCGCGGAGTCGCGGGCGGGAAGCCCGTAGACCGTGCCGCCCTCCTGCGGAGAGCCGAGCACCACGGCCATCCCGCCGGACACCCCGACCGGAAGCCCGCCCGTCCCAGCGGGCGAGACGCGACCGTCCGGCGCGACCGCGGAGGCGACATCCTTGGCCAGGCCGTATGCGGCGGTGTCGAGCAACGATCGGGCCAGCCAGCTGTCAATCGCGTACAGCTGCCCGGTGTCGGCGTTGACCAGCACCGGCCCGAACAGCCCCAGCACGCCATGCGGAGAGTGCGCAACGGCGGCAGAGGCCACCGCGACGGCGGGCACCCTGACCGCAGAGGCAAGCTCCGCGTGACTGGTCACATCGACCGCGCTGACCTGCCGCGTATTGGCGTCGGGGGTGTACCAGAGCAACACCAGGACCCCGTGCCGTGCTGGGTCGCCGCCCCCGAACGGGGCGATGAACCCGCCGGGCGCCTGCAGGGCGTTGGCGCCGGCCGGTGCCGGGACCTGCCACGGTGCCGCAGGTTGCGTGGCCGTAGCCGGGGTGAGCGTCCACACTTGCCCCGCCGAGTTCGCCGCGATGATGGCGTCGCCCTGGCCCGCCATCGCGACAGCACCCGGGGGCACCACATAGTCGCGCAGCCGACCGTCGGCGATGAGCTGGGCGTGCTGATCCGGTGCCGTCACCAGCGGGGTCGACCCAGCGAACGACACCGTCGCCCCGGAGGGCAGGTCCACGCTGTGCACGTCGTGGGTGGCACCCGATACCGGCCACCACCACAGCTTCTGCTCCGACCCGGCGACGAGCGACTCGGCGCCGTCGATCAGGGAGAGCCGCGTGCCGCCGGCTTCGGCCGCAGCCGCGGCGTCGGCAGGCAGGGCACTCGACCATGCCGGCGCGCCCGTCCTGGCGTCTAGGGCCACCACCTCTCCCGCGCGAAGGGCGATGACCTGGCCGGTCGAGGCCACCGCGGGGATCGATTTCGCGGCAATCGGTGCGGACCAGTCCGCCCGCTGCGAATAGCCCGCCGGGGCAGGCAGCGGGTACTCCGTCGGTGATGGGCTGTACGGCGGCGCCGTCGCAGCGCTCTCGGAAGACCGGGAGACGGCGACGCCGATCACCGTCGCGGCCACCACGATCCCGGCCACCGCGGCCGCTCCGAACAGGAGCTTGCGCGAGGGACCGCGACGCGGGATGGAAGCGGCTCCGGTGAACGAGGGAACATCGAACGGTTCCGTGTCGTCGTAGACCTCACCGCGGCCGGTGACGATCTCGTTCTTGGCCTGCTGGGAGTCCTCGTGCACGACCATCGCACGCACCGCACCGCACCGTCGGCTCCGCGCAGCGAGATGGCGAGTTCTCGCAGATGTGCGGTGGCCGCTGCCCGTGGTGTCTGTCCGGGCGCCGGCTCGATCCGTCGGCCATCCACGGTGAGGTGATCGGTGTGCAGCACCACGCGGGGGCAGGGCTTGCGGGTGACGAACCAGGTACGTCCGCTGGGAGATCGACGCGTGGACGGCTCGTCGGTTGCCGTCGACACCTCGACGGTGCGGCTGCGTGGGAGGGCGTGCGTCAGTTCCGCATCGGGATCTTCGGTGGGCCCCCTGCGCTGCGGCATAGCCATGCTTCCCCCTGCTGCCCGACGGCCCGAACGGCCGCCCCCATCATTCGGTAACGCGTTTCCGCCCCGTCAGCTAACCCGACGCCTCCGACAATGCGCAGCCGGTGCAGGTGGAGCAGCGTTGCGGTGCGCAGCCCGGGGTCGCGGCGGCTGCCCTGCTGCCGAGAGCCCCGCCGGCGCCCACCGCTAACAAGGTGGCCACGACACACATCAGCACGGCGATCGGTCGCAGCAGTCCGTTCATGCTCAACACCGCGACGGCGCCCAGCGCGAGAAACAGCCCTCCGGCGAGTATCGGCAACGCTGCCGCCTTGTTGGCTGCCCGAAATGCTTCGTCGCTGACCAGCGAGGCCGGGGTACGCACCCCTGCCCACCGGTTACGCGGCAACTCCTCGCGCAGCGAGAGGACGGCGACGGCCCCGAGCGCCGCAGCGGCGACGAACAAGATCACTGCGACGACGAGGGCGGCGTAACCGGGCACCGGTCAAGGATACGAGCCGTGCGTGCCGCCGCGGGCACGCAGGTCGTTCCTGAGCGCAGGACCTTGTCGTCACCGATCGGGACATCGAACGTGGTAGCACTGTCTAGATGAGATGGTCCCGCGCAGTTCCTGCCGTCCCTGTCGCCGGCGTGCTCGGGCTGGCCGTCCACGACGTGGTGCAGAAGAGGCATGCGCTGCTGCGCAACTTCCCGGTGGTCGGGCACATGCGGTACCTGCTGGAAACGGTCGGACCGGAACTTCGCCAGTACATCATCAGCGGTAATGACGAGGAGCGGCCGTTCAGCCGCAACCAACGACGGTGGATCTACGCGTCGTCGAAGCTGGAGAACAATTACTTCAGATTCGGCGCCGACAACGACATGGAGTACCGGCAGGGCTATCCGATCATCAAGCACCGGACCTTCTCGGAGATTCGGCAGGTGTCGGACGCGCACACCCGGAAGGCGGACGGGCTGCCGTGCGCCAAGGTGCTCGGCGGCCCGCGTCAACGGGCACAGGCGTTCCGGCCGAAGTCGGTCGTCAACGTCTCGGGGTTGAGCTTCGGGTCACTGTCGGCCGCGGCGATCGAAGCCGTCAACCGGGGTGCCGCCGAAGCCGGGTGTCTGCACAACACCGGTGAGGGCAGCCTCTCGCCGTACCACCGCCACGGTGGTGAGCTGGTCCTGCAGATCGGTACCGCCTACTTCGGCTGTCGTGACGAGGCGGGCCACTTCGATCTGGAACGCCTCAAGGAGGTGGTGGCCTCCGGGCCGGTCCGGGCTATCGAGATCAAGCTGAGCCAGGGAGCCAAGCCCGGGCTCGGCGGATTGCTGCCCGGGGCAAAGGTCACCCCGGAGATCGCCGAGATTCGCGGCATCCAGAAGGGGGTCGACTGCTCCAGTCCCTCGCGGCACACCGAGTTCCACGATGTCGACGGCATGCTCGATTGGGTCGAGCTCCTCGCCGCGGAAACCGGCTTGCCCGTGGGCATCAAGTCGGCGGTGGGCAACCTCGACTTCTGGGAGCAGGCTGGACCCCGCGTTGAAGTCGGTGCGAGCGGCGAACTACATCAAGACGCTGCGGCGTGACCTGCTCCGGGTGTCCGAAGCCTGCGGGGTACCGCATCCGGGCCTCATCGGCGTCGATGACCTCGAGCTGCTCGACGGTCAGGCGTCGGCGACGGCGCTGCGTGAGGTCTACGGATACGACGCGAACTGGGGCCAGCCCTCGGCCGCCGACCGGGAAGAAATCATCCGGTTGATGACCAGTCCCTCCGGCGATGCGGCTGAGCCCATCTTCGTGCCGTCCTGAACTTCGGTCATTCGGTGGGGACGGTCACTACTGGCAGTCGGGCCAGGGTGGCTGTCCTGGCGACTGCGGGATCGTAGGTAACGAATGCCTGCGCCTGCGCGCCCAAGACCACCAGCGCGGTCGCCACATGCAGGGCGGACGACAGCGTCGCGTCAGGGGTGCCGGCGGCTACGCGCCGGACCAGCTCGTCCACCTCATACGTGCTGATCTTGGCGAGCAGCGCCGGAATCTGCGGCACCTGGTCAGGCTGGGTACGGCGAAGGGTGTGGGTGAGCTCGACCTCGCTGATCACCGAGGTGAGAATGACCTCGGTGCAGCGCTCGTTCAGCCACTCCCCGAGCGCCAATCCTTCTGCACCTTGGTGAATCAGCCGCAGCAGCGCAGAGGTATGTAGGTAAATCACCGCAGTGCGCTCGCCTGGCGAAATACCGTCAGTTCGGTGGGTGGATGCAGCTTTCCCTCGGCCACGAGGTGCGCGAGCGGGTGCGGGTGCGTAGGGGTCAACATGGCGATGACCTTCCCGCGCTCGGTGATCGCGAGGTGCTCACCGCGCCTCGCCCGGGCCAGCACGGCTGAGGTGTTCTGGTTCAGCTGGGTCACGCTCACTGCGGCGGCGGTCAGTGGTGCTGTCGGAGATGCTCCCATCTACTAGTTATATCTAGAAGATGAGAGCACCCGCAACAGTCGTCGTCCCTGGACGCTCGATAGGCTCGCTGTCGTGAACCGCCCGTCTGAGGAAACACCCGCATACCGCTACACCGCAGCACTGGCCGGCGAGGTGGAGAAGCGCTGGCAGCAGCGGTGGAGTGCGCAGCAGACCTTCGCCGCACCCAACCCGGTGGGCAGTCTCGCGACGGGCGAGCTACCGGCCGACAAGCTGTTCGTGCAGGACATGTTCCCCTACCCCTCCGGCTCGGGGCTGCACGTGGGGCACCCGCTGGGGTTCATCGCCACCGACGTCTACGCGCGCTATCACCGGATGACCGGGCGCAACGTGCTGCACACCATGGGTTTCGACGCCTTCGGGCTGCCGGCGGAGCAGTACGCGGTGCAGACGGGTACCCACCCGCGAACCACCACCGAGGCGAACATTGAGCGCTACCTTGCGCAGATCCGGCGTCTGGGCCTCGGCCACGACGAGCGCCGTCGTGTTGCCACCACCGACGTCGAGTTCTACCGCTGGACGCAGTGGATCTTCCTGCAGATCCACGGAGCCTTCTACGACGCCGAGGCCGGCAAGGCTCGGCCGGTCAGCGAGCTGGAGGCGGAGTACGCCGACGGCACCCGGCAGCTGGCGGACGGCCGGGAGTGGTCCTCGTTGACCCGTGCGGAGCGGCGGGCCGCCATCGACTCTCACCGCCTGGTGTACCTGTCCTCCTCGCCGGTGAACTGGTGCCCGGGACTGGGCACCGTGCTGGCCAACGAGGAGGTCACCGCCGAAGGGCGCAGCGACCGCGGCAACTTCCCGGTCTTCCGGCGCACCCTGCGCCAGTGGATGATGCGGATCACCGCCTACAACGACCGCCTGATCGACGACCTGGAGCTGCTGGACTGGCCGGAGAAGGTCAAGACCATGCAGCGCAACTGGATCGGGCGCTCCCGCGGGGCCGAGGTGACCTTCCGCGCCGGCGAGGCGGACATCGACGTGTTCACCACCCGGCCGGACACCCTCTTCGGCGCCACCTACGTCGTGCTGGCCCCCGAACACCCCCTCGTCGAGGAGCTGACCGCAGCGCAGTGGCCCGCGGAGGTGGACTCCCGGTGGACCGGTGGGGCAGCGACGCCGGCGGCGGCCGTGCGCGACTACCGATCGGCCGTGGCACTGAAGACGGATCTGGAGCGCCAGGAGAACAAGGAGAAGACCGGTGTGTTCACCGGCTCCTACGCGACGAACCCGGTCAACGGCCGGCCGGTGCCGGTGTTCGTTGCCGACTACGTGCTCATGGGCTACGGCACCGGAGCCATTATGGCCGTGCCCGCGCAAGACCAGCGGGACTGGGACTTTGCGACGGCGTTCGGCCTGGACATCGTCCGCACCATCGCCCCGCCTGCGGGTTTTGACGGCGAGGCGTACACCGGTGACGGCGTGGCCATCAACAGCGATTTCCTCGACGGTATGGCGGTCGAGGAGGCGAAGGCGACCATCATCGCGTGGCTGGAGGAGCGCGGGCTGGGACGCGGCACCGTCCAGTACAAGCTGCGTGACTGGCTGTTCGCGCGGCAACGGTATTGGGGTGAGCCGTTTCCCATCGTGTACTCCGACGACGGTGCCCCGGTTGCCCTGCCGGAGAGCATGCTGCCGGTACTGCTGCCGGAGGTCGACGACTACGCGCCGGTGAGCTTCGACCCCGACGATGCCGACTCGGAGCCGTCTCCCCCGCTGGCCAAGGCGACCGACTGGGTGAACGTGGAGCTGGACCTGGGCGACGGGCTGCAGCACTACTCCCGGGACGCCAACGTCATGCCGCAGTGGGCCGGCAGCTCCTGGTACCAGCTGCGCTACATCGACCCGACCAACTCCGAGGAGTTCTGCGCGCCGGAGAACGAGGCCTACTGGACGGGCCCGCGCCCGGAGCTGCACGGGCCCAACGACCCCGGTGGCGTTGACCTCTACGTCGGCGGCGTGGAGCACGCCGTGCTGCACCTGCTCTACAGCCGCTTCTGGCACAAGGTGCTCTACGACCTCGGCCACGTCAGCTCGCTAGAGCCCTATCGGCGTCTCTACAACCAAGGCTATATACAGGCATACGCCTTTATCGACCCCCGCGGCGTCTACGTCCCGGCCAAGGAGGTGACCGAAGTGGACGGTCAGTACTTCCACGACGGGGTGCCGGTGCGGCGCGAGCACGGGAAGATGGGCAAGAGCCTGAAGAACTCCGTGTCCCCGGACGAGATGTGCGCGGCGTACGGAGCGGACACGCTGCGGGTGTACGAGATGTCGATGGGCCCGTTGGACACCTCCCGGCCGTGGGCGACCAAGGACGTCATCGGGGCGTACCGGTTCCTGCAGCGGCTGTGGCGCGCCGTGGTGGACGAGGCGACCGGTGCTCTCCGGGTGGTCGATGCGGAGCCGTCCGAGGAGACCGTGCGGCTGTTGCACAAGACGATCCGCGGCGTCAGCGAGGACTTCGTCGCCCTGCGGAACAACACCGCGGCCGCCAAGCTGATCGAGCTGACCAACCACCTCACCAAGGCCTACCCGCAGGGCGCCCCGCGGTCGGTGGCCGAGCCGCTGGTGCTCATGGTGGCACCGCTCGCCCCGCACCTGGCCGAGGAGCTGTGGCAGCGCCTGGGGTACACGGACTCGCTGGCGCACGGGCCGTTCCCGGTGGCCGAGGAGAAGTGGCTGACGGCAGACACACTGGAGTACCCCGTGCAGGTGGGCGGGAAGGTGCGAGCCGTCATCACGGTGCCGGCCGATGCCGATCGGGAGACGGTGCTGGCCGCGGCGCTGGCGGAGGAGAAGGTCGCCGCATTGGTGAACGGGCAGGAGCCGCGCAAGGTCATCTTCGTGCCCGGGCGCCTGGTCAACCTGGTGCTGTAGCCGCCGCCGAGGACGGTGTCACGAGGACGGGCGCAGCACCAGCTCGGTGAGGTGCGCGTCGGGTGCCGCCTGCACGGCCGTGAGTACTGCCGCGGCCACGGACTCGGGTGTGAGGTACTTGTCCCGCTCGTACTCGCCACCCTCGGCCGCGCGGACCTTGCGCTGCATCTCGGTGTCGATCCGTCCGGGGTGCAGGGAGGTGACCCGCAGCTGGGGCTCCTCCGCGCGCAGGGAGTCGGCCAGCGCCCGCAGCGCGAACTTGCTCGCGGCGTACGCCCCCCAGCCCGGCCGCGCGTTGAGCCCGGCACCCGAGTTGATCATCACCACGTGCCCCCGCGCGGCCCGCAGCGCGGGAAGCAGCAGCCGGGTGAGCTCGGCCACCGCTACCACGTTCACGTTGAAAGTCTTGCGCCACATGGCTGCGGTACTGCCTTCGACCGTCGCGATGTCACCCACTCCGGCGGAATGCACCAGCACGCCCAGGCGCTCGATGTCCGCGCACGCCGCGGCCAACGCGTCGTCGTCGGTGATTTCCACCGGCCACACCCGCGCACCGGGAAGCTCGGCCGCTATCCGTTCCAGCGCCGTGCGGTCGCGTCCACCCAGCAGCACGTCATGGGTGGCGCCCAGTGCGCGGGCGGTCGCGGCCCCCACTCCCCTGCTCGCCCCGGTGATCAATGCGGTCGGCCTGCCCTCGGTCATGACGGTCACGGTAGGCGAGCCTGGCGGGCGAAAGTCGGCACCCCCACCGTCGCCCAACCTGGCAGGATCGTCGGCCATGACGGGGAGCGCGCGGCGGCTGCCGCCAGAGAGGATCAAGCGCTGGGTCGCTCATCCGGGCTGCGCGGCGGCGCTCCTTGTAGTGGGGTACGTCCTCCTGTCGGTGTTCGACCTCACCCGGGCCGCGCGCGTGCCGGTGGACTTCGTTGCCGTGCTGGTTCTGGTTCCCGTCGTTACCGTGCTGGTGGTCTGCCCGCCGCTGCCGAAGCTGCACGCCAAGACGCTGTTGACCGAACGCCTGGCCTGGCTGTGGCGGTACACCATCGCCACGTTCTTGCTGTGCTCGGCCGGCGTGCTCAGCGTGTACTTCGCCGAGGAGTTCACCCGCCAGGATGCCGACGTCGAGCGGGAGACCCGGCTGATAACCGCCGCGGCGGAGGTGGCCGGCGCAGCGGCGGTGCTCGGTGGGTTCGTCTTCGTGGTGTGGCTGATCATCGATCTGGCGCGCCTGGGTGCGGAGCGACGGTATGCCGCTCTCACCGTCGCGCTGCGCAAGCTCGGGCTGCCGGCCGGAGGGCAACTGGCCAGGTGGGCAGCGTTCTGCACCCGGCCGTGGTGGGTGCTGATCGTGGTCATCGTGCTGCTCGGCCCGGCTGTGCAGCTGACCATCGACCTCGGCGATTGAGTGCGCCTAGGGTGAGCGGACTGCTGCAGCACGTGTAGCGCACGGCGAAAGGGCAAGCCATGAGCGACCACACCTATCAGATCAGCGAGATCGTGGGCACCTCCCCCGACGGTGTCGACGCGGCGATCCGCAACGGGATCGCCAGGGCCGGGCAGACGGTGCGCAACCTGGACTGGTTCGAGGTCGGCCAGATCCGCGGTGAGATCGCCGATGGCCAGATCGCACACTGGCAGGTCACGCTCAAGATCGGCTTCCGCCTGGAGTCCCGCGAGGGCTGAGCTCCCGCACTTGTTGGGTGAAAGCCGCATTCACGCGACGACGTTGTGCGAAAGTCGCATTCACGCGAAGGAGTCAGCGCGACGCCCGCAGTAGTCGAGCACGACGCGCCGCCGTCAGCGGTACGTAGGCGTCCTTGCGGCGGTCGTACCACCACGCTTGCTTGCCCGGTGCGGGCAGGCCTTTCTCGCGC
>JAABUM010004256.1_pt1 | contig 16391 bp, 14 predicted proteins | sample 5559161 | NCBI WGS metagenome assembly JAABUM01 (sample SAMN10711868, study PRJNA513369) | rock metagenome | isolation source: Antarctica rocks | place: Antarctica: Victoria Land, Siegfried Peak nord
GCAGTTCGGCATAGGCCCGGTACTTGTCGCGGCTGTTGCCGCGGACCGCATGCTGGAGCAGCGACACCGATTGAGGCGTCCAGGAATGGGTCTCGCCCCGGATCCGGTAGGCGTAGTCGCCGCCGACGTCGAGCGCGGTGCGGTAGACCGGCGCGTCGCCGAACGCCAGGGCGTGGCGCTCGGCCGTCTCGGCCGCGATCTCGGCCAGACCGACGCCCTCGATCATCGAATGGGTGCCGGTGAAGAAGCGGCGTACGAAGTCGCTCGACAGGCCGATCGCGTCGAAGATCTGCGCTCCGCAATAGGACTGGTAGGTCGAGATGCCCATCTTGGACATGACCTTGAGCAGGCCCTTGTCGATCGATTTGATGTAGCTCTCCACCGCATGGGCATGGTCGACCTCCTCGGGGAACTCGGAGGCGAGCGCGGTCAGCGACTCGAAGGCGAGATATGGGTTGATGGCCTCGGCACCGTAGCCTGCGAGGCAAGCGAAGTGATGCACCTCACGCGCTTCGCCGGTCTCGACGACGAGACCCACCGAGGTGCGCAGGCCCTTGCGGATCAGGTGGTGGTGAACGGCCGCGGTGGCGAGCAGCGCCGGGATCGGGATGCGGTCCGGCCCCATCATGCGATCCGACAGGATGATGATGTTGTAGCCTTGTCGCACGGCCGCCTCGGCGCGGTCGCCCAGCCGCGCGATGATGGATTCCATGCCCTCGGCGCCGAACTTCACCCCATAGGTGATGTCGAGCGTCTTGGTGTCGAAAGCATCCTCGAAGTAAGAGATGCAGCGGATCTTCTCGAGGTCGTCGTTGGTCAGGATCGGCTGGCGGACTTCGAGGCGCTTGCGCTTCCAGTTGCCTTCCAGATCGAAGATGTTCGGACGCGGGCCGATGAAGCTCACCAGGCTCATGACGAGTCCCTCGCGGATCGGGTCGATCGGCGGGTTCGTCACCTGGGCGAAGTTCTGCTTGAAATAGGTGTAGAGGAGCTTCGACCTGTCGGACAGCGCCGAGATCGGCGTGTCGGTGCCCATGGAGCCGTCGGCCTCCTGGCCGGTCGCCGCCATGGGGGCCAGCAGCGTCGTCAGGTCCTCCTGGGTGTAGCCATAGGCCTGCTGCTTATCCAGGATCGACACGTCGGTGCGGGCCGCGCGCGCCTCGACGGGCTGCAGGGTCTCGAGCACGATCTGGGTCTCGTCGAGCCAGGCGCGATAGGGGTGGGACTGGGCGAGGCGCGCCTTCATCTCGTCGTCCGAGACGATGCGGCCCTGTTCGAGGTCGACCAGCAGCATCTTGCCGGGCTGCAGGCGCCACTTCTTGACGATGCTCTCCTCGGGGATCGGCAGCACGCCCATCTCGGAGGCCAGCACCACGAGGTCGTCGTCGGTCACGAGGTAGCGCGCCGGCCGCAACCCGTTGCGGTCGAGCGTGGCGCCGATCTGCCGGCCGTCGGTGAAGGCGACCGCGGCCGGGCCGTCCCAAGGCTCCATCAGAGCCGCGTGATACTCGTAGAAGGAACGGCGGCTCTCGTCCATGAGCGGATTGCCGGCCCAGGCTTCCGGAATCAGCATCATCATGGCATGGGCCAGCGAGTAGCCGCCCTGCACCAGGAACTCGAGCGCATTGTCGAAACAGGCGGTGTCGGACTGCCCCTCGTAGGAAATCGGCCAGAGCTTGGCGATGTCCTGGCCGTAAAGCTCGGACGTGACCGAGGCCTGCCGCGCCGCCATCCAATTGACGTTGCCGCGCAATGTGTTGATCTCGCCGTTATGGGCGACCATCCGGTAGGGATGGCTGAGCGACCAGGACGGAAAGGTGTTGGTCGAGAAGCGCTGGTGCACGAGGGCGAGCGCAGAGGCGAAACGCGCGTCGGCGAGGTCTTCGTAGTAACGCCCGATCCGGGTGGCGAGCAGCAGGCCCTTGTAGACGATCGTCCGCGACGACATGGAGACGGGATAGAAGCCCGCGGTGCGCGCGTCGGCGAGGCCATAGACGGCGCCGGAGATCACCTTGCGCAAGATGAACAGACGGCGCTCGAAGGCGGCGTCGTCGCCGACCCCCTCCCCCCGACCGACGAAAAGCTGCCGGATGACGGGCTCGCCGGCCCTGACGCTGTCGCCGAGCAACGAGGGGTCGGTCGGCACGTCGCGCCAGCCGAGCAGCACCTGGCCCTCGTCGACCACCGCCTTCGACACAATGTCCTCGACGATGCGGCGGCCGTCGGGATCGTGCGGCAGGAAGAAGAAGCCGACCCCGTATCGGCCTGCCGACGGCAGGGCGAAGCCGAACCGCTCCGCCTCATCGGCGAAGAACGCGTGCGGGATCTGCACCAGCATGCCGCAGCCGTCGCCGGCGTGGGCGTCGGCCCCAACGGCGCCGCGGTGGTCGAGGTTGGCCAGGATCTGCAGTCCCATCTCGACGATCTTGTGCGACGGACGGTTCTTCATGTCGGCCACGAAGCCGACCCCGCAGGCGTCGTGCTCGTTCCGGGGATCGTAAAGGCCCTGCGCGACCGGCAGGCCGGGGTCGACGGCCGAGACGCCGGGCAGCATGGCGGCCGGACGCGCCGCGATGGCGGCCGCGCGGGCGTCGCGCGCCGGAGAGGCCGTGCCGATGGTCTGACCCGCGTCAATGCTCATGGAACGTCGCTCCCCTCACTTCGACGATGGGTCCTCCCATCTCCTGCTCTGGGCGAAGGCAGACCTTTGCCCGCGCCCGACCCGGTTCTAGCGGGCCTCACGCGCCCTTGCCTTGAAATCGCCCACCGGGCCGGTCAGACGGGAGGATCGTGCTCCCTGTCGTATAGGGTCAGCAACGCTGTCCTATTTGAGCCGAACTAGCTTGCAGGAAACGCGCCGTCGCACAACAGCTTTTTTGCGCCAGGCGAGGACCTGCAGTGTGGCAAAGACGGCACCGCCGGCCGGCACCGCGGATCGCCGTCAGGTCGGCGTGCCGGAACTGCTCCGTTCCTGTTTCAGGGCCCGGGCATACCAGTCGAATTCGTCGAGGAAGCGGGTGAGGCTGCGCTCGAGGCGCGGCTCGACCGGAGCCCCGTCCTCGGTCAGGGCCTCGCCGATCTTCGGGATCGGGAAAAGGCCCGGGATGCTCGACATGCCGAGTTCGGCGAGCGTCGTCCGCAGCTGCATGGCGGCCCGCACGCCGCCGAAACCACTCGTCGAGTAGCAGGCGATGGCCGAGGGCCTGAAGAAATATTCTTCCAGGAAATGATCCAAGAGGTTCTTCAACGCGGGCGGGATTCCGTGGTTGTATTCGGCACTGACAATGAGAAAACCATCGACGCTACGATAGAGCTCGGCCAACATCGCGAGGTTCTCGGGCGCCTCGCCTTTCGGATATTCCTTGTACATGCGGTCGAGCAGGGGAAGTTGCAGCGCGAGAGGGTCGACGAGCGTCGGGGCGTGACCGCGCGCCGCGAGTGCCGTCATCATCAGCCGCGCCGCCCGGATCCCCATGCGGTCGCGCCGCACGGAGCCGAGCAGGACCGCATATTTCAGCTGCATCGATCGGACTCCCGAAGACTGTGATCCTCAAGTAAAGTGACGCGTTCCCTTGCGGTCGGCAAGCCCGATGGGGACGCCGAGATCACATGCGCAGTAGAGCCAGGTTGGCGATCCGGAGCGGCGGCGCTATGCCACGTCACTCCGACCTACGACCGCGACCGCGACCGCGTCTCGAAGTCGGCGCGTTACCGGACCGAAGCAGCCGAGGAGGCGGCCTTCCACCAAACCTTCGCGGTCGCGATCAGGCCAACATCCGCGCATGGCCCGCGATCCGTCGGCAGGCCTCGCCGAGGCGCTCCTCGCTCGCCGCGAGGGCCAGCCGCACGAAGCCGGCCGTGGCGGGTCCGAAGGCGGCGGCGTCCACCAGCGACACGCCGGTCCGGCGGAACAGGCCCCAGGCAAAATCTTTCGAGCCCAGCCCCGTGCCCCGCACGTCGAGAAGCGCGAACATGCCGGCTTCGGGCCGCAGCACCGTCAGGCCAGGAGTGTCGGCGAGCCCATCCGAGACGAGATCGACCCGGCCTCGGTAGCTGTCCCGCATGCTGCGGGTCGTGTCGTCGTACTGGTCGAGCGCCGCCACGGCGGCCTCCTGGATGAAGCCGGGCAGGCCATAGAGCATGTTGAGGGCCAGGCGGTCCATATGGCGGATCAGCTCCGCCGGCCCCACCACCCAGCCGATGCGCCAGCCCGTCATGGCGTGGGACTTCGACAGGCTGCCGATCGTGACGGAACGCTCCGCCATGCCGGGCAGCGTGCGGATCGAGCGATGCTGCCGATCGAAGACCAGGCCTTCGTAGACTTCGTCGGCCACCACCCAGAGGTCGTTGCGCGTCGCGACCTCGGCCACGACGGCGAGTTCGCGATCCGTCATGACGACGCCCGTCGGGTTGTTGGGGTTGGCCAGGAGGATCGCCCGCGTGCGGGGCGTCACGGCCGCGGCCAGCGCCTCGACCGCCGGTCGAAAGCCGTCGGCGGCCGCGGCCGGGACGCGAACGAGCCGCGCCCCCGAGGCCGCGAAGGTGGCTTCATAAGTGGCGTAGCTCGGCTCGATCACCAGAACCTCGTCGCCGGCCTCGAACAACGAGAGGGCGGTGGTGAACAGCCCGTTCTGGGCGCCCGCCACCATCATGACGTTGTCGGGCTCCGTCGGCACGCCGGTGCGGCGGCGCTGCAGGTCGGCCACGGCGGCGCGGAGCGCGGGCCTGCCGGGGATCGCGGTATAATGGGTGTCGCCGGCCCGCAGCGCCGCGACGGCGCGCTCGACGATCGGGGCGGGGGTGGCGAAATCCGGGTCGCCGACGCTGAGCAGGATGACATCCTCCCCCCGCGCTTCCGCCTGCCGCGCCGCCTGGTGGATGTCCCAGGCGGCCCCGCCCGGGGCATCGAGGCGGTCGACGAGCGAGGAGAAGCGCATGAGGTGGGTCTTTCGGGCGGGACGGGAGCATCTCCTAACGCGGCGGACGGCGGCGGGCCACCCCGGGGGCCTGTCCCCCGGAGACGCCGCGCAGAACCGGTCAGCGGGTCAGGCCGAAATTCGAAGCTCTTGACCCCGCTCGCACCCCCCTACGGCAAGAGCAGCTTGGCGAGAGGTGGGTCGATGCCAGTGCCGGTCAGGTGGATGACGAACGTGGCAGGAACCCCGCCGCATTTGCCAGAGCGGAGACGGGCTGGCCCGCGCGGGGCCGCTCACCCGCCTTGGGCACCCGCCGTCGCGTTCGGCGTCCCGTCCGTCCAATATTTGGCGACGTAGCGCTTCATCTCGGCCAGCATGAAGCGCGACGATTCCTCGGCCTTCTCCTCCCAGGCGAACACGCAGGCCGTCATGATGCCGTCGAAACCGACCTTGGCCAGCGTGCCGAAGAAGGCGTCCCAATCGACCTCGCCTTCGCCGATGTTCAGGTGCTGGTGCACCCGCGCGGTGGAACCCGGCGGGTTGACGATGTAGCGCAGGCCGGACGAGGCCTTGTGGTTGAACGTGTCGGCCACGTGGACATGCGCCAGCACCGGCGCCGCCGTCTCGATCATCTTGGCGGTATCGTCGCCGAAGTAGAAGTTGTGGGGCGCGCAATAGAGGAAGCGCACGTTCTTCGAGTCGATCGAGCGGACCATGTCGACGGCGGACGCCAGCGTCTCGACGAAGTCTTCCGGATGCGGCTCGATGTTGAGCGTGATGCCCTCCCGCTCGAAGATCGGCACGAGGTCGTCCATGCTGTCCCAGAAGGCGGCTTCGCAGGTCTCGGTAGTGCCGCCCGCACAGCAGGCGTTGAAGGACGCGAAGTTCGGCGACGGCCCGCGGCCGAACTCCGAATTCATCGTGTCGCAGTCCATCTCGACCGCAATGCGGATGGCCGCCTTCCAGTACCGCATGGCGGCGAGGCGCTCGACCGGGTGCGGGCTCGCCCAGCGGTACATGGGCAGCAGCGAGGCGAGCTTGACGCCGGCGTCGGCGAGCGCGCTCTTGAAGGCGCGGGTCCGCTCCGGATAGGTGCGCGGGTTGACCCACCAGTCGAGGAAGTCGGCCCGCGGCGACAGCTCGATGTAGTCGTAGCCGAGGTTCGCCACGAAGCGCGGCAAGTCCAGCAGCGGCACGTGGCGGTGCATGTAGGGGTCGAGCGCGATCTTCATGGCACGGACCTCATCGTTCGGGCGCCGAGGCGTCCCGCGTCAGGCGTAGAGCGCCGGCTTGTCGCGCAGTTGGACCTTCACCCAGCCGCCCGTCTTCATGGCCGCGAGGCCGGCATCCGTGACGGCGGTCGCGGCGTAGCCGTCCCAGCTGCTCGGGCCCTCGACCGTGCCCTTGGCGCAATTGTCGACCCAGTCCTGCAGCTCGACGTCATAGGCCCGAACGAAGCGCTCCCGCCAGTCTTCCGGCACGCGGCCCGAGAAGGAGCCTTCGCGCTTGACCAGCACGGGCGCGGTCTCGGCCATGGTGGCGACCCCGGTTTCGCCCACGATCTCGCCGCGGATGTCGTAGCCATAGGCGATGTTGACCGTGATCTCGACATCGACGAGCGCGCCCTGCGCCATCCGCAGCAGCATCACCAGGGGGTCGTCGAGCGCGCCGCCACGGCTCGACTTGCGCGGCGCCACCACCATGGTCTCGGCGACCTCGTCGTCGAAGAGCCAGCGCGCGATGTCGATGTCGTGCACCGCCGTGTCGACGATCGCCATGTCGCTCGTGTAGTGGGGCGGCACGGAGGCATTGCGGTGGGCGCTGTGCATGATGAGCGGGGTCCCGATGGCGCCGCTCGCGACCGTGCTCTTGAGAGCCCGGTAGGCCGCGTCGTAGCGGCGCATGAAGCCGAGTTGCAGGAGGCGTCGGCCGGCCGCGCGTTCGGCATCGATGATGCGCAGGCAGGCATCCTGCGTGGTCGCGAGCGGCTTCTCGCAGAACACCGGCTTGCCGGCCCGGATCGCCGCGACGCAATAGTCCTCGTGGGACGGACCCCAGGACGTCACTAGCACGGCCTCGACCTGCGGAGCGTCGATCAGGCTCTGCCCGGTCGCGTGGTGGCGGGCGCCGGGGATGCCGGCCGCGACCGCGCTGGCGCGCTCGGCATCGACGTCGGTCACCGCCACGACCGTGCTGCCGGCCAGGACCGTCGACAATCGGCGGATGTGATCCTGCCCGATCATGCCGACGCCGATCACACCGACCTTGAGTGCCATGTCGTCCTCCCTCTGCTCCGCCTCCACGGTCCCGGCTTGCGGCACAACCGCATGGCGGTTCCCCGGTCCGTTTCCCTCGAACCTGGGCGCGGGCGCGATTGAGTTCCGTTACGGGCCGGATGTCTTCGCACATCTCGGGCGACCGGTCACGACAGCCCGAAGATGGTCCCTACTCGAGCGCCGATGTCTTCGCCTTTCCCAGCCTGACCGACACCTTCGGCCTGGTTCTCCTCGAAGCCATGGCGTGCGGCGTGCCGGTCGCCGGCTTTCCGACTCCCGCCAACCGCGACATCGTGGAGCGGCGCCGGGCGCTCTCCGCCGATCTGCGGCAGGCCTGTCTCGACGCCTTGGACATCCCGCGCTGGACGCCGCTGGCGCGGGCTCAGATCTTCAGTTGGCAGCGGAGCGCTGCTCAGTTCCTGCGCAGTCTGGAAATCGCTGCGGCGGCTGGGGCGTCCGGGATTGGTCTCGGGTCCGAGTTGGGGCCGTGCGCCGCCGCCCCGGACGGCCTCGATGGCGTGCGCGCGCGATCCTGACAGCGTTTCGACAGGCGGTCTCGCTTACATTCCCGCCTTGGATGGAGGTCGCCATCCGATGCCGTTCGGCGGCGAACCGCCGAAGGTTCTCGGGGTCACGGGCGGCAGGCGAGAGACTTGCCCGAGAGCGTCACTCTTGCCTCTGTCCGCCCGGACCCAAAGCCGCAGGAGAACCCATGGTGAGCCGTTGCACAGCCATTCCTTACCGGACGGATCGAAAGGTCGCGGCGGCGTGTTGTGCGTCGCTGGCCCTGGCGGCCGTCACGCCGGCCCATGCGGAATCGCTGAAGTCGACGATGAACAGCATGGCCGCCACCACGAAGGCGGTCCAGGCGGCGCTGTCGTCCAACGACCTCGCCAAAGCCGAGAACCTTTTGAAGGCCTATTCGGGCGAGGCCCAATCGGCTTCGTCTCTCTTCCCGGGCAGCAGCCAGAAGGCCCAGGATCTTCGGGCGCGTTTCACGAAACTGTCCGCGACGGCGGCCGGTGCGGGCGGCAGCCCGGCAGGTCTGAAGACGGCCTTCGGCACCATCGTGAGCCAATGCCGCTCCTGCCACTCGGTGTACAAATGAGCGCTGCCGAGCGGCTGCTGAGGCGTCACCAGGCCGTGGACGCGCCCTCGCGGCGCTTGGTGCTGGCGTGGGATCTTCCCACGAGGCTGTTCAAGTGGGGGCTGGTGCTGCTCGTCGTCACGGCCTGGGTATCGAGCGGCTTCGACGATCCGAATATGACGGTCCACAAGGCGGCGGGCTATGGCGTGTTGATTCTGGTGATCTACCGGGTGCTCTGGGGATTGGTCGGCGGCTCGACCGCGCGGTTCTCCAGCTTCGTGACATCGCCGGCGGCCGTATGGACCCATCTGCGAGCCGTCCGAGCGAGAACGGAACGGCCCTACCTGGGCCACAACCCGGTGGGCGGGCTGATGATCGTGGCTCTGCTGACGGCCTGTGCCATCCAGGTGATGCTTGGCCTCGTGTCGAGCGACGGGGTCCTGGCCGCGGGTCCCTTCGCGGACGCGATCGGCGATGTCTGGGCATCACGTGCCGCAACGTTGCACACCGCATGGTTCTACATGATCCTGGCGCTGGCGCTCGTGCACATCGCGGTCAACCTGTTCCACCAGTTCGTCAAGCGCGACAACCTGATCGGCGCCATGGTCACGGGCCGCAAGGCCGCGAGACGCTATGCCGATGGCGACGAGGCCGTCGGAGGCTCGCCTGTGATGGCGCTCCTGTGCCTCTGCATCGCGGTCGCGGTGGTTGCCCTGGGCGTGATGCTTCCGGGCGGGCAGTTCTTTTCGGGCCTTTGACGTCGCGATCCCCTGGCCACCACGGCGACGGCTTTGTTCCGGCGACAGCAGCACATGCGCTAGCCTTCGCCGTCCCGCCGTGCCGCGAAGGCGAGCTGCATCGTGGTCCGATGGTCGGGCTCGACGGACGTCTCGAGAGTCCCGCGATGCAGCTTCATGATGCGCTGGACGATCTCCAGGCCGATCCCCGATGGATCGATCGCACCGTCCTGACGCATGGCGTCGGTCGGCGCTCGCCCGAGAAGGCCGGCATCGTCGCTGACCGAAACGCAAGGACCCGGGCCCGCCGTCACCTCGATCGTGGTGCGGCGAGGCGTATGTTTCACGGCATTCTCGATCAGGTTGCGGACCGCGTTCTCGATCAGCGAGGCGTGACCCTCGACCGCCGTGGCGCCCGCATCCTCGAAGGCGATCGTATCCTTCCGATCATAGACCCAGGGCGCGACGTCGCTGACGACGGCGCGGCTCAGGGCCGCGAGATCGATAAGTCGAAAGGCGGCGCGGTCGGCGCCCTCGAGCCGCCCGAGGTCCGTGATCTGGGCGACGAAATGGGTCAAGGCGTCGAGATCCTGCTCGACCTTGCGGGCACGTGCATGCTCGACGTTGCCGAGTTCGAGCTTCATCATGGCCAGCGGCGTCCGGATCTCGTGCGCGATCGCGGTCGTGTAGACCCGTTGCGCCTGCATCAGGGCGTTCACGCGGACCAGCATGCGGTTCACGGCCGCGCCGAGGTCGGCGATCTCCCGCGGCATGCCGGCGACGTCGATCGTATGGCTCGGGTCGAGGGGGTCGATCCCCTCGGCTTGGCGGGCCGCCTGCTCGACGGGTCGCAATGCGAGTCTCACCGACAGCAGCATACCGCCAAGCACGAAGACGAGCATGAGCGACATCGGGATCGCGAGATGATCGCCGAGTTCGCGCCCGAGGACGTGCCACATGACGCGCTCGTGGTCGTCGAGCACCGCGATCTCGATGAACACCTTCGCGCCATCCATGACGAAGGAGCGGCCGCCCGCGACCGCGATCGGCTTGCCGGGCCGCAGCAGCCGTGACCAGAGGTCCGGCGGATGGACCTCCTGCGGCAGGAGGTGATGGGCGCAACTCGCATCGCAATTCGAATAGATGACCGAGCCCTCCGGCGTCCGCACGCGCGCAAAATAGTCGCCGCTCGATCCCCCATAGCGCTTCAGCCTCGCCGGGACTGCGTAGTGCAGGACACCCTGTTCGATGCTCAGCCCCTTGAGCAAGGCTCCGCTTTCACTCTGGATCATCAAGGTCGCGAGTTGGGCGTCGTCGAAATAATAGTCGGCCAGGACGACGACGACCTGCACCACCATGGCGAGGAACGCGAACGCGATGATGCGCGACCCGATGATGCGCGACAGGGCGGGCGGCTTCGTGGTCGGTTCAGCCATGCGCCTTCACCTCGCGAAGCAGATAGCCGGCGCCCCTGACGGTTTCGATCGTGATGCCGGGATCGACGGGCTCGAGCCGCCGTCGCAGCCGCGAGACGGCGAGTTCCACGGCATTGGTCGAGATCTCTTCGCCGAAGGCCGACAGGGCGACCTCGATACGCTCTTTGGACACCACGCGATCGGCATGGCGCAGCAGCAGTTCGAGCAGCGACCGTTCGCGCGGCGAGACCGCGACGATGTCACCGCCCACGCGAACCGACCCGGAGGCCGGATCGAAATCGAGTCGTCCCACTTCGATCCGCTCCGAACGATGCGGACCGCTCCGCCTCAGCAGGGCGCGGCAACGGGCCATCAGCTCGACGTGGTTGAACGGCTTGATCAGATAGTCGTCCGCCCCGCAGTCGAGCGCTTCCACCCGGTCGTCGATGGAGCCCCGTGCGGTGAGGACGAGGATCGGCACGGGCGAACCCTGCATCCGAACCGCCTTGATCAGCGACTTGCCGTCGCCGTCCGGCAGACCCAGGTCGACCAACAGGAGATCGTAGAGGATCGAGCGCGTCGCTTCCGCCGCCTCGGCGACGGTGCCGACGGCATCGAGCCTCCAACCGGCGCCGCGGACCCGCTCGGCCAGGAGATCGCGCAATCGGGCGCTGTCCTCGACCAGCAGCAGTCTCATCTCGTCCTCGCGTCTCGCGGCCGCACCCGCCGCACTTTACCGCGACCGGGTGGCCGATCGGGGCGTTTTCGCGCGACGTCGACAGCAGATCGACAGGAACCCGCCCGCTGGTCGCCCCAAGCCCACGAGCGCCCGGGACAGAAAGCCGTCGGCCCGCTATGAGCGTCGCTCGCGCAGGCGCCGCCAGCCCAGCCAGGCGACGCCGACCGCAACAGCGGCCACGATGACGAGGTCGAAGCGGTGCATGACATCGCGCAGCCTCGGATCGCTGTCCCAACGCCAGCCGAGCAGGTATCCCACATAGGCCAGCTCGAGAGCGACCATTTCCGGCTAAAGAAGAACATGCCGCGGGTCGGCGGCTTTCAGAGCTTCGGATCGGCTCGGAGATCCATCCAGGGGTTCGAAGCCATGCTGTGGCTGCGCAAGGGCTTCGGTTTCGCCGGTGCCTGGACGGTCCACGAGCAGAACCGGCTGCTCGGGTTCTGCTTCGGACTTTCAGAGGTTAAGAAAGCGTAAAACCTGGATCGGCCGAGCCCGATCTGCAGCCTATCCTGGAGTTTGCGACAAGCCCGCATTTATGACTTCAAGTTAAGACTATCACCATCCCAGAAAGCGGGAGCTTCTTCAGATTTGACAGATATATTTGATTTTGGAGATGATTCCAAGATGCGGAACCAGGTCACGTAGAGGGTGGGCAGGAACAGCAGCGTCAGAACCGTGGCGACCAGGATACCGCGGATCATGGCGAAGGCCATCGGCCCCCAGAACACCTCGAAGGCGATCGGGATCATGGCGAGGCTCGCCGCCGCGGCAGTCAGCAGGATTGGGCGCATCCGGTGGCAGGTGGCCTCGACAACGGCGTCCCACGGCGCATGACCGTCGCGTCGGTGTTCGTCGATCTGCACGACGAGGATCACCGAGTTGCGGATGATGATCCCGATCAGCGCCAGCACGCCCAGGATCGACACGAAGCCGAGCGGCCTTCCGGAGAACAGCAGCGCGGCGACGACGCCGATCAGCCCGAGGGGGGCGACGCTAGCGACGATGAAGAGTCTCTGCACGCTCTGCAGCTGCACCATCAGCACGAACGCCATGGCGAGCAGCATGATCGGCACCACGGCAATGATGGGCCCCTGTCCCTTGCCGCTCTCTTCGACGGTACCGCCGACCTCCACCTTGTAGCCGACCGGGAGCCCCGACTGGAACTTGGCGATGGCGGGCCCGAGCTCCTGGACGACGGTTGGCGCCTGCGTGTCGTCCCTCATGACGGCGCGCACCGTGATGGTGGGTAGGCGGTCGCGCCGCCAGACGATAGGTTGCTCGACGTCGTAGCGCAGCGTGGCGAAGGCCCGGAGCGGCACGACCGTCCCGCTCGACACAGGCACCTGGAGCCGGGCGAAGGTATCGAGCGCGGTCCGCTCGTCGGCCTGGGCCCGCGCGACGATCGGCACGAGGTAGATGGAGTCGATCACCTGGGTAATGCTGCCGCCCCCCGTGATGCTGTTGAACACGCCGGCGAGGTCCTGCGACGTGATGCCGAGCTGGCGCGCCTTGTCCTGCACGACCTCGATGCGGAGCACCATGCCCGGCTCGTTCCAGTCGAACGTCGGCACGCCTAGATGCGGATTGGTCCCGACCACCGCCGCGAGGGCGATCGCCCTCTCGCGGACGCCCTGCATGTTCGGGCCGCTCAGCCGGTACTGGATGGGGCGGCCGACGGGGGGCCCGAGCTCCAGCGTGTGCACGAACACGTCCGTCCCGACGAAGGACTTACGGGCGACCGCCCTCAGCTTGGCCATCAAGCGGTCGCGGGCGTGCAGGTCCGTCGTGTCGACCACGATCTGGGCGTAGAAGGGGTCGCTGGGTTGGGGGTCGAGTGACAGGTAGAACCTGACGGCGCCCTCTCCGACGTAGGACGTGGTGCGCACGACGTCGCGGTCGTCCTTGATCGCGCGCTCCATGCGGTCCACCTGGGCCTGCGTGGCCGCGATGGAACTGCTCTGCGGCAACGTCAGGTCGACGAGGAACGCCGGCCGGTCCGAAGCTGGGAAGAACTGCTGCTGCACGAAGCTCAACCCGAAGACCGCCAGGGCGAAGAGGGCGATCGAGCCGCCGAGGGTGACCCAGCGCCAGCGCATGACGAACAGCAGCATGCGGCGGAATAGACCCGCCACCAAGCCGGGCTGGTCGTCGTGCCTCTTCATCGCCTTCGGCAGCAGCTTGATGCCGATCAGGGGGGCGAAGGCGACCGCCACGAGCCAGGAGATCAGCAGCGAGGTGGCGAGCACGACGAAGAGCGAGTAGGTGTACTCGCCCGCGGACGATCCGTTGAAGCCGATCGGGATGAAGCTTGCCACCGTGACCAGCGTGCCGGTCAGCATGGGGAAGGCCGTGGAGGTGTAGGCGAAGGTGGCGGCGTCCTCGATCCGGTCGCCGGCCTCGAGCCGAGACACCATCATCTCGATGGTGATCATCGCGTCGTCGACGAGCAGCCCCAGCGAGATGATCAGCGCCCCGAGTGAGATGCGCTGCAAGGTGATGCCCATCAGATTCATCACGACGAAGGTGACGGCGAGCACGAGGGGGATCGACAGCGACACGACGAGCCCGCTGCCCTGGGCATGGAAAGCCAGCCAGAGGGCTGCGACACTTGCTCAGGCGGCCTGACCCCGCCCTACGAGGCTGTGGCCCTGTACCTGCGGCGCTGCTCGGATGCTTACGGGAAGGCGCTCCGCGCGCGCCTGGACCATGCGAAGGGGCAACTCCCCCTGGGGATGGGTATCCAACAGGTGTCGGACCAGCCCGCCATCGTGGAGGAATCTGTCGACGGCTTCGTCAAGGCCCTGGTGGAGTCCATCGCTATCGTTTTGGCGGTCAGCTTCGTCAGCTTGGGACTCAGGGCAGATCGTCGATGCGCTTGGCCGGGTGATCCGGCAGCCGCGCCAGCACGTCGGCCAGCCACGCCTGGGGATCGACGTCATTGAGCTTTGCGGTTTCGATGAGCGTGTAGATGGCGGCGGCGCGGTGGCCGCCCGCGTCGGAGCCACAGAATGTCCAGTTGCGCCGTCCGATGGCGATGCCGCGCAGGGCGCGCTCGGCCGCATTGTTCGACAGGCAGATCCGCCCATCGTCGAGGAACCGGGCGAAGGCTGCCCAATGGTTCAGGCTGTAGCTGATCGCCTTGGCGGTCTCGCTCCTGGCCGACAGCAGAGCCCGCTTTTCGCGCAGGAAGGCTTCCAACTCCATGACGAGGGGCTTCGACTGGTCCTGACGCACCGCCAGCCGCTCGGCCGCCGTCCGGCCGTTGATGGTGCGCTCGATGGCGAAGATCTCGTCAATGCGCCGCACCGCCTCCGAGGCGATCGGCGCCTTACTGAGTTTGGCGACGTCGAACAGTTTGCGCCGTCCATGAGCCCAGCATGCCGCCTCGACGATCAGCGCGGGCTTGCGCTTGCCCTCGTAGAGTTCGTTGTAGCCTGCGAAGGCATCGGCCTGCATGATCCCGCCGTAGGTGGCCAGATGCTCTCGCGGGTACTCGCCTGAACGGCTGCGCGAGTAGTGGAAGGCTGCTGCCGGCGGGTCGGTGCCGCCGAAGGGTCGGTCGTCCCGCACATAGGTCCACAGCCGTCCCGTGGCGGTTTTGACCTTGGCCAGCACCGGCACGGTGGCGTCGTCGGCATGGATGCGCTCGGCCGACAGCACGTGTCGCCGGATTGCCTCCACCAGGGGAGCGAGCGCCACCGCGCAGGCGCCGACGCGGTCGGCCAGGGTCGAGGTGTCGATCGCGATCCCTCCGCTTGCCACCCTGACCTGCTGCGCAGGCCAGGGGCCCTGGCTCGCTCCGCCCTCGCGGGCGAAGGTGTCGCTCTGCCGGTTCAGCGGCTGGTGCAGCATGAACTTGGACACCAGCACCCCCGCCAGCAGGTTCGGTCCGGCGAAACCGCGCGGGATCGGGTGGGACGGTACCGGCGTCTCACTCACCGCCTCGCAGTCGCGGCAGGTCATCTTCTCCCGGACGTGCTCGATCACCTTCCAGCGTCGCGGCTCGCATTCGAGCGTGCGCGATACTGTCTCGCCGAGCTTGCGCAGGCGCTCCCCACCGCACTTGGCGCAGGCGCAGGGGGCCGGGTAGACGATCCGCTCCACCGGTAGGTTCTCCGGCAGGATCGGTCGGGGCGAACGCGATGTCCGACGCTCGCGCGCCGCGGCCGCCGCCGCGGGCGCGCCGATGTCGGCCTCGGCTTCGGCGGCCGCCTGGCTCGCCTCCAGGTCCTCGATCGCCAGTTCTAGCTGCTCGACGAGAAGCTTGCCGCGCTCGGAAGACTGTCCGAACTGCTCCCGGCGCAGCTTGGCGATCAGAAACTTGAGCTTGTCGTTCTCGAGCCGGCGCACCAGCGCCTCGCCCCGCTCCACTACCAGTGTGTCGCGCAGCGACACGATCAACGCGTGCGCGTCGGCGAGGTCGGACGGCAGCGGGTCGGAGGACGTCGTCACAACCCGATCAGATCACAACCATCGGGTGCTGCAAGGATTTTCGCTATCCGGCGATGGCCGGACGCCACGTTTGCTGTGGGTTTCTCCAGTCGATCCCCTCGACGAGGTAGGCGAGTTGGGCGGCCGAGATGGAGATCGCCCCGTCGCTCGCCGACGGCCACACGAAACGACCCCGATCCAACCGCTTCATGAATAAGCATCCGCCCTGGCCGTCGTGCCAGACGATCTTCATCAAGTCGGATCGACGGCCCCGGAAGACGAACAGGTGGCCGCAGAACGGGTCACGTTTGAGCACCTCCTGCACCAGGAGCGACAGACCGCCTATTCCCTTGCGCATGTCGGTGTGGCCCGTCGCCAGCCACACCTTGGCGCCGCTCGGCAGCGGAATCATCGGCGGTCCAGCACGTCGAGGACGCGCCGCAACGCGTCGCCGTCAACATCGCGTCCCACCCGCAGGCGGCGACCATGCGAAAGTTCGATCTCGATCAGACCGGCGGATCGCTTCGCGCGCGGCGCTGGTCGAGGCGTCTCCACCATCGACGACGCCGGAGCCGGCTTCACGATCTCGATCGGCATCAGGGCCGGGACGCCCGTCCCGAGCAGACCGTCGCGCGCCAGACGGCGCCAACCGAACACCAGACTGGCGCTCACCTTGTTGCGCCGCGCCACCTCGGCGACCCTCGCGCCCGGCACCAACGTTTCCTCGACGATCCGGAACTTGTCGTCGTCGGACCACTGACGTCGGCGCTCCACCCCGCTCAGAACCTCG
>JAABUM010004258.1_pt1 | contig 16387 bp, 17 predicted proteins | sample 5559161 | NCBI WGS metagenome assembly JAABUM01 (sample SAMN10711868, study PRJNA513369) | rock metagenome | isolation source: Antarctica rocks | place: Antarctica: Victoria Land, Siegfried Peak nord
CTCCGCTCCCCCGGGCGGGGCCCCAGCCCCACCCTCCTCCCTTGGCTCGGCACATCAATTGCGCCTCGCCGGGCCGTTCTCCTGGTCGCTCCGCTCCCCCGGGCGGGGCCCAGACCCTTGGTCGGTCTCGGGCTACCTTCAATCCCGATGGCCGACCTGGTCCCGACCCGTTGATCGTCGGCTCGGCGGCGGACGAACTGGTCCTGGTGCCGAGGCCACGGCACATCGAGGTCACCGGGTTAGGGCCGCCGGCCGGCGAGGTCGCGGTCGCCTCGGCCGTCGACCGGTCGCTTCCCCCGCAAGGTTTCGAGCTCACCGTCACCGCTGTCGACGGTGCTCGCATCACGCACCGCGATGAGGCCGGCCGGCGTTACGCCATCAGCCTGTTGGACCAGCTCATGGCCCAACCGGTCGAAGGCCGGGTCGCCGGGGTCCACGTCCGCGACCATCCCGACCTGGCGGTCAGGGCCTACATGCTCGACGTCAGCCGGGACCGGGTACCCACCCGTGCCACCTTGGAGCGGTTCGTCGACCTGCTGGCCCTGGCCCGCTACAACCAGTTCCAGCTCTACGTCGAGCACACCTTCGCCCACAACGGACACGAGGAGGTGTGGCGCGACGCGTCGCCACTGACCGCCGACGATCTGCGCTGGCTGGACGGCCGCTGCGCCGAGAATGGCATCGAGCTGGTCGTCAACCGCAACTGCTTCGGGCACTTCGAGCGGTGGCTGCGCCACGACCGCTACCGACACCGGGCCGAAGCGCCCGACGGGGTCGAGGTGGTTCCAGGCGTGAGGTTCCCGCCCGGTGTGTTGGCGCCTACGCCGGAGAACGCCGAGTTCGCCCTCGGCCTGCTGCGCGAGATGCTGGCCGAGGTCGCCAGCGCCCGCGTGAACATCGGCTGCGACGAGACCTTCGAGCTCGGGCGGGGAGGCAGCGCCGCCGCCTGCGCCGAACGGGGCAAGGGCGCCGTGTACATGGAGCATGTGCGCCGGCTCGCCGCCCCGTTGTGCGACGACGGTTACGAGGTGCAGATGTGGGCCGACGTCCTGCGCCGCCACCCGGATCTGGCTGCCATGCTGCCGGCGTCGGTCGTTCCCATCGTGTGGTCCTACGAGGCTCCTCGGCCCCCCGAGACGGTGCCCGACCTGCCACCCGAACTGGTCGGGATGCTCGACGAGGTTGGCATCGACGTCGACGTCAGCGGCGGCTTCACCGAGGCGGTCCGGCCGCTGGCCGAAGCCGGCGTAGGGTTCTGGGTGGCGTCGGGGACGTCGTGCTGGAACTCGCTGATCGGCCGCACGACCAACGCCTACCCCAACCAGATCGACGCCGTGTCCGTCGCTCTCGACCACGGTGCCACGGGGCACCTGGTCACGGACTGGGGCGACGGGGGCCACCACCACCCGCCTTCGGTCTCCTTCGGTCCCCTCATCCACGGCGGCGCCGTGTCGTGGTGCCTGGAGACGAACCGCGATCTGGCCCTCGCCCCCATCCTCGACCGCTTCGTCTTCGACGACCGATCCGAGCAGCTGGGCGAGGCGGTGGAGGCACTCGGCGGGTTGTGGTCCCAGACCGGCCGCAAGGCGCTGAACGCCAGCCCCTTGGCCGCCGCCCTCTTCCCGCACCTCCCACTGCTCGTGACCGGTCGCCCTGACCCCGAGGGGGTGCGAGCCGTGCTCGAACAGGTCGACCACTCGTTGGCGGCGATTGGAACCAGCCAATCCGAATGTGACGACGGTGACCAGGTGGTGGCCGAGCTGACCCAAGCCGCCCGGCTGGCTCGGCTCGGCGCCGTCCGCCTGCTCGGCGCCGATGGCCCGCCGCTCGAGCAGCAACGGCGCGAGCTGCGGGACCTGATCGATCAGCAGCGTTCGACGTGGCTGGCCCGCTCCCGAGCGGGCGGCTTGGACGACAGCCTCCGCCAGTTCGACGCATCCCTGAGCTGACAGAAGGTTCGGGCCGGTCTGGACGCGGCCCGAAACCGTCAGCCGCCGCCGGGGGTGCGGGTCACGAAGTCGATCACGCCGACCCAGGTGGGCCGGACCACCACCCGGGCTTGGCGGGTGCCGGGCACGTCCATCTGTGCGGCCATGGCGGCGCCTTGCTCCTGGCCGAGGTAGCGCTTGGCGGCGCTCACGTACTCGGGGGCGAGGCCGTCGACCTCGTCGATCTCGGCCCGGCCGCGCAGCGACAGCACCGCCGGCGGGAAGGCGTCGGTGTCGATGGTGATGGCCACGTCGGGCGCGGCCCGCAGCGCCGCCAGGCGGCGGGCCGGCTTGGTGATGCCCATGGCCGGACCGTTCACGTACGTCGCCATCACGATCGCCTCGCCGTTCCACTCGAACCAGGTCGGGATCACCCTGGGTGTCCCGTCTTTGGCCGTGTATGCCAACCGGGCGGGGATCGAGGAGGCCAGCAGCCCCAGGCTCATGGCGCCATCAGATGGGGTGGAGGCCATCGGTTTCTCCTAGAGGTCGGGAAACGGTCGGCGTGGTGACGGAACCGGACGCCGCAACTCACCGGTAGGCGTGGATCAGCGGGCGGATCGAGCCAGCGGGCGGCGCTCGGCGCCCATCAGCGCGGCCAGGTCCAGCAGGCGGTTGCTGTAACCCCATTCGTTGTCGTACCAACCCAGCACCTTGACCCGGTCACCGCGGGCCATGGTGTCGCACGACGAGAACAGGCACGAGTACGCCTGGCCGATGATGTCGGTGCTGACGATGGGGACGCTGGTCACGCCCAGGATCCCGGCCAGGCGGGGGTCGGCGGCGGCGGTGCCGAACGCGTCGTTGACCTCGTCACGGGTCACGGGCCGTCCCAACGTGGCCACGAGGTCGGTCACCGACCCGCACGCCACCGGGACCCGGAAGGCCATGCCCGTCGAGCCGCCCGTCGAGATCTGGCAGCACTTGGCCGATGGCCCGAGCGGCTCCGGTCGAGGACGGCACGATGTTCTGGGCTGCAGCCCGGCCCCTGCGCAAGTCGCGGGTGTGACCGCGGTGGGGCAGGTCGAGCAGGTTCTGGTCATTGGTGTAGGCGTGAACCGTGCTCATGAAGCCATCGAGCAGCTCGAAGCAGTCGTGCAGCACCCACACCATCGCCGCCAAGCAGTTGGTCGTGCACGAGGCGTTCGACACGATCGAGTGAAGTTCGGGGTCGAACTGGTCGTGGTTCACGCCCATGCAGACGGTGAGGTCGGCTCCGGTGGCGGGCGCCGAGATGACGACCCGCCGGGCACCCCCCAGCAAGTGTCCGGCGGCCTCATCAGCCACGGTGAAACTGCCGGTGGACTCGATGACCACGTCGACCCCGAGATCCGCCCACGGCAGTTTCTCCGGCACCCGTTCCTGCAGCAGCACGATCCGCTCGGACCCCAGCCACAAGGCCCCCGGCGCTTCCTCCAGGTCCACGGGGACCGAGATCGGGCCGTGCACCGTGTCGTGCTCCAACAGGTAGGCCAACATCTCGGGATCGTTGGTGTCGTTCACCGCCACCACTTCGACCGTGCCAGGGCGGCCCAAGGCGGCACGCACAAAGCTCCGACCGATCCGGCCGAACCCGTTGACGCCGACCCGAACCACTGCGCTACCCGCCGACGGAGACATCGAGCTCGGCACCGGTTTCCCTGCGGGCCGTCAACAGGTGGTGCAGCAGGATGAGCTGGACCATGGCCAGAGGTTCGCTGCGCTCACCGTCGACGACTCCGAGCGACTCGGGCAGGTCGGTGCCGACGCCGATCTCGTCCCAGATGGTCTGCTCGATCTCACGGATGGCCGCTTGCGGGGCGTAAGCGTGCAGGTGCAGGGCGTCGACCGGCTTGCCGTCTTCGTCGCGCATGAGCTTGAGGTGGATGGCGGCGCGGTGCTCGTCGCCCAGGATGCGCTGGAGGTCCGGGTGGGGGGCGGTGGGGCGCAGCAGGATGGTGGCTGACAAAGGGTCGGCGGTGGTCTCACCCCGCTCCTCGATGGGAGCGAACCGGACCACGATGTCCGCCACCTTGCGCTGCGGTCGGATGAACGCCGCCGAGTCGGGCTCACGCCGCTGGAGGTCGGCCTGCACCTGCTCCACCTCGTAGCCGCGGTCGCGGGTGTCGCGCTTCACCTTCCACGCGGCGCGGATCTCCTCCGGTGGGTCTAGGTACACCGACAGGTCGAACAGCGCTTGGGCCTGCCGGCTGTGCAGCGGCAGCAGCCCTTCGACGATCACGTGCTCGGTCGGCTCGTACAGCACCGGGCGGTCCAGCGTCCCGTGCTCGTGGTTGTAGACGGGCTTAAGGATCGTCTCGCCCCGCGCCAGCAGCTGCAGGTGCTGGTCCATGATGCCGATGTGGTTGCACGCCGGGTCCAGGGGCGTGAACGGCAGTTCCTTGCGCTCCTCGCGGTCGTAGCGGTGGTAGTCGTCGACGCAGATCGAGCTGCCGGCGCCGTGGTCGAGGGCGGCGACCAGGCCCCGGGTCAGGGTCGTCTTTCCGGCCGCGCTGTCACCGGCGATGGCCAGCATCACCGGCCGCTCGGTCCCCCTTGGACGTCGAGGGAGCGGACGCCAGATCAGTCGGTTGAGAGGTCACCGGACGACGGTAAGGGCAGCCGCGGGCGCGCCGCATCCCCCATCGGGGGGAGCAGTGGGGGGAAGGGCGGCGGCACCCGGTCTTGACCGGCTCGTAGTCTCGGCGCTTATGGAGGAGCCGGCCGAGGAGCCCATGCGGCTGCTGCTCGTCGACGACCACCAGATGGTGCTCGACGGCTTGCAAGCCATGCTTCGGCCGTTCGCTCGTGAGGTCGAGGTCGTGACCGCCACCACCGACGCCGCCGACGCCCGGCGGCTGGTGGTCGAACTGACCCCGGACGTCGCCCTGGTCGATGTCCGCATGAAACACACCAGCGGGCTGGAGTTGTGCGAGGAGCTGGTCCGGGTCGCACCGGGCACCAGGGTCGTGCTGCTGACCGTCTACGACGACGAGCAGTACCTGTTCGAGGGCCTGCGGGCCGGCGCGGCCGGCTACCTGACAAGCAGGTGCAGGCCGAGGAGCTGCTCGACCAGCTCAGGCGGGTCGTGGCCGGCGACACCGTCGTCGACCCCAGCCTGGCCGGGCGGGTCGCCTTGTCAGCGGCTCGCATGCAGCGCGGCGAGTTCTGGGCCGGCGCTGCGCTGGGACTCACCCAGCGCGAGAGCGAGGTGCTCGAGCTGATGGTCCAAGGCCACGCCAACCGGGCCATCGCCACCCGGCTGGTCCTGGGCGAGGAGACCATCAAGACCCACGTGCGGTCGATCTACCGCAAGCTGGGGGTGGAGGACAGAACCCAGGCTGTCGCCCTGGCGCTGCGGGAGGGCACGTTCCATTGAGCGACGATCCCGCTTGGAGCGCGCTGCTGCGGGAGATCATCTCCATTGCCGGTGAGGAACGCGACCTTCGGTCCCTGTCGCGCGGCGTAGCCCGAACCGTCGTCGCCTTCACCGCCGCCGACGCCTGCTTCGTGCACGTGGTCGATCGAGACGCCGCCGAGGTGGTGCTCTTGGGCGCCACCCCCGAGCAGTTCGATTCGCTGGCCGGCACCATCCGGCTGCCCATGGGTGAGGGCATCGCCGGGTGGGTAGCCCGGCACGGTCAACCGGCGGTGGTCGAGGACAAGTGGTCCGACCCCCGCTACCGCTACATCCCCGCCTTGCGGGGCGAGCAGTACAGCTCGCTGGTCTCGGTGCCGCTCCTGCGCCCGGGCGACGCGGTGGTCGGGGTGCTGAACGTCCACGCCCACGACCCCCGCCACTTCGATCCCGACACCGTCGCCCGGCTGCAGGAGGTGGCCAGCCTGGTGGCCGGCATCGTCGAAGGGGCCGTGCTCCGCGACCGGTTGGAGCGACGGGAGGCCGACCTGGAGACGTTCGCGGTGCGCACCATCGAGCTGCAGGAGCTCGACCGCCGCCGCATCGCCGGTGACATACACGACGGCATCAGCCAGCGTCTGGTCAGCGCCTGGTACCACCTGCGGGCCGCCATCTCCCTGAACGGCGCCCCGCCGGTCGAGGACGAGTTGAACGCCACCGCCGCCCTGCTGTCGGAGGCGCTGGAGGACTCGCGCCGGGCCATCACCGGGCTGCGGCCGGCGCTGCTCGACGACCTTGGCCTGCGGGCGGCCATCACATCGCTGGCCAAGGAGCTCGACGGGGTCGAGGCCACCGTCGACCTGGCCGACTGCGAACTGGCGCCCCACGTCGAGACGGCCCTCTTCCGCATCGCCCAGGAGACCCTGCAGAACGTGGTCAAGCACGCGGCAGCGACCAGAGTCGACATCACCCTCACCGATGACGGCGGCACCGTCGTGTTCGCCGTCGCCGACAACGGCCGGGGCTTCGAACCCGCCGCTGCCGGCGGACCCACCCACTTCGGCCTGGCCGGGATGCAAGAACGGGCCGGTCTGCTCGGTGCCGCCCTGGCCGTCCACTCGTCCACCGGCCATGGCACCACGGTCGCCCTGCGCTTGGCCGCCGACCGCGCCGAGGTCACGGGCTCCGGCGCCTGACCGCTCGCCTCGAAACGCCGACCGCCAACCCGCCTGCCCGGGCGCCATCGCGGCCGGAAACCCGACCGCCAACGGGCGCGCTCACAGCCGACCCCACCAACTATGCGCGATCGCGGCCGGATACCGACCGCCAAGGGGCACACTCATGGGTTCAAGCCCCGAGGAGGCGGCGGCCTTCGGCGGTGGGCTTGAAGCCGTTGGGGGCGGCCAGCAGGGAGCGGGCGGCGAGGGCGGCGGTGGGCGAAAGGGCGGCGTCAGCGGATGCGACCAGGTGCCAGGGTCGGTCCAGCGGCGTGCCGGGGCAGTCGATGCGGACCAGCTCTCCGGAGTCGAGGCGGCGGCCGGCAGCACCCCGGGGCAGCAGAGCGACGCCGAAGCCGGCGACCACGGCCTCTTCGACGGCGCCGTTCGAGCCCAGGATCATGCGGGGCGGGTCCAACGCCAGCTTGGCCAGCACTTCCTCGGTGGCGTCACGGGTGCCGGAGCCCTCCTCCCGGAGCAGCCAGGTCGATGACGCCAGGGCAGCCAACGTCTGGCGGCGTGACCGGCCCGCCAGCGCCGGCAGACCCACCACCACCAGCGTGTTGCGGGCCCGGCCCAGCACTACGGCATCGAGCCAGGAAGGGGGTCGGCCGGCGACCACCAGGTCGGCGTCGTGGTCGCCCAAGGTGGCCCACGCCGCCACCCGGTTCTCGACCCGAACGGTGACCGCCGCCTCGGGCTGGTCCCGCCGGAAGGTGGCCAGCAGGGGGAGCACCAGGCGCTCGGCGGCGGTGGCGATCGAGGTGATGCACACCGACCCGCGCCCCGGTTCCTCGACGCTGCGGGCTACTCGCACGCCGCGGTCGAGCTCGCCCAGGCTGGCGCGCGCCGCGTCGGCAAAGGCGGCGCCGGCCGGGGTGATGCGCAACCCCCGGCCGTGAGGTTCGAACAGCTCGACCTCCAGTTCCTTGGCCAAGCTGGACACGGCCCCCGACACCGCCGGCTGGGAGACGACCAGTTCCTCGGCCGCGGCGCGGACCGAGCCGGACGCGGCAACGGCCAGGAAGGTCCTGAGCTGGCTCAGTGTCATAAGTGACTACCTATGAGTAGTGGCAACATTCATCATAGACATCTGCCCTGCGGCCTGGGACGGTGAATACGTGACCAGCACCGATATCAGCCCCAACGCAACGTCAGCACCGGCCCGGACGACGAGCAGCCCGAACGCTGGGGCGCCGGCGTCATCTCTTACAAGGCGATGGGCTATTGGCGGCCCGATTACCAGCCCACCGACACCGACATCATCGCCGCCTTCCGCGTGACCCCCCAGCCCGGCGTGGACCCCGAGGAGGCGGGCGCCGCCGTCGCCGGTGAATCATCGACGGCCACCTGGACAGTGGTGTGGACCGACCGGCTGACCGACCACACCCGGTACCAGGGCAAGTGCTACCGGGTCGACCCGGTGACCGGCAACGACGAGCAGTGGATCGCTTACATCGCCTACAACCTCGACCTGTTCGAGCCCGGTTCGATCGCCAATCTGACGTCCTCGATCATCGGGAACGTCTTCGGGTTCAAGGCCTTGAAGGCGCTGCGGCTGGAGGACATGCGCATCCCGGTCGCTTATGTCAAGACCTTCGACGGGCCGCCCCACGGCATCGTGGCTGAGCGCGAGATGCTGAACAAGTACGGCCGGCCGCTCATCGGTTGCACGGTGAAGCCCAAGCTCGGCCTGTCGGCGCGCAACTACGGGCGAGTCGTGTACGAGGGTCTGCGGGGCGGTCTCGACTTCACCAAGGACGACGAGAACATCAACAGCCAGCCCTTCATGCACTGGCGGGAACGGTTCCTCTACTGCATGGAGGCCATCGAGCGGGCCCAGGAGCAGACCGGTGAGATGAAGGGCCACTACATGAACGTGACGGCGGGGACCATGGAGGACATGTACGAGCGGGCCGAGTTCGCCAAAGAGCTGGGCAACGTGGTGGTGATGATGGACCTGACCATCGGCTACACGGCCATGACCTCGATGTCGAAGTGGGCACGGCGCAACGGCATGCTGCTGCACCTGCACCGGGCCGGCCACGGCACCTTCACCCGCCAGAAGAACCACGGGGTCAGCTTCCGGGTCATCGCCAAGTGGTGCCGGTTGCTGGGCGTCGACCACCTCCACGCGGGCACGGTCGTCGGCAAGCTGGAAGGCGACCCCGGCATGGTCGCCGGCTACTACGACACCCTCCGCCTCGACTCGGTGGCGGCGAACCCCGAGCACGGCATCTACTTCGACCAGGAGTGGGTCTCGCTCGGCGGGGTCATGCCGGTGGCGTCCGGCGGCATCCACGCCGGCCAGACCCACCAGCTCCTGCACTACCTGGGCGAGGACACGATCCTGCAGTTCGGCGGCGGCACCATCGGCCACCCGATGGGAATCGCCGCCGGCGCCGAGGCGAACCGGGTAGCTGTGGAGGCGTGCATCAAAGCCCGCAACGAGGGCAAGGACATGTTCACCGAAGGTGAGGAGATCCTCCGCCGAGCGGCTCAGAAGTGCCCGGCCCTGCTGGCCGCCCTGGACACATGGGGCAGCGTCACCTTCGACTACGAGTCGACCGACACCGCCGACGTCGTCCCCACGCCGTCGTGACCTACATCCGACTACGACCGAGGAGGCCCATCTGATGTTGACGCAAGGAACCTTCGCCTACCTGCCCGAGCTCACCGACGAGGAGATCGAAGCGCAGCTCCGGTACGCGCTGGACAACGGCTGGGCCATCTCGATCGAGTCGACCGACGACGCCCACCCCCGCAACACCTACTGGGACCTGTGGGGCCTGCCCATGTTCGACCTAACCGACCCTCGCGGCGCCATGACCGAGATCAACTCGTGCCGGGAGGCATTCCCCAACCACTACGTCAAGGTCAGCGCCTTTGACAACTCCAAGGGCCGCGAGACCATCGCCCTGAGCTTCATGGTGCAGTCGCCCGTCGATGAGCCCGGGTTCGACCTCGTGCGCCACACCGGACAGGGCCGCACGGTCGGCTATACCCTACGCCCCTACGCTGCAGATCGACCCCATGGTGACCGCTACCGGAGCTAGGGGGTTCGAGATGCCCCGCCCCGGCGGCGCTGATCCTCTCCCGCCCCAAGACGCCGCCGGCCCAGAGACGATCGAGAAGGACGACCTGGCAGCCGACCAGCAGGTCGATGTGGAGGCCATGCGGGCCGAGCTCGGGGTCGACAAGGTCCTGGACGAGCTGGACGCGGCGCTGGTCGGGCTGGCCCCGGTCAAGCGCCGCCTCCGCGAGATCGAGGCGCTGCTGCTGGTCGACCAGCTGCGGGGCCGCTTCGGCTTGGAGACCGCCCGGCCGAACCTGCACATGTGCTTCGCCGGTCCACCGGGGACCGGCAAGACCACGGTGGCGGGCCGGATGGCCGAGATCCTGCACGCCCTCGGCTACCTGCCGTCGAACCACCTGGTCACCGTGACCCGTGAGGATCTGGTCGGCCAGTACGTGGGCCACACCGCCCCCAAGACCAAGGAGGTGCTCAAGCGAGCCATGGGCGGCGTGCTCTTCATCGACGAGGCCTACGCCCTGCACCGGCCCGATAACGAGCGCGACTACGGGCAGGAAGCCATCGAGATGCTCCTGCAGGTCATGGAGGAGCACCGCGACCGGTTGGTCGTGATCCTCGCCGGCTACGGCGACCGCATGGACCGGTTCTTCTCGCTGAACCCGGGCTTGCGGTCGCGCATCGCCCACCACTTGGACTTCCCAGAGTTCGATACTGACGACCTGTTCGCCATCGGCGAGCGGATGCTGTCCGAACAGGGCTACGAGCTGGCCACCGAGACCGTTCCCGTCTTCCGTGACTACATCGAGCGGCGGCGCACCCAGCCCCACTTCGCCAACGCCCGCAGCGTCCGCAACGCCATCGAACGAGCCCGCCTACGCCACGCGGCGCGTCTGGTGGCCGAAGGCGGCAAGGTCGGCCGCGACGCCCTGCGCCAACGGTGTCCCCAAGACCTGCTGGCCAGCCGCATCTTCGGCGACGACCCGCCGGGACCGGGCTGACCGCTATTGCCCGCGCTAGCCGCGAAGAGGGCCACCAGGGCGGTCCGCCGTCAGCATGGCCGGTCAAGTCAGCTCATCGGCGCGGCGGTCCAAGTGCCGTCGCTCGGGTTCGGTCGGCGCCAGCGTGGCTGCTCGCCGGAAGGCGGCGGCCGCCTCCTGGTGACGATCGAGGCGCGTGAGCATGCCGCCTCGCGCCGCCCACCAGGCGTGGGAGCGCGCCCCTTCGGCCACCGCCTCCAGCTCTAACAATGCAGTCCGCGGACCTTCGACCTCGGCGGTGGCCACTGCCGCGTTGATCGTCACCACCGGGTTGGGGTGCACCTCGCCCAGGATGCGGTAGAGGCGGACGATCTCCGGCCAGTCGGTGTCGGCGAAGCTCGGCACCTGGTCGTGGCAAGCGGCGATGGCCGCCTGGAGCTGGTAAGGGTCAGCGACACCAGCGGTCAGCCGCAGCGACGCGTCGAGGAGGGCAACTCCCTCTTCGATGTACTTGCGGTCCCAACGGCTCCGGTCCTGATCGGCCAGCGGGACGAGGTCACCCTGGTCATCGGTCCGGGTGGCGCGACGGGCGTCGGTGAGCAGCAGCAGCGCCAGCAGACCGGCGGCTGTTGCTTGTTCGGGAAGGAGCTCGACCAGCAGGCGGGCCAGCCGGATGGCTTGCTCGCACAGGTCCGCCCGCACCAGCTCGGGTCCGCCGGTGGCGGCGTGACCGGCGGTGTACACGAGGTGGATGACCGCGGCCGCACCGGCGAGCCGGCTAGGCAGCTCGTCGGTGTTCGGCACCCGGAAGGGGATGCCGGCCACCGCGATCTTCTGTTTGGCCCTGGTGAGCCGCTTGCTCATGGCCGCCTCGCCCACCAGCAGCACCCGGGCCACCTCGGCGGTTGAAAGCCCGCACAGCGTCCGCAGGGCCAGCGCCACCCGGGCGTCGAGATCGAGGCTCGGATGGCAACAGGTGAACACCAGCCGCAGCAGATCGTCCTGCACCACCGAAGGGGCGGGCAGCTCCGGCACCAGTTGGCCGGCCAGCGACACCGCCCCTTCCTCTCGCCTGGTCCGCTGGGCCTCACGGCGCAGCACGTCGAGTGCCTTGCGCCGGGCGGCCACGTACAGCCAGGCGGCGGGATCGGCCGGTGGTCCGTTGCGGCGCCAGACCTCGGTAGCCGAGACGCTGGCGTCCTGCAGGGCATCCTCGGCCAACTGGATGTCACCGAGGCTGCGGGCGAGGACAGCCACTATCCGACCGCCCTCGACCCGCACCACCTCGGCCAACGGATCGACCCGCTTGGTGGCGATCACATCGGGGACGGAGGTCACATCGGGATCACCGGGCGCACCTCGACGGCACCGTCCCACGCCGCCGGAATCTTGGCGGCCAGGGCGATGGCTTCGTCCAGATCGGCGCACTCGAGCAAGTAGAACCCGCCGAGGATCTCCTTGGTCTCGGCGTAGGGGCCGTCGCTGGTGACGACCTCACCGCCCTTGCCGCCCTTCACCCGCACGGTGGTGGCGGTCGACGTCGGGAACAGGGCGGCACCGCCCCTGATTTGGCCGGTGGCTTCCTGGCCGAAGGTGCCGTACTGCTTGGTCGTGTCGGCATTCTCGGGGGCGGACCAGTCAAGATCCTCGGTGTACAGGATGGCCATGTATTGGGGCATGGGGAGCTCCTCCAGTGGTAAGGCTCGGGCGGCGGTCGCCCGAGTCACCACAGAGACGAACGGGATCACGCCAGACGGACATCCCTCACCTATCTCGCTCCTCGGCCAGGTCCGCGGGCGGTCGTTCCCATGCGATGGTGGAGTGCGTCCTCGTTCACCGCGTAGATCAGGACGTTGGCATCCACCAACTTCACGATCCGAGGCGCATCTTGCGCACCAGCTCGTCGTCCTCCAGGTCGGCGGCCAGTTGCAGGGCCCGGTCCAGGTTGACGCCGGGCTCGCCGAGCGAAGCGGTCTCGGTGTGGAAGGGCTCGGCCGGCGACGGCGTCCTGGTGCCTGAGCGGATGGCGTCGTTGAGCGCCTGCTTGAACGACACCCGCCGCTCCCGCATGCGTCGACGGATCATCTGCTCGGTGTCTGGGTCAAGGGCGACCGTGGTTCTCACATTGAAAGCATAAACATCACGTTCATTGATGACTTGATGTAATCAGCCCACTCACACGAGTTCGACTGCGCACCTCGGACCAGGGGCATTCGCCAGGCGACGATCAGCAGTGACCAGATGACAACCGATGGACTCGGCCAGAGCCACATAAGCGGCGTCGTAGGCCGTGAGGTTGGCTCGAAGCGCGTAAGCGCGCCGCATCAGAGCGAGGGTCGGGTAGCGGATCAAGGGGAGCACCTCGAGATCGCTCACTGCAGCCGAGAACCGGCGAGCGGTCAACGCACCCTCCAGCCAGCGCTTGCGCAGGACCGACACTGTCTCGACATCCACCAGGTCCGGTGCCGAGAGGTCACCGGCACGGGCGACCACCGCACGGGCCCTTGCTCCGTCCCGACCGTCGTCGCCAATGACATTGACCAGCACCGATGCGTCGATCACGATCACGGTTCCGCCACTCCTGCGACGTCAGCGCCGAGCGCGCTCATCGGCGAGGTCGGCGGCGGCCTGCGCCAGTCCGACCCGGCCGCCCCGCCGACGCCCGATGCGCTCCAGGACCTCATCGAGGCTCGGCTGTTCAGCTAGCCGCTCCAACTCGGCGACCAGATGCTGCTGCAACGACTGGTGGTGACGCGCCGCCCGACGAACCAGCGCGGCGTGCACCCCTTCAGGAAGGTCTCGGATCAGGACATTCGGCATACTTGCATAATGATAGCAGTCGACGCTCCCACTAGCCGAAGGCAGCCGAGGTGATGGCTTCCAGGGTCTCGCCATAAGGCGCGTAGAAGGCCTCGGCCAGGTCGTTCTCGCCCCGCACCACGACGCCCCGAGGATTGGAGAACTCACGAAAGCCTTCGATGCCGTGATGGCGGCCGAGGCCGCTGTTGCCCACGCCGCCGAAGCCCAACGATGGCAACGACCCTTGGGTAGCGCAGAAGTTGACGCAGGCGCCGCCGGAGGTGGTGGATTGCAGCACCTGGTCGGTTTCCGCTTCGTCGTCTCCGAACACGTAGAGCCCAAGCGGCCGCTCGCCGGCGTTCACGTAGGCGATCGCTTCATCGAGGGTGTCGTAGGGCTTGATCGGCAGCAGCGGCCCGAAGATCTCCTCCTGCATCACACCGAGCTCGTCGCCGGGATCGACGATGAGCGACAACGGCATCTGACGGGTGTCGCGGTTCAGCGAGCTGCCGTCTTCCAGCTCGACGACCTCGTAGCCGGCGTCCACCGCCTGCTGGCGTAGCTCGACCAGCCGGTTGAGGTGGCGTTCGGTGATGATGCCGGTGCAGTCACCGCTGCTCGAGTAGTGCGGCGTCCGCTCCTTCACGTACTGGCGGGCCAGGTCCACGAACTCGCCGATGCGAGCCCGGGGCGCCAGGACATAGTCGACCGAGATGCACATCTGGCCGTTCTTGACCATCTTGGTGCCCAAGATGTCGGTCACCGAGCCCATGTCGACGGCGTCCGGGGTGACGATGGCCGGGCACTTGCCGCCCAGTTCAAGGGTGACAGGTGTCAGGTTCTCCGACGCAGCCTTCATGATCACCCGGCCGATCTCAGGGCTGCCGGTGTACAGCAGGTGGTCCCACGGCAGGGTCGGGAACGTCTTGGCCAGCTCCAGGCCGCCTAGGGAGACGGTGACCCGATCGGGGTCGAAGGTGTCGGCGATCATGTCGCGCAACAACTCGCCGCACGCCGGCGTGAAGTCGGATGACTTGACGATCACCCGGTTGCCGGCCGCCAGCATCTCGACCAGCGGGCCGGCGCCCAAGTCGAAGGGAAAGTTCCACGGGACGATGTTGCCGACCACGCCCTTGGGTTGGTAGCGGATGAAGGCGCGGGCCGTGCCCATCACAGTGGGGTCGACCTCGCGCTCATCATCGGCGGTCCACTGCTCCAGCTGGCCGATGGCGTAGGCCGCCCGGCCGGCGATGCCAAGGCATTCGATGAGATCGCTGAACAGCTCGGGGTGGACGGCGAAGTCGTCGCTCATGGCCTGGCGAATGCGGTCGCGGTTCGACATCATCATCCCGGCCAAGGCCTCGAGGTGGCTGCGCCGCTCCTCGATGCTCGGGTAGGGATCGGCCCCGAACGCCCGCTTCTGGCGCTCGAAGGCGTCGTTCAGGGCGGCGATGGCCGCCTTGTCACCGGTGGCCACCTCGTCGTTGCGATCTACCAGAGTCATGGCTTCTCCTCGTCTGTTGCGTGCCGGATGGCGGAAACCCCAGCTCGATGGCGACCGTACACCTGCGTTTCGGGCCGATCCCGGGGGAGCCCAGCCGCCAGTTTGCGGTACTTCGGAACAGCTCAGCGGAGGTCGTAATGGACGTGGAGCTCGTTGACGCTGCGCAGGACCATGCGGTTGGCCCAGGTGGGCTCACCGGCCAGCTCGAGGGAACCGAACCGGGTCAGGAGGTGGCGCATGGCCAGCTCGATCTCGAGCTTGGCCAAGTGGGTGCCGAGGCAGCCGTGGATGCCGGCGCCGAACTGCAGGTGGCGGTTGGCGGCGGTCCGGTCGACGCGGATCACGTCGGCGTCCGGGCCGAACACGGCGGGGTCGTGGTTGGCGGCGGCGATCCCGGGATAGACGACGGCGCCGGCCGGTACGACGCCGCCGTCGAAGTGCAGGTCGGCCATGGCGATGCGGCGCACGAACTGGTTGGGGCCGTCGAAGCGCAGCAGCTCGACCACCGCGTTCTCGATCAACGAAGGGTCGTTGCCGACCGCCGCCAACTGGTCGGGCTGCACGAACAGCCCTCGGAACCCGTTGCCGAGCACGGCGGTGACCGGTTCGTGGCCGGCGATGTAGATGGTCTGCAGCTGGGCGATCAACTCGTCAGCGCTCAAGCCCCCGCCGTCATCGCGGCTGTCGCTCGCCTCGACCAGGGCCGAGGTGAGGTCGTCGGTGGGCTTCGCCCGTTTGGCCGCCACCTGCTGGCGCAGGTAGGCCCGCATCCCCTCGCCGGCAGCCAGGCTGGCGTCGCGCCCCTCGGCGCTGATCACCGGGTCGAGCCCTTCGGCCACCAGCTGCACCCAGCGCCGGAAGGTGGGGCCGTCCTCGTCGGGGATGCCCATCAGCTCGCAGATGACCATGACCGGCATGGGGTAGGCGAACTCCGAAACCAGGTCGAAGGTGCCGCTCGAACCGTGGCGCTCGACCACCGCGTCGAGCAGTTCATCGACCCGCCGCTCGATCGTCTGGTTCAGATCACGCACCGCTCCCTTGCGGAAGGTAGGGGCCATCTGGCGCCGGACCCGGGTGTGGTCGGGCTCGTCGAGCAGCGGCAGCGGGCTGGCGTCGCCGCCCTCCATCTCGGCGCGCCGCTCGATCTCGATCCGGGTGTTGGTGGTCGGCGTGGCGTTGTCGATCACCGAGCTGGTGGCCGGGTCCTTGAGCAGGCGGTCGACGTCGGCGTACCGGGTGAGGACCCAGCCCTGGAGAACCTCGGACCGGTGCACCGGGTCGGCGGCGCGCAACCGGGCGTACTGGTTGTAAGGCCACTCGGTGAAACCGTCCTCGAACGGGTCGAAACGCACAGATGCGTCGGCTTCGGTGGCGGTCACAGGACGGAGGCCGAGCCCATGGGCGAGGCCGACCAGACAGCACGTCGACCCATTCGCCAGGCCGCGCCTGGCGAACCAGACATAGACCCACGGACGCGGTGCATCAACACACACATCACAGGACGGAGGCCGAGCCCATGGGCGAGGCCGAC
>JAABUM010004260.1_pt1 | contig 16385 bp, 15 predicted proteins | sample 5559161 | NCBI WGS metagenome assembly JAABUM01 (sample SAMN10711868, study PRJNA513369) | rock metagenome | isolation source: Antarctica rocks | place: Antarctica: Victoria Land, Siegfried Peak nord
GCCTTCCCGCCGGTACCTTCGGCGCTGCTCCTCAGTCCACATCCCGATCCAACCTCCATCACCTCAGGAGACCTGAATCACTCTACCGCCGCGAGCACAAGCATGCTTTTGGGTCAGGCTCTTAGCGAAGGCAATCTCGACGACTTCGTCGACGTGCGCGTGCTGGTCGAGGTGGAGTGCGCGCGACGTGCGGCCGCAAACCGGACCGATGCGCTCATTGCCCAGCTCGAGGCATCGCTCAAGGACATGATGGCGGAGCCGATGAACCATGATGCCTTCATGGACAGCGACACACGCTTCCACCTCGCATCGCCCATTCCGCCGCGAACCCGATTTTCGAAAACGTCGGATCTACAATCCAGTCGATCGTCAGGATCTGGTATCCTAAGACCTATTATATCCCGGAAACCAAAGGCCTGACCCTGGCCGAGCATCGTTCCATCTTAGGCGCAATCGCATCCGGCATTGTTGACTCGGCTGGCGAAGCGATGAGAGCGCACCTCGTTGCCGCAGGTCAACGCTTGCGCACGCTTGTAACTTGGGTTCTGCCGGATCTGTTGTAGAGGCAGGTTCGGTTTCGGACAGAAGACCGATGCACCTTTGGGCATCAGAGCCCGTGGAGAAGCAGGGGTCTCTGTCCGATTTTCCGTCGAACCCGAACAGTCGCCAGGGCCGCTCATGGCGAAGCCCGTTTATGCAAGGCCGGGATAAGATGGAAGCTTTGTTTGTCGGTACCGATGTCTCCAAGACGCAGCTGGACGTCCATCTTCGCCCACTTGGAGAAATGTTCACGGTCAGCCGCGATGCGGCCGGGGTCGAGGCGCTGATCGCCCGTCTGGCACCTCTCGGTGTCACGCTCATCGGGGTCGAAGCCACGGGCGGCTTCGAAACCATCGTTGTCGCAGGTCTGGCGGCGGCCGGTATGCCCGTGGTGGTGGTCAACCCGGCGCAAGTGCGCTCCTTTGCGGACGCCCTCGGCAAACGGGCCAAGACGGACCCGATCGACGCGGCGGTCATCGCCCACTTCGTCGACGCGACCCGGCCCGACATCCGGCCCTTGCCGGACGAGGACACGCGGTTGTTCTCCGACCTGATCGCGCGGCGCAAGCAGATCGTCGAGATGATCGGGGCCGAGCGCCAGCGCGAACGGCGGGCCACCAACACGCTGATGAAGAAGAGCATCGCGCGCCTGTTGAAGGCGCTCGACAAGGAACTGGCGAGCCTCGACCGGAGCCTCGACGACAGCGTTCGCGGCTCGCCAGCCTGGCGGGCCAAGGAGGATCTGCTCGTCACCGTGCCGGGCATCGGCAAGACCATCGCCCGAACGCTGATCGCCGACATGCCGGAACTGGGAACCCTCGACCGTCGGCAAATCGCCGCGCTCGCCGGGCTTGCTCCCTAGACCCGGCAGTCTGGCCAGTGGCGGGGCAAGAGCTTCATCGGCGGCGGCCGGTGCGCTGTGCGGGCCGCCCTCTTCGTGGGAGCGCTTGTCGCCAGCAAGCACAATCCGGTCTTGCGCGAGTTCCGCGACCGACTCGTCGCGGCAGGCAAATCCAAGATCGTCGCCATCGTGGCGGTGGCCCGCAAACTTTTCACCATAATCAATGCCATGGTGCGCGATGGACGCGCGTGGACCGCGGAGCAGGCTCATGCCAAGGCGTCGATCTGACGGCGGCTCAAAGTCGGCGGGTGTCGGACGGGTCAAGGCCGCAAGCCGCGGTAGCGGGAGCGCATATGCGCTCGCCTTGACGCGGCCCGAACCCGCCGACACCCTCACGCCCATCAGATCACCCTTGACATCCAAGACAGTCGCTTCTCCCGCCTGCACCGGGCTAGCGCGGGCGCTCGGATCAGCGATGGTGGCGGCCAGTGCGCTCGCGATGATCGGCCCCACTCCCGGGATCGTTTCCAGGCTCTGGCGCACTTTTGGTGCAGCCATGCAGAAACGCGGCACGCAGCCGTTTCGCTGTCGATCAGGCCCCGACGACAATGCTCTCAAGCGGCGTGAGCACCACCCATGATCACAACCGCGCTTGGTCCGTAACACCTCCTGGTCGGTATCCCGACACCGGTATGCTCGCCGCGCAGGACTGCACCAAAAGTGCGCCAGAGCCACAACGCCGATTGACATTACATGCTGCGGATCGAGGCGGCCAACGCCGACCGGGACCAGCTCGGCGAAGGTCCTCTCTGGGATGTCGGGGAGCAGGCGCTTGACTGGATCGACAGCTTCATGCCGGCGGTGTTCCGGCTCGACCCGCGGGGCGGGCGCCAGCACTGGGCGCTGCCGGAGCGCGTCGGCTCCATCGCGCTCCGGCGCAGCGGCGGCGCGATCTGCTCGCTCCGCTCCGGCTTCCATGCGCTCGATTTCAAAACCGGCGCGGTGACGTGCTGCGCAAGCGCCGGTGAAACCCATCCGCGGACCCGCATCAACGACGGCAAGGTCGACCGCCAGGGCCGCTTCATCGCGGGCTCGATGGGCGAGGGCGAGGCGGACCCGCTGTGCTGCCTCTATCGGCTCGATCCGGGCGGCCGGGTCAGCGTGATCGACCAGGATATCATCTGCTCAAACGGCCCGTGCTGGAGCCTCGACGGCGCCACGCTGTATTTCGCCAATACCACGCGCAAGCTGATCTACGCCTACGACTACGACACGGCGACGGGCAACGCTACGAACCGGCGCACCTTCGTCGACTTCGCCGCGCTCGGCTTTCCCGGCTACCCCGACGGCGCCACCGTCGACCTTGAGGGCGGGATATGGAGCTGCGAGGTCTATCGCGGCTGGCTGCTCCGCTTCACGCCGGACGGGGTGCTGGACCGCGTGGTCGGGCTTCCCGTGGAAAGTGCGACTTCCCTCATCTTCGGCGGCCCGAACCTCGATATCGCCTACGTGACCTCGATGGCGCGGCCGATCGGCGGCGTGCCGTCGCGGGAGTTCGAGGCCGGGATGCTCTTCGCGGTTCACGGATTGGGCGTGCGCGGCGTGCCCGAACCCCGCTTCGCCCATTGACGCAAGGACACCGACAATGCGCATCGGAATCTTGCTGGATGTGAAAACGACGCTGGGGGAAGGCCCCCTCTGGGACCGCCGGGCAGCAACGCCTCTACTGGATCGACAGCTTCGACGGACGCGTCTTCCGCGCGACGGCCGATGGCCGGGAACTGCGCGCCTGGGACGTGCCCCAGAAGATCGGCTCCATGGCGCTGCGTCGGGGTGGCGAGGGCGCGGTCGTGTCGTTGCAGCGCGGCTTCCACCTGCTCGATTTCAAGACCGGAGACGTGGACCTCATCCACGATGCCGAGCCCGATCTGCCGCACAACCGCATCAACGACGGCAAGGTCGACAAGCGCGGCCGTTTCGTGGCGGGTTCCATGGACACTTAAGGAGCAAGGGCCGAACGGCGCCCTCTACAGCCTGTCGACGGACTTCAAGGTCACCCTGCTCGACCAGGGCATCATCTGTTCCAACGGGCTCTGCTGGAGCCCGGACGGGCGCACCTTCTATTTTAACGACACCTGGTCGGGCGAAATCTGGTCCTACGACTACGATCTCAAGACCGGCGGCGTCGCGAATCGGCGCACCTTCGCGAAGGTCGATACGAGGGGTGGCGGGGCGGCGGACGGCTCGACCGTCGACGCCGAGGGAGGCCTGTGGAACGCCCTCGTCTACGACGGCAAGCTCACGCGCTACGCGCCCGACGGATCGGTCGACCGCGTCATCGACATGCCGGTCAAGAAGGTGACCAGCGTAATGTTTGGCGGCCCGAACCTCGACGTGCTGTATGTCACCTCAATGGCGAAACCGCCGCTGCCGCGCTTTCCGGGCGACGGCGTGCTACGCGGCAGCCTCTTCGCGATCTACGACCTCGGCATTCGCGGGATCCCCGAGCCGCGCTTCGGCGCCTGACCCCACCGCGAGGAAAGGTCCGTATCCTTCACGATCGAATGCGTGCTCGAATGCAACAACCACCTCGGCGAGGGTCCGGTGTGGGACGTCGAGGAGGGGCGCCCCTACTGGGTCGACGGCACGGGCCGGCGCTTGGGAATCCCTCGCTGTTCCGCTACAACCCGCACAGCGGCAAGGTCGAAACGTGGTCGCTGAAAGCCTATGGCCGCTGGCGCCTCGGGCCGGCCCAGGTGTCGAGGATGAACAGCCCGATCACCGACACGTCGTAGCGCATGGAACTCCCCTTCAGCCGGTGATCCTCTGGCCGTCCGCGTATAGCAGGATCTTGCCGGTCTGGGCCGCCAGATGGACCGTCTGGCCGAGAGCCGCGGGCGGGCGCCCGACCGTCTTTACCTTCACGTCCACCTCGCCGAACGACACCCGCGTGAGGTAGCGGCCCGCGATGCCGATCGTCTGGTCGGTGAGGATGCCGGGCACCGTACCCGTCTGGGGCGCGCCATACATGTCGATCCACTCGGGGCGAATGCCGATCTTAAGGGCGGTATCGGCCGGGATGGATTGCGTGATCCGCAGCGGCTCGGCCAGGAGCGGGGCCATGACGGCGCCCGCGGAAAAGGTCGCGGGCACGAAGTTCATCCCCGGATTGCCCATGAACCAACCGCCGAATTCGGTTGCGGGCTCGTTGTAGAGCCGATCAGGACGGTCATATTGGACGATGTTGCCCGCATACATGAGCGCGATGCGGTCGGCGAGCGTCATTGCTTCGGTCTGATCATGCGTTACATAGACCATGGTCTGCCGCGTCCGCTGGATCACGGTCTTGATGGCGCGGATAAGTTGCAGCTTGGCGTTGACCTCGACATTGGTGGTCGGCTCGTCAAACAGCACGATGTCCGAGCCGCGCGCGATGGCGCGTCCGACCGCCACCTTCTGCCTGGCGCCCGCATCGAGTTCGTCGATGAAGCTGCGGCGCTGATCGCACATGTCCAGCACCTCGAGCATGTCGGACACGCGGCGATCCCGTTCGGCGCCCGAGATCGCCCGATCCTGCCGCATCGGCAGGGCGATATTCTCCTCTACCGACAGGGTCGGATACATGACCGGATATTGGAACACCATGCCGACGTTGCGCGCGTGGGTTGGCAGCCGCGTCACGTCGCGGTCGCCGAACAGGATGCGGCCCGAGGTGGGCGTCTCCAGCCCGGCGATCATGCGCATCAGGGTGGTCTTGCCGCAGCCCGAGGGCCCGAGCAGGCAGGCGACCTCGCCGTCGCCGAAGCGGATGTCGAGGTCCTTGACGGCCGTGAACGAGCCGAACTGCTTGGTGATGCGGTCAACGACGATCTCGGCCATGGATCAACCTTGCGAGCGCGGGGCCGGGAGCCTGCGTCCGTCGACAGCGTCGAACAGCATGATGTCGGCAGGATCGATTGTGAAGGCGATGTCGCTGTCGAAGGCCGGCGCACCCTGCGCGGTTGCCGGAAAGCCCATCACCAGCGGCGTGCCCTCGGCTTCAATATAGACCACGAATTCGCCGCCGAGGTTTTCGACGAGACGCACTCTGGCCCGCCCCACAAGCCCGCCTCCGCCACCGAGCTGGATCGCCTCGGGCCGGATCCCGACCACGACCGGGCCGTCGACCGACTCCTCGCCCGCCACAAAATGGAGCGGCCCTGCCGTGACCATACCCCTCGACACCAGCCCCGGAACCACATTGGCCTGCGGGAAGCCCACGAGTTCGAGCGAGCGCAGATGGCGCGGATCATGGTAGAGCCGCACGGCCTCCTCGTGCTGCACGACGCGGCCGGCGTCCAGCACCACGAGGTTCTGGGCCATGGTCAGGGCTTCGAGCGAATCCGAGGTGGCGTAGAGGAAGGTCGCCTTGAGATCCTCCCGCAGGGCTTTGAGTTCGTCCATCAGCCGCTCGCGCAGCTTGTAGTCGAGCCCGACGAGCGGATCGTCCAGCACGAAGAGATGCGCGTCTTTGAGCAGGCCCCGAGCCAGCGCGGTGCGCTGTTTCTCGCCTCCCGACAACTGGTCCGGGGTCTTCTTGAGCAGATGCGTGATGGACAGGATGGCGGCCGCCCGGTCGACCCGCCGCGCGGTCTCGTCCTTCGGGGTGCCGGCCAGCGTCAGCGCATAGGCGATGTTGGCGTAGACGGTGAGGTGGGGATAGAGCGCGAAGCTCTGCGGCACATAGCCGACCGCGCGGGCCGCCGGAGGCAGGGCCGTGATGTCCTGGCCCATCAGCTCGATGCGCCCGGCGTCGGGCTTTTCCAGCCCGACCAGCAGGCGGAACAGCACCGATTTGCCCGAGCGGGGCGGCCCGCACAGCACGGTGAAGCTGTGCGGCTCCACATCGAGGTCGAGCCGGTCGAGCGCGCGGCCGTGCTTGTAGACCTTCGACACGCCCTTGAAGCTGACAGCCGACATCATCGCCCTAGCCGCGACAAGGTGGGGACAAGGAGGACGCCGATCGCGAAGATCGCGGCGATGACGGCGACAATGACGAGGATCCGGACCAGGCTGGCCGCGACCCCGCCCGCCTTGGGAATGTTGCCGACCGCGATCTGCAGCAGGGTCGAAACTACCAGCACCGACAGCCCAGCCTTGTACAATTCGAGGCTGAAGCGCTGCATCAGCAACACGATGCCAACCAGCATGCCGCCGATTAGCACACGTTCGGCGCGCTCGGGAAAGGTGGTTTTCGCCATCAGACCTCGCCCCGAACGGTGCCGAAGGTCATGCCGACCAGCAGGTATTTTTGGAAGAAGTAGATGAACAGGATGGGTGGGATAACGTAAATAGTAGTCATCGTGGCGATGAAGGTCCAGTTGACGCCACCATCCGAGTAAGTGCCGACCGCCAGCGCATAGGGAATGTTCTGGGTCGACACACCACCGATTATGAAATTAAAAAGAAATTCGTTCCACACGAAGATCATGTTGAAGATGAAGGCGGCGATCAGGCCGGGCTTCACTTGCGGCAGCACCACCTTGAAGATGACGTGGAACCACGACCCGCCATTGACGATGCCGGTCTCGTCGAACCGCACCGACACGCCATCGAGAAAGCCCTTCAGGATCCACACCGAGAAAGGAATCGAGAACATGGCGTAGAACAGCACCAGCCAGAGGTGGCTGTCTTTCCAGCCGAAGCCCGCATACATGAGGTAGACGGGCAGGATGACGGCCGGCCCCGGCAGCATGCGGATCGACAGTAGCAGGAACATCAGGAAGTCGGTGCCCTTCGGCTTGAAGCGCGAGAAGCAGAAGGCGGCCAGGAACGCCACCACGACCGCGATGCAGACCGCGGTGACGGACAGGAATACCGAGTTGGCGACTTGCAGCAGCAACGATTGACGATGGAACAGGTCGACGTAGTTGGCGAAGGTCGGCATGAAGACGAGCTTCGGCGGCACGGCCAGGATCTGGTCGCGCGTCTTGAATGAGGCGAGAACGATCCAGGCGACCGGCGCCACGAACAGCAGCGAAACGACCCAAAGGGCGCTGTAATAAAGCGTGCGCTTGAAGGCGGGGCTCACGCATGCCTCCTGCGCCGCAGGTTGAGGATGAAGATGAACACCGACGTCATGGCGATGGAGATCAGCAGCAGCAGCACCGAATAGGCCGAGGACCAGCCCATGTTGAAACTTTCGAAGGCCTGCTTGTTCACCTCCATGGCGACGAGGCGGGTTTCCTGGCCCGGACCGCCCTTGGTCATGGGAATGATGAGATCGAGCGTCTTGAAGCTATCGATGGTGCGCAGCAGGATGCCGAGCATCAGGATGAACTTGCCGTGGTGCCAGATCACCAGCGTCAGGCGCTTGCGCCACGGCAGGCGGTCCACCTCGGCGGCCTCGAGCTCAGCCTTGGGCACGGAGCCCAGGGCCGCGAGCGTCATGAGGGTCATGAACGGCGTCCACATCCAGCAGTCGACGGCCAGAACCGCCCAATAGGCGAAGCCGGGCTCGCTCAGGAAATTCACCGGCCGCGTGCCGAACAGGCTGTGCAGGATGACGTTCAGCACCCCGAAATCGGGATCGTAGATGAAGCGCCAGAAGGTCCCGGTCGCAACCGGCGTCAGCACCATGGGGGCGAACAGCATGGTGAGCGCAATCCGTCGCCCTGGCATGTCGCGTGAGCCCCAGAACAGAAAGCCGAGGCAAAGTCCGAGCGTGGTCTGGATTCCGACCCCGTAGAGCACGAAGAAGAAGGTGCGCGACAGATCGGACCAGATGTTGTTCCGGTTGCTGAAGATCTGGATGAAATTGCGCAAGCCGACAAATTGGGGCGGCGAGCCGCTAGTCAGTGAGTAGTTGTAGAACGACAAGCCGAGCAGCCACAGTGTCGGAATCGTGTTGAAGACGATGAAGAACAGGAGGACCGGCGCCAGCAGCGTCGCGATCAGCGTTCCGCGGTCGTCAAGCGCCCGGGAGAACACCGATCGTCGAGCGATGTGGGTTGATCTGTCGACGATGCTGGCCATGGGGCGTCTTAGCGGTCACGTGACGAAGGCGGGGCCCGGGTCGGCTCAAACCGACCCGGGCCGATGGGATCGGGCCTGCTACAACGACACGTTGCCGCAGACGCCCGAAGGCTCCTTCTTGGCGGTTCCGGCGTCGTAGAGGATCTGTTGCTGGCCGCAGGCGATGTAGTCCAGCACGCCCTTGGCGTCCTTGGACTGGCCGGTCATGTACGAGGTGAAGCCTTCCTGCTGCAGCGACAGCATCTCCGAATATTTCGGGTCGTGCCAGAAATCCTGCGAGGTGCCCGGCTCCAGCATGTATTTATAGGCTCGGTTCCAGGGATTGATGCCGTTGAAGGCCGCCGATCCCATGGTGGCCTTGTCGCAGGGGTTGCCGCCGCGCTTGGAGTATTCAAGCGCGGTTTCGGGCAGATACCACCAGTTCATGAAATCGACGGCGACGCGCATCTTGGCCTCGTCGTTGAAGGCGTTGATGACCCAGGGCTGTCCGCCCATGCAATAAATACGTTTTTCGGCGCCGGCCTTACCGAACTTCGGCGGCGGCACGACCATCACCTTGTCCTTGTTCTCCGGTGTGATCATGGCGAGGCCGACTGCCGCCCACTGTAGGCAGGTGGCGACCTTACCCTGCGTCCACACATCGATCTCTTCCGCGATGCCGTAATTGGTGGCCCCCGGCGGCATATATTTCAGCCAGGACTTATACAGCTCCATCGCCTTAGTGTTGATATCGCTGTTCAGCACACCCTCGATCTGGCCGGTCTTGGCGTCCCAGATCTGACCGCCCGAACTCCACATGACCGAGAATAGCGGGCAGGTGCAGAAATCATAGACCCGGCTGTACTGCCAAGCGGCGCCCCACAGGCCCTTGTCGGGGCGGGTGAAGAACTCCATCACTTTTTCGTAGTCGGTGGCGTTGAGGTTTTCGTAGTCCTCGAAGGTCGAGGGCAGTTTCATGTTATACTTGGCCTGGAAGGCCGCCTGTTCCTTCGGGTCTTCGACGAGGTCCTTGCGGACGTAGAGTGCCTTGGTGTCGCCCTCCTGCGGCAGTCCCCAGATGTCCTGGCTGCCATCAGGATAGCGCATATAGGTGTCGATCACGGTCTGCGAATACCACTCGAGCTGCAGGCCCTTGTTCTTCGCGATGATGTCGTTGAGCCTCAGGATCCAGCCTGGCTTGGCCAGTGCGCCGAGCCATTGCGAATCCGAGATGATGATATTGTATTCCTGGCTCTTTGTGGCGAGCGAGGTCGCCGCCTTCTGGAACAGATCCGAGAACGGCGCCTCGGCGAAGCCGAAGGAGACGTTATATCCGTAACGTTGCTTGACGTAGTCGGCGAACAGCGGGGACATTTTCACGCCGAGCGATGAGGGCAGCCAGCCCGCAATGCCGAGGATGTTCATGTCGATCTTCTTGCCGGCGAGGGGATGTGCCTCCATCGCCCTAAGGCGATTGATGAACGGCGCCCCGATGACGCCCGAAAGGCCGGCCGAGGCCGCGCCTTTCAGAAGCGTTCGACGCGGAATGCCGAGTGAATGACCCAGATCAGGCTTGTTCGGATTGCTCATGTTGTCCTCCCAGACACCGCGATGCACGGCTGACTTCAGGCCAGGTTGTTTCCCAGGCTCAGGAGCGTTGACGATGCCCCGATTTTCTGCCGGCGCCATTGCATTCGCCGCTCATTCCGACATAATTCAAAACAAACCTGACAAATGTCAATGCTGAAACGATACGCTCACAAAACTAAACGCAACGGGAGAGACGAGGAGGATGGCGGGCTCGCCATCCCGCTGCGTTTCCGCGACGATCCTCTGGTCTGGGCCGGCTGGCTCTATTTCCAGGACGGCCTCACCCAGAGCGAAATCGGCGCTGTAATGGGGGTGTCGCGCGCCACCGTGAACAATTACCTGGCCGAGGCGCGAGCGCGGGGGATCGTCCGGGTCAGCATCGACCCGGGCCGGCTGCGCTCCGTGGAAGCGGCCCAAGCGCTCAAAAGGCGCTTCAGCCTTGCCGATTGCGTGGTGATCCCGGACGACGATGGCGGCCGGCCGTTGACCCAGCGGCTCGGGGAGGCGGGCGCGGGCGTTCTGCGCAGCCTGTTGCGCGCCGGTGACAGTCTTGGTGTTGCGTGGAGCCGCACCGTCATGGCGGTCGCCGACAATCTGCAGGACGTGACCTTGCCTGACCTCTCCGTGGTCCAGGTCTCGGGCGGAACACATGCGGGCTTCGACGTCTCGCCGGAGATCTGCGCCTCGCGTATGGCGTCCGTCCTCGGAGCCCGCTGTGTCAACCTGAACGCACCCGCGCTCGTTTCGAGCGCGACGGTGCGCGACCTGCTGCTCGCCGAACCCGTCATCCGTCAGTGCTTCGATCTGATCCGCGCGGCCGACAAGCTGATCTTCGGCATTTGCACGACGCGGCGCGACAGCCTCATCTTCACCAGCGGGCTGTTCGACTCGGCCGCCGCTAAACCGTATCTGGTACAGCGCGCCACGGCGGTGGTGGCGGGCCGTTTCATCAATCAGGCCGGGGCGCCGATCCATGGGGCGCTCGATGATCGCATGATCGGCCTGACGCTCGAAGACTTCCCCAAGATCAAGATGCGGATCGCGGTCGCGGGCGGGCTCGACAAGATCCCGGCCATTTTGGCCTGCCTGCGCGGAGGCCATGCGACCGTGCTGGTGACCGATGCCGCGACCGCAAGGGGAATCCTCAAGGCGGATGGCGCCCTGGAAGAGTCCCGGGCGCTCGGCCAGACAACAACCAGCGTGACACAGGGAGCAAGCGCGGTGAAAACCAAGAAGCTGATCAACGACCCCAACGTCATCATAGAGGAGATGCTTGACGGCATCCTGGCGGCCCATCCCAAACATTTGCGGCGATTGCCCGAGCATCCGCGGTCCATCGTGGCCGTGGACGGGTCGCGCAAGGGCAAGGTCGGGCTGGTGGTGGGGGGCGGATCGGGCCATGAGCCGAGCTTCCTCGGCTTCGTCGGGCGCGGGCTGGCCGATGCGGCCGCGGTAGGCAATGTATTCGCCTCGCCGCCTCCCGATCCCATCTACGAATGCGCCAAGGCGGTCGATGGCGGCGCCGGCATCCTGTTCCTCTATGGCAATTACGCCGGCGACGTCATGAATTTCGACATGGCGGCCGAGCTCGCGGCCATGGACGGCATCGAGGTCCGAACCGTGCTGTCAACCGACGACATCGCCTCGGCGCCGCGCGACCAGCGCGAGAAACGCCGCGGCGTCGCGGGGAATTTCTTCATCTTCAAGATCGCGGGCGCGGCCTGCGACGCCCTAAAATCCCTCGACGAGTGCGAGCGCCTCGCCCGCAAGGCCAACGACCGCACCTTCACGGTGGGGGTGGCGCTCGCGCCCTGCTCGCTGCCCCAGACATTGAAGCACAATTTCGAACTCGGTCCCGACGAGATGGAACTCGGCATGGGCATCCACGGCGAGCCGGGCGTCGCCCGCGAGCCGATCAAATCCGCGGATGCGGTGACGGACGAGATCATGGACCGCATCCTGGCCGAGATGCCGCACGGTCGCGGCGACAAGGTCGCGGTGCTGATCAATTCCCTTGGCTCCACGCCCTTGATGGAGCTTTACGTGTTGAACCGCCGGGTGCACCAACGGCTCGAAGCACGCGGTATTGCGGTCCACGCCACCTGGGTGGGCAGCTATTGCACGTCGCTGGAGATGACGGGCGCTTCGATCACGCTGATCCTGCTCGACGACGAATTGACGCCCCTGCTCGATCGTCCCTGCGATTGCGCCATGTTCCGGGCCGGCTGAACCTTCAACCCATTGAGGAGCCGCCACCATGAACGATGTGACCATGCCCGATCTGATCCGGCTCTTCGACAGGGTTGCGGACGCCATCGAGGCCGACAAGGACCGGCTGTGCCAGTTGGATGGCGTCATCGGGGATGCGGATCATGGGGTAACCATGTCGATCGGGTTCACGGCCGTACGGGCCGCCCTGAAGACGCTCGATCCCGCCACCGCCGAGCCGACCGCCGTGTTCAACCTGGCGGCAAAATCCTTTCTCAACGCCGTGGGGGCCTCGTCGGGCCCTCTTTACGCCACCGCTCTCATGCGGGCCGGCGCGGCCGTGAAGGGCCGCGCGACGCTCGATCGCGACGCCATGGTGGCGGTGGTGGCCGCCATGAGCAAAGGCATCCAGGACCGTGGCAAGGGCGAGCGCGGTGACAAGACCATGCTGGACGCCTGGATTCCCGCCGCGGAAGCCGCGGAAGCGGCTGCGTCCGCAGGCAAGGACCTTGCAGGCTGTCTCGAAGCCGCAGTGGCGGCCGCCGCCAGCGGCGCCGAGGCCACCAAGGCGATGGTGGCCTCCAAGGGGCGCGCCTCCCGTCTCGGTGACCGGGTGTTGGGCCACATGGACCCCGGGGCCGCCTCGGCGGTGACGATCCTCAAGGCGTTGGCGGAAGCTTAGCGCGATTGATCCGGAGCGAACCGCCGGAGGCGAACGCATTTAGGTTTCCACGAGGCCGCTAGTGTCGCCCGAGCCGGCGATGGAGCTTCGCGCCCATCATCGGCGCGGTGGCTATGTCACGGGAACCGGCGGGCAATGTCACGGGAACCGGCAACATCGCCCCTGGTGTACTATGCTCCCGGACCATGACCTCGATCTCGTTTGCTCGCCACCAGTTCCCGCAGACGTCATCCGGCACGCGGTATGGCTCTGCCTGCGGTTCACCCTAAGCCTGCGTGACGTCGAGGAGATGCTGGCCGAGCGCGGGCTCGACCTGACCTACGAGACGGTCCGGCGCTGGGTCACCAAATTCAGCCCGCTATTTGCTCGGGAGCTGCGGAAGCGACGCCAGCGACCGACCGGACGCTGGCACCTCGACGAAATGGTTGTAAAGATCGCGGGCAAGCGGCATTGGCTCTGGCGGGCGGTGGACGACGAAGGCGAGGTGCTCGACATCCTGGTGCAAGCGCGGCGGGACACCCGAGCCGCCGTTCGGCTCATGCGCAAGCTCATCAAGAAACAGGGCTTCGCGCCCGAGGTACTGGTCACCGACAGGCTGGGCTCATACGGAGCCGCGAAGCGGAAGCTCGGTCTCCTGGGCCGCCACGAGCAGGGCCTGCGCAAGAACAACCGGGCCGAGAACTCGCATCAGCCGACACGCAGGCGCGAGCGCAAAATGCAGCGCTTCAAGTCACCCGGATCGGCCCAGCGCTTTCTGTCCGCCCATGCTGCCGTCCACAACACCTTGAACACCCAGCGCCACCTCGTTTCCCGCCGCGCCCCCGCCAGTTCCGGGCCGAGGCGGCCATTACGTCGGAGGTGGCCACGGCCGCGTGAGCTTCGGGGCCGAGTACGCTCGATGCCGCTCACTTTCAGTTCCCGTGACAGTGCCATCCTCGTAGCCGCAGCAGATCGCGAAGACGCGGGCCCGTATCATGTCGGCCAGCGTATGGGTGACGCGGGTCGGGTCGCGCCGATCCGGGATCAACCGGCCCAGCCGCGCCGCGAGGCCGAGGCGCCGTTCGGCGTTGGCCAACAGCATGACACCGCCATCGGACGTGAGGACGGGACCGAGATCACCGAGGCCCAAGCCGAACGCGCCGCCTGATCGAAGCCGTGACCCAGATTCAGTCATAGCTCCAACGATGGTGAAGGTTTCCGGATGCCGGCCAGCACAGGGCGAGCGTCTGGGCTGAGGGCCGGGGTCCGGAAACTGCCCAAGGGCGAACGCGCGAGGAGCAGCCCCGCGTGTCCGATGGCCAAAGTTGTACCGCTTCGACCTTGCGCTGGGTACTCCGTCAAGCCCTTGACCTCAGCGAGGCTCGTTCGCACGGCGTCGATTGCGCCGTTGGGAACGTTCCACGCGTTGAGTTGCGTGATCAGTTCGCCGAAGCCGTTATCGGGTCTCTTCTTCTCAGACATGGCGCGGATCCATGGTCGACGGGTGCTCGACGGCTGTTCGCTCGACGTGGCGGGCCCAACCGTCGGCTCGGAGTTCGCAGGCCGGACAGGTGCCGCATCCCTTTCCCCATCCATGCGAGCGGTCCCTGACCCCGAGATAGCAGGTGTGAGTCTCGTCCCGCACGATGCGCACGAGGTCGTCCCCTCCGAGGCGGTGGGCCAGGTCCCACGTCCCGGCCTTGTCAATCCACATGAGCGGCGTGTGGATAACGAACCGGCTCTGCATCCCGAGGTTCAGCGCGACCTGCATAGCCTTGATGGCGTCGTCGCGGCAGTCGGGATATCCGGAGTAGTCGGTCTCGCAGACGCCCGTGACGACGTGCCTGGCCCCTCGCCGGTACGCGAGCGCGGCGGCGAAGGTCAGGAACGCCAGGTTCCGACCCGGCACGAACGTGGACGGCAACCCGTTCTCGGCGAGGGTGATCTCGACCGTCCGGGTGAGGGCGGTGTCGCTGATGCAGCCGAGGGCGAGGAGGTCGATCACGTGGTCGTCGCCGAGTCGGGTGGCCCAACGCGGGAAGGCGGCCTTCAGGGCGTCGACGATCATCGGGCGAACATCGAGTTCGACCCTGTGGCGCTGTCCGTAGTCGAAGCCCACGGTCTCCACCTCGGCGAAGTTGTCGAGCGCCCACGCGAGGCAGGTGGTCGAGTCCTGCCCGCCCGAGTACAGCACTATGGCCTTGTCGCTGTTCATGCCCCGCCTCCATGGTGACGGCCGTCGGACGCGTCCTCCCGACCGGGTGCGCGGTTCGCAGGCGTGCGGTCCGGACCGTGACCCCGGCGATCATGGCTCGACGTCGGACCGAAGATGTGGATCACGTCAGCGTAAGAGCCGCACGTTGCGGCGACGTTGCGGCGTCTCGTCATCTCACGCCTAGCACCTTGTGCATCTGCAGGCTGACCCGCCATTTCGGGTGCGCCATACAATATGCGATCGTCATCGCGGTGTTCTCGGCTTGGTCTGGGCCGTCCATCGGTTGGAGAAGGAAATTCGCGAAATCCCGGTCTTCGAACCTCGTCGGATCCGCGCCCGCCTGCGGGAACACGAGCTTCAACTCGTCGCCGCTTTCCTGCACGAGCGTCGATCCGACCTTCGGGCTGACGCAGATCCAGTCGAGCCCGGCCGGCGCGGCGATCGTCCCATTGGTCTCCACGGCGATCCAGAAATCCTGCCGGTGCAGGGCCGCTATCAGGGCGTCGTCGACCTGGAGCAGCGGTTCGCCGCCGGTCAGGACGACGAAGCGGCCTTCGTCGGCCGCGGCCGGCCATGCGGCCGCGACGGCGGCCGCGAGGTCTTCCGACGTGGCGAAGCGCCCTCCGCCCGACCCGTCCACGCCGACGAAGTCGGTGTCGCAGAACCTGCAGGTCGCCGTGGGCCTGTCAGCCTCCCTGCCGGACCAGAGGTTGCAGCCGGCGAAGCGGCAGAAGACAGCGGCGCGTCCGGCCTGGCGGCCCTCGCCCTGTATGGTGTGGAACAACTCCTTGACGCTGTATGCCACGGCTATCGAGCCCTCTCGTTCTCCTGCTTGAGCAGCCGCACGAGGTGGTGGGACAGGTGCCGGACTGTCAATAAGCCTCGAAGGTTGACCCCTTTGCATTCGTCGGTCGACGCTTTGACAGATCAGCAATTCAAACTCCCGGTGGGGTCACGATCAGCGCCGATCGTGACCCCACCGGGAGTTAAGATTGTTCAACCTTGCCAATACGATAGATCTGATCAAACCGGGGTCGCACTTCCAGGCTTTTCCACACCCAAGCTCCCGAGATCCGGCGACGGGGGATCATTCGCCGTGCTGCTGCCGTGCAGCTATGACCGGTAATCCAGTCCGATGTCGAGCACTGGGGCGCTGTGGGTGAGCCAGCCGACTGAGATCAGATCGACGCCGGTCGCCGCGATCGCCGCCGCCGTGGCGGGCGTGATGCGCCCGGACGCTTCGGTGATGGCTCGGCCGGCGACCATCGCCACCGCCTGGCGCAGATCCTCGAGCGTCATGTTGTCGAGCAGCACCGCGTCGGTGCTTAAGGCCAGCG
>JAABUM010004261.1_pt1 | contig 16384 bp, 18 predicted proteins | sample 5559161 | NCBI WGS metagenome assembly JAABUM01 (sample SAMN10711868, study PRJNA513369) | rock metagenome | isolation source: Antarctica rocks | place: Antarctica: Victoria Land, Siegfried Peak nord
AAACGTCTGATGCGCCTTCATCTTACTCATCCCACCATCTATGGCACCAATAACTCGCTCGCGAAGGTCTTGGCTATAAGGGGCACCCATGCCTCAAGTGTAGCCTCTACCTCCTGAGTGGCTATAAAAGCGAAAAAGGAAAACGAGAGGGCAATCACCTCTCCTACCCTCCCCATTGAGGGGAAGGGAGCCGCGAGTGCCAGCAGGAGCGGTTCAACCCCCACCAACAAACGCAAGGTTTTATCTTCCCCGCCGACATTGCACGTTAGGATTCCGTGTTTAGCGCCCCTTACAGGTGTTGACTCCCAAAATGTTGTTCAGAGGACAAAAGCCAACCGTTGCGGTCACAAAGGCGATGGCCGCGACGACGGAGGCCGCGATCTTCCAATGCGTGTCCAATGGAGCAAGCAAGCCAACTCCCAGGGCGACGGCACCCACGATATAGCGGATGGTTTTATCCGCGCCTCCGACATTGCATTTCATGATTTCTTCTCCTGCTTTTGAGGTTTCACTGTTCTAAAGCCCGCGGCTTTCCAAGCTTTCATGCTGCCCGGAACATTGAAAACCGAGGAGAATCCGCTATTTTGCAGCACGCTCGCCGCGATGCTGGCGCGGTAGCCGCTGCCACAAACCACCGCTACCGATTTGTCTTTGGCGAGTTCTCGCGCGAACCCGGCGACCTGCGGAACGAAGGCGTGTTTGGCACCCGCGATGCGGCCTTCTTCCCATTCGCCATCTTGCCGCACATCCAAAATTTGCAGATCGGCGTCGTCTTGGCGGGAATGTAACTCCTGCACGCTCATTTGTGTCAACGTAACAAACTCCAGTCCCGCCTCGAACCAGCCGCGCATCCCCTGACGCAAAAATCCGGCGATGTTTTCGATGCCGATACGCAAAAGATGGCGTTGCACCTCATCCAGATCGCTTTCCTGCGATAAAACGAGCAAGAGTTTCTGTTCCGGGTGCAGCATCCAGCCGCTCCACACTGGAAATTCGTCGCGTAGCGCGATGTTGAGCGAGCCCTCGATGTGCCCGCCGCCAAAGGCTTCGATTTCGCGGGTATCGAGAATGAGCGCATTGGGCGCCCCCGCCGCTTCACGGAATTTGTCGGGAGCCAGAGGAGGCAATGACCGCAAACAGCCCATCAGGGTGGCCCCCTCCGCATTGACCTTTTTCATGCGCGAATAATAGGTCGGCGCGGGCGGTAAACCTTCTAAAACCGCCTTGACGAATCCAGCTTCGTCGCGGATTTGCGCTTTGGGCAAGTGCAAACGCTCGTATCCGATGGTCGAGGTGTTGCGGTCGCCGATGCTGCCGCCACAGGGCGAACCCTGTCCGTGCGCCGGATAAATTTCGACCTCATCGCCCAGCTTGAACAACGTGTCGTGCAGGCTGTGAAACAGCTTTGCGGCCAACTCATGTTCGCTGCCTCCGCCGATCAGATCGGGGCGCCCGACTTCGCCCGCGAACAGCGTGTCACCGGTGAAAACTGCCCACGGCTCGCGCGAGCCTTTGCCGCCTTGAATCACGAGCGAAATGTGTTCCGGTGTATGCCCCGGTGTGTGCAAAACTTCGAGCGTGAGAGCGCCCAGAGCGAAGGTCTCGCCCGCTTTGGCCTGGTGAAGATCGAACTCGTAATCATCCGAGACGCCGCCCACGATTTGGGCGCCGCTTTGAGAGGCCAACTCGCGCGCGCCGGACACGAAATCGGCGTGGATGTGGGTTTCAAAGATGTGGGTAATGCGGCAGTTGTTGTGGCGTGCGAGGTCAAGATAGACCGACACATCGCGGCGCGGGTCAATGACGGCGCACGTCCCCTCAGCCTCGTCGCCGATCAGATACGACAGGTGCGCCAAGCCTTTGGCGTGGATGGTTTCAAAAATCATGTGAGTTCCTTTTCAAACATTTCGACTGGCACGGAGCGATTGTCCGTTTCCAAGGCGATGGTTGTGCGTTGTGCAATCACGAGCAAAGCGGCGCCAGCAAAAGCGACCACCAGACTGGCCCACTGGCCGCTGCTAAGCGGGCCGAAATAGGTATCGTCGTCGCGGTAAAAATCGGTGAGAAACCGTAATAATCCATAGCCGAGCAGGAAAAGCGCGGCGATGTTTCCCGGTCGCCCTCGTCTCCACCCGGGGAAACGGCGCCAACACCAGATCAATGCGCCCAGCAGCAAAAAGTGCGAAACCGCCTCATAAAGCTGCGATGGATGGCGCGGCATCACGCCCGCGCGCGGGAAAATGACGCCCCAGTCGCCGCCGGTCGGGCGGCCCCACAACTCGCCGTTGACGAAGTTGGCGATGCGCCCCACGCCCAGCCCGAACGCCGCCGGAAAAGTGGCCACATCAGCCAAGCGCCAAAACGAAATGCTCGCGCGCCGCGCCGTCCAAATCATCGCCGCGATCACGCCGAGTAGCCCACCGAAAAACGTCATGCCGCCCTCCCAGGCGCGCAGGGCAAACAGCGGGTCGGCGACCAATTGCGCCGGGTGTTGCACCACATAGCCCAGCCGTCCGCCGCCCACGACGCCAAGCGAAGCGGCCATGATGAGTCTCGTTTGCGCTTCCGGCCCGATCCCCGGCAAATCTCCGCGCGCGGCGGCGCGGCGAAAGGTGAGAAAAGCGCACAACAGCCCGAAGACATAAGCGAGGCCATACCAGCGAATCCCCACCTCGTGTCCCGCAATGCGGGTGTGAAAAAGAAAGGGCGAAAGGTCGTCAACCCAACGAAAAGAAGTCATATCGGGGCGCGCTCAGGCTTTGGACGGGTGCTTCTCCAACGCGAGTGACCGCTCTTTCTCATCGCCGCGCGGACGATTCCACGGCGCTCTGGAAAGCACATTCGCCATCCCGCAGGTGCCCGACACACCCGCGAAAATCAGTCCGCAAGGCACGAAATAAGACACCGCGCGCAGACGCGGCACAAGCAGCCCCAGCAAAACCAACGCGCCCGCGCCGATTCGCACCTGACGCTCCATCGAAATCGGCCCGCCCTCGGCCTTTTGCGCGGGAAGTCCCGCGTTCTTCCAGGCATCCAGCCCGCCCTCGACCACAAACGGAGTCGCCGCGCCAGACGCGGCAATCGCCTGCGCCGCAGCCGTCGCGCGCTTTCCGCTGCGGCACATAATCAGCGTTTCGGGCGCCAGATCGCCGCGCGACGGATCGCTTTTGATGTCACCGAGGGGAACCAATGTCGCGCCGGGAACGTGGATTTCCAGCCATTCGGGATACTCGCGCACGTCGAGCAAAGCGGCACCGTCCTGCATTTTCTGATGCGCCTGCGCCGGTGAAATTCGAGAAATGGTGTTCATGATGTGAGTTAAAAATCCCCTAAAAATGTTTGGCTATGCCCTGATCCGGCGGCAAGGCGTGAGCTGACTTCGACGACGAAAGCGAACTCCACAGGCTATAAAAACCCAGCCCGATCAGAAACACGCTGAACCCCAACTTGAGCGTGGCGCCGGACATTTTGTTGGCGAAAAACGCTCCCAACGTCGCGCCCAAAAAGATGGTGATGGCGATGATGATGGCGGCCCGCCAGTCAATGGCGCCGTGTCGCCCGTATTCCAAAACCGCGCCGATGCCCACCGGAGGCAGCAGAATCACCAGGCTGGTGCCGGTCGCTTTTTGCGAGGAGAAACCGAGCAAATAAATCAGCGCGGGCACGATCAAAACGCCGCCCCCAATGCCAAACAAGCCCGACAAAACTCCGGCGGTCAAACCGGTGGCGATGAGAATCAGCGTCGTCGTGTCCATTGAAAATCCCTGAGGCAAATCCGCGTGTTGCTTTCGCGTTCTTGAATGATGAAATGACGCTTCCCCCCTCCATAACCTCCATCCCGTTTTTCATCCCGGGTTAACTGCGAGTTATGGCCTTGAATCTGACATTGTTGCGCTCCTTTTATGCAGTTGTCGAAGCGGGCAGCGTATCCAAGGCGGCGCGGGCGGGATTTGCCTCTCAGCCGGGACTTTCCAAAGCGGTGCGCGAACTGGAAAAGCAACTGGGGGTCGCGCTGTTGGAACGCAGCACCTTGGGTAGCACGCCGACGCAGGCGGGACGCGAGTTGTTTGAATACGCGCGCGCCATTTTCGCGTTGGAATCGCGCGCCGAAGACGCCATTAAATCGCACAAAGAACTCACGGCTTCGACGCTGCACATCGGGGCCAGCACCACGATTGCAACCTACATTTTGCCTCCGCTTCTCAAGCGATTTTGCGATCTTCATCCGGGCATTTCGCTCGCTTTAACGCGCGGCAACACGCGCGAAATTGAATCCCGTATCTGGAACTATGAATTCGATGTCGCGCTTGTATCAGGGCCACCGCATGATGAGCGCTTAGAAAAAACCGTGTGGCGCGAAGATGAGATGGTGTGCATTTGCGCGCCCGACCATCCTTTGGCCGGGAGGGAACTGGTGTTTCTCCAAGAGTTGAGGGAGTGCGTCTGGGTGATGCGCGAAGAAGGTTCCGGCGCGCGCGATGTGGTCGAGAACGCGCTACGCCCTTACGCCTTAACTCCCAGAGGACGTTTGGAAATTGGTGGTTGTGAAGCCTTGAAACAATCGGTGGCGGTGGGCTTGGGCGTGTCTTTTGTTTCGCGCCAGGCCGCCGCTGATCAAATTGCGCTTGGAAAACTGAAAGTGCTGCGCCTGGCTGAAATCGAGATTCGTAGCCCGTTTTATTTGCTCCATTTGCCGGGGCGTCCCCTTTCTCCGGCGGCGCGCGCCTTCGAGAATTTTCTGTTGCACCCTCCTCAAAACCCGCCACGCACGTAGGCGTGGTTTGGCCAAGAAAAGCACCGCATCCCGCCGCAGCTTCAAGAATCGAGTAGCAAGAACTTTTCACGCGCAACTTGCCCAAGAGCAGGTCTTACTTCGAGCGAAAGGCGAGAAGCCTTCGATGTTGCCTTTCCCAACGTCATCAACGTTATCATGGATCGATCCGCTTAGGTCAAGCCGCTCTCTGGCCACTGGTGTTACTCCAAAACCACGAATTTTCATTAAGCATTTCTTGCGGCTCCCAGCTTTGTGAAAGAGATTCAATAACATAGGGGGGTATATTATTTGCGGGGATGAAGAAAAAAGAGTGGCAACGCCAGAACCATGTCTCACACCATCTACGAAAAGAAAAAGTTGCTCAACCGCGTCAGTCGAATTCGCGGTCAGGTCGAGGGCATCGAGCGGCTGTTGCTCCGGGAGGATGATCACGACAGCTTGCTCATTTTGCAAACCATCGCGTCCTGTCGCGGGGCGATCAACGGCCTGATGTCCGAGGTCATGGAAGGTCACATCCGCGAACACGTTCTCGATCCCCATCACGAAGCCACAACCGAACAAAAACAGGCGGCGGAAGAACTTATCGCCATCATCCAGACCTACATGAAGTAAAAAACCATGCAAACCACAACCAACGAAGCCGCCCCGCATGGCGGCACCTTGATCGAAACAGAGATGGGATTTGTCGAAATCAGCATTTTTGAAATGGGTGTCCCGCCTCAATTTCGCTTGTATTTTTTCGACGCGCAGAAGCGGCCCAAATCGCCGCCAGCAACCCTCGTTTCGCTCCAAACGCTGCGGCCCAATGGCGCAAAACAAAACTTCGATTTCGTCCAACAGAACAGCTTTTTGAAGTCGGTGCAGGACATACCGGAGCCGCACGAGTTCGATGTCGTGCTGCGCCTATCGCCGGAACAGAGCGCCGCACGGCATGAGACGAAGTTCACCGAGGCCGCGCACGGACACGATCACGCGGACGTGGAACATGAAGGGCACGATCACGGCGCGCACGGTCACAGTCATGGGCCGGATGGTCACGATCACGGCAAAGGGCTGCTCGGCTGGTTTCGTGGCACATTCGCGCACTCACACGCGGCTGCCGACAAGATAGACGAAACGATGGAGACGAACGAGCGCGGAATCGCGGCGCTCAAGATCTCGCTCATCGGGCTTTTGATTACGGCGTTCTTGCAACTCATCGTCGTCTATTTCTCGCACTCGGTCGCGCTGCTGGCCGACATGATCCACAACTTTGGCGACGCCACCACCAGCATTCCGCTCTGGGTTGCCTTTGCCCTCGCCAAACGGGGCGCCTCGCGGCGCTTCACCTACGGCTTTGGCAAAGTGGAAGACCTTGCGGGCGTGGCCATCGTCGCCGTAATTTTCTTTTCGGCGTGCGTCGCGGCCTATGAATCAGTGATGAAGATTCTTCACCCGCAACCGATGCTGCATCTTTGGTGGGTCGCGCTCGCGGCGGTCATTGGTTTCGCGGGCAATGAAATCGTGGCGGTGTTTCGCATTCGCACCGGAAAGGAAATCGGCTCCGCTGCGCTCGTGGCCGATGGGATGCACGCGCGCGTTGATGGTTACACGAGCCTCGCGGTTTTGGTCGGCGTCATCGGGTCATGGATGGGCTTTCCCCTTGTCGATCCGATCATCGGCATCCTCATTACAGTCGCCATCTTGTTCATCGTCAAAGACGCGGTGGTGTCGGTGTTCAACCGCATGGTCGAGAAGATCGAGCCGGAAATCTTGAAGGAAGTCGAACACGCGCCGATGCACGTTCCCGGCGTGCAAGGGGTGGAACAAGCCCGCGCTCGCTGGGTCGGACACCGCGTGTTCGCCGATTTACAGATCAGCGTTGACCCGGAGATGTCGGTCAAGGATGCGCGCGCCATTACAGACGCCGTGCAAGAAACTTTGAAATCTCACGTCCCTTCTTTTGGCGAAGCTGTGATTCACGTTCGTCCCGGCGAAATCGTCCCGGCTACAACCTGACGCTCTGGCCGATGAATAAGCTCCCGTCTAAAGAACGCATCCACACCGATTGACGCCATCTCTATCGCGGCTTCACGAATCGAGCAGCAAGAATTTTTCTGACGGGCCTTGGCATTTTACTCACGGCGGTTTACATCACCAGACTGATTTTTCGGCCCAAACGCCAGATCGCGCGCATGGGCGTGGACTCGCTGTTGGTGCTCATTTTCTATGGACTGGGACTCGCGGGTTTGTTCGCGCTTTCTCGTTAGCCCATTTCTGGTGGATCAGGATATGGTATGAGTCCCGCTTTGCGATCCCCTTCCTCACGATGTCGTTTTTCAAAGTTCCGCTTCTCGATTCCATCGGCTCGCCACTAATAATTGGCAGTTTGCTGTTGCTTTTGTGGTTGCAGTGGAAGCGTCCGCTACGCCGTCAGCACTTCGCTGCGTGGCGCCGCATCGCGCGCAACTTGATCTTTGGGGTGCCCGCGTTCCTGGTGCTGCGATTGGCTTTGATTCCCATTCCTCTGGCGGCGGCAACGTGGGCGCAACAACACGATTTCGGGGTGCTCCACTGGTTGCCGCTCCCCGCGATTGTGGCGGGCGCGGTGGGCATCGTGATTTTGGATTACGCCTACTACTGGTGGCACATCGCCACTCATCGTTTGCCGTTGTTATGGCGCTTTCACAACGTGCATCACAGTGACCTCGACATGGACGTGTCCACCGCCACTCGCTTTCATTTTGGCGAGCTTTTGTTGTCGGTCATCTGGCGCACGGTCTTGGTGTGGGCGCTGGGCATTTCACCCTGGTCGCTCATCGTTTTTGAAATCGCCTTTGAGTGCGCCGCGCAGTTCCACCACTCGAATTGGCGCTTGCCCCTTGCCGTCGAACGCGCCTTGAACCGGGTTCTCGTCACGCCTCGCATGCACGGCATTCATCACTCGATTGTGCAGCGCGAAGCCAATTCCAACTGGGGCACAATCTTCTCGTGGTGGGACACGTTGCACCGCTCGCTCCGCATCGACATCGCGCAAGACGCCATTACCATCGGCGTGCCGGGGTTGCGCGACGAACGCGAATTGACACTTGGCCAGCTTTTCCTCCTGCCTTTTCGTCCGCAGCGCCCGTGGCGGTTGCCCGATGGCCAAAAACCGCAGCGCACATCCCAGCCAAGCAGAGAGCGGGCGGAGTAGAAGAATTGGGATTTGCGCGTTGATCCACAGGGCCGCTCAATTACGTCGCCAACTCAACCTGTCCATTCTGGACACCACTGACATTGTCTTGCTCTCGTTCTTCAGCTTCTGGCTGAGATCATAAGGCGAACATCCGATAATCGTCGTTATGAAGAGGGAGAACGCCCAGCAACTGTTCTTCGCAGCTATGGCCAGATCGGGCGAATTCGCTATCGAAGATGAGTTCATCCGCCCCATCGAGAAGGTGAAATACGACGGCGGGACGTTCTAAGTTACCTTTGACTCAACGCGAAGAGGAGGAGAAACAAAACGGATGGAGCCAGCAGAGCCATTAGCATCTCCTCAGCGAGCGATCCCGTTGTAAAGCGCCAGCTTTCGGGGAACACATGAAATCGGGCTTTCTTTGGATAGAAGAGTCGGATTCCACTTTTGGTTGAAGCATCGGCCAACAGATGGCTACTGTATCCCAACGAAAAAGCGATAACTGGCGCGTAGCCGGTTACTGGGCTAATCAAGAGAGCGCAGAACGTAACCATAGCCCAACCCGCCAAGGAGTGCATCAAACCCCGATGCTGGTCGCTCCGGCTCACGATCAGGGCGGGCAACATGAACGGCTTGATCTGCGTGTTGGGGATCTTGAGGTGCTTGATTTTCGATTCGGAAGCATCGAGATCGGGCAGTAAAGCTCCCAACGCCGCCGCTACCGCCAAAACACCCATATTGGCTTGCAAGATTTCCGATGGCACCGGCGTAAGCAGCCAGAGCGTGCTGATACCGAACAATGTGTGAGTAGGCCAAGTCATGCGACCTCCTTTGTTCGGGTGTTGCTGCTCGCATCGGCAGTTGCAGATTCACTTACCTCGTTTTTGAGCGACGCCAAAGACCAAAGAGACGATTTTTCAGGTTCAAACCCGTTCTCAGGGGAGAATTTCATCTCCAGAATCAAGGTTTCATACCATGGTGCTTCGAGGTAATACCGAACAAAAACCAAACATCGGCTCAGCCACAATGCCTACAGAACAAAGGGCGATGGCGTTATAACGCTGGCGCCCTTTGTGTCCAGATGCGCTCTAGGGGAACTTTACAAGAGTATCAACATCAAGAAAAAGTGACCTCAACTTGACGTAGGAAGCACCAACGTCTCAGGCGTCAAGTCAGGGTCTACCCCAAATCGCGGGGCATTCATCGGCGCGCACCACCCAACTTTACGACCGCAGTGAAAGCGAAATTAGTTTAGAGGAGATAGAAAGAATCCGTTTGTAGTCGAATGGAGACCGTCCTTGAGAGCGAGAACAGCAAAACTCTCCAGTGGGGGCTTTTCTCGCTCTCAAGGGCATCTGCGAGCGAGTCGAACAATTGCGCCACCGCAACTTGATCCGGCTCCTGCCGTGCAACCGAAACAATGATTTCCGGTGAGGATAGGCCGTCCCACTACTTGTTCCGGCTTGATGTCCCACAGGAAAAGTGGCTTGCCGTTGCGCCACTGCATATCGAGCATCTGATTAAAATCGCAATCGTAAACTTCGCCGCGCCAGCCAATGTTGAGCGTATTACGGCACATCAAGCCCGCCACAGACGCCGGATTGAAGGAATTGACAAGCAACCTTTGATAGTCTTCGAGTTGGCCGCTGCGCCGCAGATAAGCGGCAAAGCGCGCGATGGGCAGATTGGTGATGGTGTAAAGATGGTTGAACACGATGCCGAAGTGTTCTTTTAACTCGCGGCGATAATCGGCTTCCAACTGCTCCTGCGGGCTGGGCAGGTGAGGGCCAACTGGATTGTAAACCAGATTCAACGGCAGGTCTTCATCGGCACCGTAGCCCAGCGCGTTCAGTTTTTGCAGGCCCGCGATGCTTTTGTCGAACACGCCGTTGCCACGCTGCGCGTCTACATTCTCGGCTGAGTAGCAGGGCAGCGAGGCGATGATTTCAACAGTGTGTGCGGCTAAAAAATCGGCCAAGCCGTCTTGTTGCGGCTCGAAAAGAACGGTGAGATTGCAGCGGTCAATAATGTGGCGCGTTGGGGCAAGAGCTTTGATGCTCTCAACCAGATAGCGAAAGTTGGGATTCAGTTCCGGCGCGCCGCCAGTGATGTCCACAGTGGGAATATCGGTCTGCGCCAGCCACTCCACTATGCGGTTCACGGTCTCGCGCGTCATGACTTCGCTGCGCCCCGGCCCAGCATTGACGTGGCAATGCGCGCACGTCTGATTACAGCGTTTTCCAACATTAATTTGCAGCACTTGCGTCCGGTCATGCTGCAACGATAGCTGGTGCTGCTCAAGAGTTGGCGCGAATCTATTCGCCACAACAGGTAAATCAATCATCGTATTTTGCATCACGCAGTTTCTCGCCTTCACCTTTGGCAGCAAAAAGCGTTACATCCTGATTAAGCCCCAGTTTCTGCTGCTCTGCGGGTGAAGAACCGTGCGGCGGACGGCCCACGCGCATTCCCATGTCGCGCCATTTCAGCTTGATGTCGTCCCACAGATGGCTTGGCGGCTCGTAGCCGTAAGCGCGGTGTTTTCCAGGCTCGACTTTGCCTTTGCTCTCGACAAATTCAGCAAATTGCGCTGCCCATTCATCAAACACCTGAAAGGTGTCCGTTTCGCGCGCCATGTCTTCCGCTTGATTTTCGCTGTAGGGCTTGCCGTGCCCGAACTCGTGATATTGCCACAGATTCTCCGGCACTTCGACGCCACCGTAGCGGCACTGCCATACCAGAGGCGCGTAAGCCTCGCGGTCGTTCTCGAACGGCTCTTGCTCTGGGTCAAAGTAGTGTGGGTGGCGCAAAATTTTGGGGCGTCCACTTTCGTCCAGTTCATCGCCGCCACCGTCGCCGTAACAGAAGAATCCGGCAGTGCGTCCTTCCAAGTGGTTGAGGCTTAGTTCTTTCCACTGCGGCGAATGTTCGAGCTTCATCGCCAGTTCGGGGTTTTTGTGCTGGATGAGTTTTTCATCGGGATTGCCGCCGTTCATGCACACCAAACGGTCGAACATCGCTTTGAGATTGCTGGTGGGGCCATACCAGTTAATCGGGCCGATAATCGCCCACGCATCAGCCAAGTCGAGGCGCGAATACAAGTCCAGATTCCACATCAAGTCCGGCTCGTATTTGTTTTCTTTCGAGTAGCAGTTGCACGGCCAGCAGCACAGCGCCATCGAGGTGGAAACACAGGCATTGCAACTTTGAATTCGCTCGCGCCCGAAGACGTTACCCAAATCTTCCATGTCTATTTCCCACTCCTGCGGCAGATGCTCGGCCATGCGAAGCATGAGGGTGCGCGACTTGGAATCCACGCCAGGGCAGTTGTATTGGCGCCGGTCGGAACCGGAAATAATCAGAACTCGAAAGGGTCGCTTGCCCAGTGGCAGCTTGCCGTTTTCATCATGTGGCTTCATGGAAGAACCTCGCTGTTAGTAACATCTGTTGTGCAGCAACACCCACTTAATGGAGGCGCGGGAACACCTTTCGAGGCGAGAACTGTCACAGCGCGAAACTCGATGCCCTGCACAACTCGCCAAGGAGTAGCATCGCGCTTGACGATCTGCGTGCCCTGAAAGCCGGCCCGCTCGAAGGCGGCGACGAATTCCTCTTCTCTTAGGGCGCCGGAAATGCAGCCTGACCACAACTGCGGATCGCGCTGCATTTCCAGTGGCACGTCCGCATTGCTTACGATGTCGCTAATCGCCACGCGCCCGCCATGCCGCACCACCCGAAAGATTTCGGCGAACAATTGGTGCTTATCTTCGGGACGCACCAAATTCAAAACGCAATTGGAAAGCACCACATCCACGGTTTCATCCGCCACGACGGGGCGCAAATCCTGAATGCGGCCTTTGCGAAAGTCGACATTGCGATAACCCAAACGGTCGCCGATTTCCTCGCGGTATTTTTCGGCCAGCGCCAGCATCTGGTCGTTCATATCCACACCGATAACGCGGCCACGTGGCCCGACGAGTTGAGCTACGATGTAGCAGATTTTGCCACCACCCGATCCCAGATCGAGCACGGTTTCGCCTTCGCGCACGAACTCGGCGGGGTTGCCACAACCATAATCGCGCTCCTGGATTTCCGAGGGAATGACATCCAAGAACCGAGGGTCGTAAGTCACCGCGCAACACAAATCGGCTTCACGGGCTTGAGCGGCTTCGCTGTAGCGCGAAGTTACGACGGATTCGACATTCAAGGCAATTTCCATACAGGTTTCCTTCAACACTCGTTTTCAGAGCAATGGCAGCGCCTCTGCCACAACGAACCTCGGTTTCAGGGCAGTGCGAGCAATTGCCCACAGACTTCGAGCAGCGTATTGCCGCTGACATCAGGCTTTTCCATCGCGGGATGAAAGAGTTTTTCCTGTCGCTGCACCCAGCCCGTCACCAGTCCGGCGCGCCTGGCACCCTGAACGTCCCAGGCGTGCGCGGCCACGAGCGCCATCTGCGCTGGCTCAACGTCTGCCTGTCGCGCCGCGTGCCGATAAACCTCCCTGCGCGGCTTCCATTGCTGCACCTCGTCAACGGCGATAATTTGCTCGACAAAAGACTCCAGTTGTGCCTGACGGAGCAGCTTTTGCGTATTTTCTTTGCTGCCATTGGTGAGCGTCAAAATACGCACGTCGGCGGCGCGCAGCTTCTCGAAGGCCGGAGCTACGTCGGGATGCGCTTGCAATTCACCGAAGCCTTGCAAAACGCTTTGGATGCGGTCGCCGTCTGGCTTTTGCCCATTATCGACCAGAAGAACGGCCAAGGTTCCGGCTGCTACTTGCTGAAAGGGTTGAAAAACATCGGCAGCGGCCAAGGCGAATCCATCGCGCAGGGTCTTGGCAAACCAGAGTTCGAGCGCGTCGGGCGGGAGTTGCGCTTCCTGAAGACGCGCCCGCAGAGCTTCCAGCGAAAAGAGCGTTTCGATAACGTCGAAAGCAACGATTTGAGGACGATTCGGCATGATGTTTTCCTTTTTGCCGAGGGTGCGACTCATCCAGGGCTACTGCATTGGGTGTCTGGGGCGGTGCAGCTTTCTCAGACACAGCGTTTAAGGTCTCTTCCCGATCACGGCTCAGAAAGCGGGCCGTGCATGCTGCCGATGGGAAAATCCTGCAAGACGGGCAAGTCCCCGTAGTGTGTGGCAAGATCGCGGAAAGCCGCCGCGACCGGCTGAGGCGTTCTGTCCAGCGTGAACAGACCATTGGGCGTGACTTTGTCCTTGATTTCACGCAGTTGAATGTCCCAGTCCACTTGGTCAACCAGGCCATACCAGGTGAAGCCGATGACGGGCACGCCTTCTTCGCGCAGGCTTTGCACGTTCTGCCACGTTTTCCATAGCCATTGCGGGCCTTGATCCGCAGGCACCATGTTGGTTTCGGTCAGCATCATCGGCTTGCGATAACGCTCATAATACTTGCGCGCGAGATTGCTCCAGCCCAGAATCGGGCCAACCGCTTCTTTTTTCCCGTCGGGATGCAGCAGGGTTTCGTTGGCGCCGTAGTAGTCCATGCCCATCACGCAGTGCGGCGCAGCGCGGCGCCCATGTTCCATGAACCACTGATAGTCTTGTGGTGTGGCACCGTTTTGCATCAGGAACATCAGCACATCGCCATTGGGCGGATGGCCGTAGAGGAAATCGAAGGTGAGAAAGCGCAGTTGGTTGTAAAAGTCGGCCTGTGGCTGCATTGTCGGGCACTGCGCGTAGAAGGCTTCGGTGGTTTCGCTCTGGAAGAACACGGCGTCGGGGCGATGCCGCAAAATGCGCTCGATGGAAAGCAACGTGGCCTGGCACATATGTTTATGGGCGGCGATCATCGCTTTGTCACTTTTTTGCTGCTCGTTCCAAATGCCTTCTTTGCCACTGAAGCGGGCACAGACCAGAATTTCGTTGACCGGCGTGTAATAAACGATCCAAGGGTAACGTGCGGCGAAAGCCTCCGCGAAGTCGGCGAAAAGTGCGGGCCAGCCGGGATTTTGAAAATTGCCCGCCCAATCCGGCACACCGAAGTGACACAAATCGAGAATGGGAATCAGGCCCATGTCGCGCATCACGGGCAGCACTTCATCAGTGAAAGACCAGTCGTAGCGGTGCGGGCCGGTGTGAATGCGGTAATACGGCGGGCCGTAGCGCACGATTCGCGCGCCGATGTCGAGACAAAGCTGCAAGTCCTGGCGCCAATGGGTATAGTGGCCGGTTTCGGCCAGCAGGTCGCGGCGCTGGCCGCCCTGCACGGTCGGGTAACTGCACTCGATGCCCGTCGCCAAGAGGATGTTTTGCATGGTTTCTCAGGGTTTTACTGCTTCGCTTTTTTGGCGAGTTCATAAAAGTGGTGCAGGAAATCCGAAATGGTAAGAGCTGCGAACACGCCACTCACCAAACGGGTGCGACGTGGCGCCCGCACCAAGCACAACGCCAACAGTGGCGCCACCCAAGGCCCAGTGCACCAGGGGCGCGTCAGCAGCAATCCCAACGCGCGTCGCATTCCCGTGCCGCGCGCTTCTTCATCCACTTCGCCTGCACCGGTTTCGCGCACATAGCGGGCAAACGGTGCGCGAAAAGGCGCGTTAAAGCGATCTTTGGAGATGAGACGGCTCATTTTGTGAGTCGCCAGCCCCAGCAGCAGCACGTCATACGGCTCCATCCGTTCGGGCAAATTGGACTTCTCGGCGGCCAGAAAGAGGCCGATGAGCGTCGCGTTGAAGATTGCGGCCAGCTTCGCATAATCGGCCAGTGGTAAATCTTCCGGCGGATGCCCGTTGAAATAGCCACTGAATAGAGCCTCGTCCTCTTCGTTGTGCGGCGATGCCGTCGTTTCTGACTCATTCGGTTTTGATGTCATGAGGATTCCTTGGCACGGGTGCTACTTGCCGCGCAAGGCAGCCAGCGATTCTTTCGCTTCGGTCAGCGTCAACGCCGCGATGCCAAAATTGCACAGCGCGCCCACGATGCAGTAGGCACACCATCGCTTTTCTTTGGTCGGCATTTGATAGAAATACCAGCCCGCCACGAGCGCTTCGACCGTCGCCTTGCCCGCCGCGAGGAGCGGCACGAGCGGCTGTTCCTGCGCCCGCTTCGCGCCGCCGAACGCCGCCAGGGGAACGTTGGCTGCAAGACTGGCGAACGACACGGTGCCGTCCGGCACGCCGAGCGCGTAGGCCGTATCAGATGAGTTCACTTTGTCGGAATCGAAGCCTTTCAACGGCGGGTCGGGCAGATGTTTCACGATGCCGGTTTGCAGCAGCGACGCCGCGCCCATCGCTGCCATGCCGACGAGGGACAGCCCGATGATGGCGCGGCGCCGCCGCAAGTCGTCCGTCTCACCTTCTTGAAGTTCTTCGCGTAAATCTTGTGGATTCATATGTTCCCTTTATTTTTCGTGTGCCCGCTTGGATAAAAACATCACAATAGCGTCGAAAAACTGGCCCAGACCACTGCTTCCCAGCGCCAGCGTCACCACGAAAACCGGCCCCGACCACAGCAACGAGCCGTAGACCAGCACAGCGGCCACCCAGAAGCCGATGCAATCGGGGCAGGTGATGAGCGCGCCGATAGCACCGCGCAGACCTTCCTTTTTAGGCGTCTCCTTGCGCTCGCCGTTTTCCTCGCGCACCTCCACAAAGGGCAGACGAAACGGCTGCGTCACGTCATCGAGCGCGATGACGCGCCCCGCGCGGTAACTGGCAAGCCCCAGTAACAACAGATTGAGCGGCGTGAAGCAGTTCTGGGTATTAGGGCGCGAACGCAGCAACCGCAATACGGCGCCCGTCAGCGCGACAAACGCGAGAACGATGGCGATGAACCAGGGATGGCGGCTGTCTTTCATGGGTGAGTGTCCTTATCAAGCGTGTTCTTGCCGACTCAGGCTTTGGAGCGGCGATGTAGCAGACCCGCGCCCACTACGGCGAGACCGGCGCCAACGAAGGTCAGTAAACGGCGGTGCGTGGTGCCAAATAGCTGCGGGCTGACGGTGCGCGCGCATGAATCGAAGCGGCCATGCACGCCAAAATCGCGCTCGTCGTCCACCGGTTGCCACAGGTTGTGGGGACGATTGGGGTCTTCGGGTTCGGGCGACTGCTGCGATTTGTAACCCATGCGCGACAACACCCAGTCCGCGTATTCCGGCACGATTTTGTTGCCGATAATGGCTTTGACCGAAGGGAACCCAATTATTAGCTCTCGGCGTTCGTGGAGCGCGGCCCAGTAAATGCCCTCGGCGGCGATTTCCGGCTGGTAGGTGGGCGGCACCGGCTGCGCTTTGCCCTGCAAACGGCTTTGAACCCACTCGAACTGCGGCGTGTTGAAGGCCGAAAGCTGCACCATGCATAGTTGCACGTTGCTCTTATCGTGCATGAGTTCACAGCGCAGCGAATCGCAAAAACCCTGAATCGCGTGTTTGGAAGCACAATACGCCGATTGGAGCGGAATGCCGCGATAAGCGAGCGCCGAGCCGA
>JAABUM010004262.1_pt1 | contig 16374 bp, 18 predicted proteins | sample 5559161 | NCBI WGS metagenome assembly JAABUM01 (sample SAMN10711868, study PRJNA513369) | rock metagenome | isolation source: Antarctica rocks | place: Antarctica: Victoria Land, Siegfried Peak nord
TCGATGACGCTGAACTCGAAACCACCATTCGGGTTCTCCAGACAGCGACGCAACGCATAAACGACCACATGTCCGCAGTTCAGCCTGCTGACGACCTCCGGCGTAAGTAAGCGCTCGACAGATCCCGACGCCCAGCTCTACCCGCAGGCCGATGACTTCCTCGGGGCCCGACTGATGTGGTGGCAATTCAGCAGAAGTTGCCCACCGAGCCCATCCAGTACGCCATTTAGCGCTGCGAAAAAGCAGCCGCTTAGCGTTGCGATTCACAGGTCCACTCCATGTCGGGTCAGGTCTGGGGCGTCCCGGTTGACGGTCCGCTTACGGACTGACCCCGTGGTGGACCGCGCGTAGGGATCCTGGACTGCTAGAGGTAGGCGCTGAGGCGCCGTAGCCGCTCGTCGTCTCGCTTGTAGTGGCCGCCGCGGCGATCCGCCGCCACCTCACCGGTCGCGTTCCTGCCCGCGATGTCGAGCGGGTCACGGCGGCGCTTGAGCGCCTGACCGCAGACCAGGGCTGAGCGTCGGTCGGATGGCCGCGTGTCGCACCGCGCGAACGCTCTCACTGATCAGGCGGAGACGAACGGGTCAAGGTGTTCAGCCACTCCCGTAGCACCGCTGCCTCGGCAGCACTGAACCCCGCACCCACCACCGGGTCGTCGTCGGGGCCGTCACCGAGGGCGGCCAGCAGTGCCAGGGCCCGTCCGGCGATACTCGTTCGGACGTCCCCTCCCGGTTCGGCGTCGCTGACGATTGAGTCGATCACCGTGTCGCACAGACGGGCGAGCGGAGCCGGGTCTCGGTCGCCTTCGGGTTGGGCGAGCAGCAGTAGTACGGCTCCGGTGGTCGATGCCTCGATGGCCCGGGCGGCGGTCTCGACCGGAACACGGAGCCGGCCCTGTTGGCGGGCCCGTTCGAGGAGGCGCCGCAGGATCTCGCTGTTCTCTTGGGCGGCGGCTGGGCGGCGGCCTGGGCGCAGGTTGCCGTACATCAGGGCGTAGAACGCGGGATTGCGGAGCCCGAACTCGACGTGGATGTCCCAGCCGCGCCGGATGTCGTCGATCGCGTCCTCGCTGGGCTCGAGTGCCCGCTTCTCGGCCAGGTAGCTCTCGAACCCGTAGCTGGCCAGGGCGTCGAGCAGGCCGTCCTTGTCCCCGAAAAGGCGATACAACGCCGGCGTCTGCACCCCCGCGGCCGCAGCGACCGCGCGGGTCGAGATGCCGGCCGGACCCTGCTCGGTCAACAGCTCGGCTGCCGCCTGCAGGATCACCTGCTGCTGGTCCCGCCGTTCGCCGATGGCCTCGTCGGCAAGCTCGCTGCGCATATGTCGATGGTAACAAGCTTATGGTGACAGTGGCAGTGACACTGATACGCGTGTAGTGTTGACATTGTCACCGGATGTTATGTCCGCCGTGTTGCCGTGTTACTGACTCGCCGAGGAGAACTCATGCCCTCAGATATCTCGACTGCCGCACTCGGCTCGGGCGGCCTCGTCGTCGGCGCGCAAGGACTCGGCTGCATGGGGATGAGCGAGTTCTACGGCGACACCGACGAACCCTCGGCTGTCGAGACTCTCGCCGCCGCCGTGGACGCCGGGGTCACCCTGTTCGACACCGCCGACATGTACGGCGAAGGCGCGAACGAACGCTTCCTGTCCCCGTTCGTCCGCGCCCACCGTGATCAGGTCGTCATTGCGACCAAGTTCGGCAACGTCCGCGAACGCGACGGGTCGATGTCGATCAACAATCACCCGGACTACATCCGACAGGCCGTCGAGGCCAGCCTGACCCGGCTCGAAATCGAGGTCATCGACCTGTACTACATGCACCGCCGCGACCCGGCCGTCCCGCTCGCCGACTCCATCGGCGCGATGGCCGACCTCGTCGAGCAGGGCAAGATCCGTCACCTCGGCCTGTCCGAGGTCACCGGCGACGAGCTGCGCGAGGCCCATCTCATCCATCCGATCGCCGCCGCGCAATCGGAATGGTCACTGTTCACCCGCGACATCGAACGCAGCCTGGTGCCCGCCGCGGCCGACCTCGGCGTCGGGGTCGTCCCTTACTCACCGCTCGGCCGCGGCTTTCTCACCGGTGCGCTACCCACTGCCTTCGCCGACGGCGACGTCCGCTCTCGATTCCCCCGCTTCACCGGCGAGAACGCGCGCAACAACGCCGTGCTCCTCGAACCCATCACCACCATCGCCACCGCCCGCGGCGTCACCCCCGCCCAAGTCGCGCTGGCCTGGCTGCGCCAACAAGCCGCCGTCCACGCCGTCGCCGTGGTACCGATCCCCGGCACCCGACACCCAGCCCACCTACGAGAGAACCTCGCCGCCCTCGACCTCACCCTCACCCCCGACGAGCTCGCGCAGCTCGAGCCCATCGCCGCCCAGGTCACCGGCGACCGCTACCCCGACATGACCGAGACCTCCAATGCCCGCGAGGCCTGAGCCTCACTCCAGCCCTGCCACCTATCTGCTTGACGCCTATCTGATCGGAGCAAGATCACCCATGCCTCAAACCACCGCCGGGATCGCCTTCACCTCGGGCTACGGACACACCCGCGAACTGGCCAACGCCGTCGCGGCCGGGGTCGAGTCCGTCCTGGGCACCACCGTGGAAATGATCGACATCGCCACCGTCACCGACGCCGGCTGGCAGACCCTCGACAGCTGCGACGCCATCATCTTCGGCACCCCCACCTACATGGGCAGCGCCTCCGGCGCGTTCCATGCCTTCGCCGAAGCCACCGCCGGTCGGTGGATGACCCGCGCCTGGCAAGACAAGATCGCCGCGGGATTCACCAACTCCGGATCAATGAGCGGCGACAAGCTGCACACCCTGCAGTACCTGTCGCTGCTCGCGGCACAACACGGCATGCACTGGATCAGCCTCGGCCTCCTGCCCGGCTGGAACACCACTATCGCCAGCGAGCACGACGACAACCGCCTCGGCTTCTACCTTGGTGCCGGCGCCCAAACCTGGAACGACCAAGGCCCCGAAGCCGTCCACCCCGCCGACCTGTCCACAGCCCGCCACCTCGGCAAGCGGGTAGCCACGCACACCGCACGATTCCTCAAAAATTCGCGCTCGTCCGAGCTTGAACCCCCGCCTGTGGCGGCTCTGGTTTAACCGTTAGAGGCCCACATCGGCTCTAAGATCGCACCACTGCCCGCGCCCAGTGGTCGATCCACCTACGGGCCGCTGGCAGGCGCGGTGGTCCGGATGCTGAGGCGTGCGGTCATGTCGAGTTTGACTTCGCCGTAGGGCAGGACGTGTTGCCAGAACAGCGGTGTCAGCCCGCGGCGGTCCTCGGGTGTGAGCAGCGCGGCCCAGTCGTCTTCGGCGAGGACGTCTTGCAGCATGAGGGTGTTCACAGGACGGCGAGATACTCCCCGAGGTCCAGCCCGGCGAGGCCCCGCCGGTGCACTGACCGTGCACGAGTCTCCCGCGGCAACCGGAGGCCCGCTGCGGAGTGGGTTATAAGGAAACCTCGGTCGGGGCCCGAGTTCCGGATCGGAATCGGTGTTGGTGGTCCCAGCCCGCATCTCTGTGCCCCGGTGCGACTGGGCAACGATGCACCGACGTTGAGGTGGCAGGACATTGATGAAGAGCTCGGCGCCCGCGCGGTCGCGCATCGTGCGCTGGGACAATCCGCTCATTTCGGCGGTCGCGGCACCTACACGAGATTGGTGGTCGTGACGGCGAGGACGTCGGCCGGTCGGGCGGGCCGATGGTGCGGGCGGGGGCTGCGGTCGGGCCGGCGGGGGTGGGTTTTGGTGGGGGAGGTGGTGAGGTGGTTACGCCCACCGCGGCACGCCCACCCCACACCCTGCCGCGTTAGGCCTGGTTGAGCTCGATCTCGAGGGTGACCTGGATCTTGTCGCCGACGACGACGACGCCGCCCTCGAGGGGCATCTCGATGTCGATGCCGAAGTCCTTGCGGTTGATGGTGGTGGTGGCCTCGAAGCCGGCGACGGGCCCGTGGCCCATGCCGGGGTTGACGCCGTTGAACTCGGTCACGAGCTGGACCTCGCGGGTGACGCCGTGCAGGGTCAGCTCGCCGCGCAGGGTGAAGTCCGAGCCGGAGCCGTCGACGCCGGTGGAGCGGAAGGTCATGGTGGGGTGCTTCTCCACCTCGAGGAAGTCGGCGCTGCGGACGTGGCCGTCGCGCTGGGCGTTCTTCGTGTTGAACGAGTCGACGACGATCTCGGCGGTGACGGTGGGGGTGCCGTCCTCGGCCACGACGACCTGGCCGGAGAACTCGTCGAAGCTGCCGCGGACCTTCGAGACCATGAGGTGGCGGACCTGGAAAGCGACCGCAGAGTGCACGGGGTCGATGGTCCAGGTGCCTGCGCTGAGGCCGGTGAGCGTGATGTTGGTCATTAGGGGTTCTTCCTTGGTAGGTCATTGATGTCGACGCTCAACCTCGGTGGTTGGGGCCACCCGACACCGCTTACGTTGCTGGCCAGGTGGTCCGCTGCCGCGGCGGGTCAAATTTCGGTAGTGACCCACGACAGGGATTTGGGCCCGGTCGTCAAGCGCGGCGAAGAAGTGGTGTGCGGCGGCGAGGTCGTCGTAGTCGGCGTCGTCGGTCGCCACCGCGAGCGCCCGCCGACCGAGCCGGGGCATATGCCGTTACTTCTTCTCGAGCAGCCGGTCGACGCGGGGCTTGACCTCGGTGGCCAGCAGCGTCAGGTGCTCCAGGAAGTGCTCGTGCGCCAGCGCGCCGAGGTCGGCCTGCAGGAAGTGGCGGGCGTGGCCCACGTACCGGTGGAGGTCGACGATGCGCTCGGCCACGCTATCGGGGTCGCCGACGTAGTACGCCCCGGGGTGCGTCACCATCGCCTCGAATTCGGCCCTGGTCGGGGTGCGCCAGCCGCGCGAGGCGCCCATTTCCTCGTTGACCCGCAGCCAGCCGGTGTGGAAGCGCTCCTTGGCCTCGCTGGTGGTCGGGGCCACCAGCCCCCACGCCCCCACGCCCACCTTGATCTGGGGGCCGGAGTGGCCGGCGCGGGCGGCGGACTCCCGGTACAGGTCGGCCAGGCGACCGAACGCGGACGGGATCCCCCCGATGATGCCGTACGCGATGGGCAGCCCCAGCTGCCCTGCCCTCGTCGACGACGGCGGGCTCCCTCCGGTCCCCACCCAGATGGGAAGGGACCCCTCGGTCGGGCGCGGCACCACGGCGACCTGGCCGTCCAGGGTGGGGCGCACGGTGCCCGACCACCGGACCCAGCCGTCCTTCGAGGCGTTAACGGCCATGAGCAGGTCGAGCTTCTCGGAGTAGAGCCGGTCGTAATCGGACAGGTCGTACCCGAACAGCGGGAAAGACTCGCCCGTTGAACCTCGCCCGGCCGTGATCTCCACCCGGCCGCCCGCCACCGCGTCGGCGGTGGCGAACTGCTGGAAGAGCCGGACCGGGTCCTCGGTGCTCAGCACCGCCACCGAGCTGCCCAGGGTGATGCGCTGGGTCGCCCCCGCCGCGGCCGCCACGATCGCCCCGGGCGACGAGGCGGGCAGCTCGTGGGTGTGGTGCTCCCCGATGCCGAAGTAGTCCAGCCCGACCCGGTCGGCGTGGACGATCGCGCCGAACAGGTTGTGGATGGCCTCGGCAGTGGAACGCAGCGAGCCGTCGGGGTTGCGGGGTGTGTCACCAAAGCTGTAAGCGCCGATCTCCATGACCGTCCAGGTGTGCTCAGGGCCGCGAGGGCCGGGGTGCGGGGTGCGCGGGGGAAGGGGGTGGTTCAGCGGAGGTTCCCGCGGGCGTAGGCCTCGTAGAGACCCTCCTTCGCCATGCCGTCGAACAGCCCGGCGGCGGCGGGGACGGTGAAGTCGCCGAGCATGCTGGTGATCATCGGCACGACGGTCATGAGCTGGATGCCAGCTCCGCGGAGCAGGTCGCGGCTGTTCTGACCCGCCGACCTGGTCGTGGCCGCGGACGCGTCCGTCAGCGCGACGATGTTCAAGCCCTCCGCCCTGGCGGACAGCGCGGGCGGCACCAGGCAGACGTCGGTCGTCACGCCCGCCATCACCAGGTTCTTCCGGCCGGTCGCGCCGACGGCCTCGGCGAAGGCGGGGTCCTGCCAGGCGTTGACAACGCCGACGCGCTGGATGCGCGCGTCGTACTCCTCCGCCGCGATGTCCTGGAGCTCTGGCAGCAGCGGACCCTGCTGCTCGGTCTGCTGGCCGCTGGTCAGCACGAGTGGCATCCCGGCGCCCTCGGCGAACCGGGCCAGCAGCAACGCCCACATCTTCACCTCGTCCTTCTCCTGCTCGGAGGAGAGCTCGCCGGCCCAGCCGATCGTGCCGACCTGGTGGTCGATCAGGACGATCACGGTGTTCTCGACGCTGAAGGTGGTGGTGCTCATGGTCGTTCCCCATCGGAAAGCTGTGCGTGGTTCAGCACCGTGTCGCGGTGCAGGACCAAGGCTCGTCCTCGCGGCGGGCGCCGACAACGCCCCCGCGTCCCCAAAACCTGCTCGTGCGTCCGTGGCTCTACGCGCTGGCGCCGGCGGTGGTCGAGGAGCGCTCGTGCGCGCGGGAGCGGTAGCGCGCCGGCGACTGCCCGACCTGCCGCTTGAAGGCGGTGCTGAACGCGCTCTCCGAGGCGTACCCCAGGTCGAAGGCCAGCGGCCCGACCCGGGTGTCGCCGTCACGGAGCGCGCGCTTGGCCAGCAGCAACCGCCAGCGGTTGAGGTAGGCGAGGGGCGCGATGCCGGCGGTGGCACGGAAGCGGGCGGCGAACGAGGTCCGCGACATCGCCGCCGCGTGGGCCAGGTCCTGCACGGTCCACCGCTCGCCCGGCCGAGCGTGCATGAGGCGCAGCGCGGGGCGCAGCCGCTCGTCGGTCAGCACGCGCAGCCACCCGGGCGGCAGGTCGGTCTGGTCGACGTAGGCGCGGAGCGAGTCGAGCAGGAGGAGCTGGCCGTACTGGCGCATAGCGAAGGCGGAGCCCATGCGGCCCGCGCGCGCTTCCTCGAACACGCGGTCGAGGCTGCATCGCAGGTGGGTCGCGGTGGAGACCGCCTCGCGAACGTGTCCGACCGGGGGGAGCACCTGCTGCAGGAGCTCCTGCCCGGTCAGGTTGAGCTCAATCGCGCCGGCGACGACGACGTCGACGCCGACCCTGTCGCCGTCGGGTCCGGAGAAAGGGATGTACGGGCCGGTCAGCGGCGCGGGGATCTCACGGGGGCGACCCTCGCCGCTCCCGCCCGTCAGCTCCAGCCAGGACCGGCCGTTCAGGAGGGCGACGTCGCCCGAGGCGAGCTCGACCCGGCCCTCCACCCCGTCGGTGGCCAGCAGCGCGCCGCCGCTGACGACCGCGACGAGGGTCAGCGCGCCTGCGGTCGCGGTGCGCCACCTCCAGGGGCCGCGGGCCTCGAAACCCCCTGAGACCAGACCTTCGACCTCGACGAGGTCGAACACCTCGGACAGCTGATCACTCATGACATCCATCTCAGCGCCGGTCTCGGTCGGGGGCTGCTCTCGACGAGGGGATGTCCAGCATATCCACGCCCGCGCACCGGTCGATCGGGAACCCTCCTGCGGGTGCTGCTTCGATGGCACCCGCGGTGGACCTGGACCTGAGGCGGTCGCGGTACTTCAAGACCCTGGCCGCGGAGCGAGAGTCGCTGCGCCGGGTCCTGGCGCCCTGAACCGACGGCGCTCTGAACAAAGGCGCCCTGATCCCGTTCCGTCGTCGGCCTCCCCGTCCGCTAGCTCTCGTCCCCACCATCATCAGCACCACCACCCTGAAGGAGAACACCATGATCCTCGTCACGGGAGCCACCGGCCGTCTGGGCGGAGCCGTCGTCGATCGGCTGCTCGAACGAATGCCCGCCACCGAGCTCGCGGTCAGTGTCCGGGATCCGGACAAAGCCAGACCCCTGGCCGATCGCGGAGTGAGTGTGCGCCGCGGTGACTTCACCGAACCGTCGACCCTGGCGCAGGCCTTCGAGGGGGCGAGCCGGGTGCTCATCATCTCCGGGACCACCGACCAGGCACCGCACGCCCGTGCCATCTCCGCTGCCGTCGCCGCCGGTGCCCAGCACCTCGTCTACACCTCCCACATGGCTGCCGGCCCGCAATCGCTGTTCGCCCCGGCCGTGGGTCACGCCCGGACCGAGCAGGACCTGCAGGAGTCGGGCGTCACGTCACCTCGCTGCGCGACGGGTTCACGCCACCAGCGCGATGTTCATGCTGAGCCGGGGTCTGCAGACCGGCGAGCTCCGCCTGCCCGCCGACGGCCCGACCGCGTGGACCGCGCAGGCGGACCTCGCAGCGGGATGCTCGCACCCACGGGCATGGACCTCTCCTCGCTGCCCCGCATGTCCCCCGCCGACGTCGTCAACGCCGCCCTGACCGGCATCCACCTCGGCGAGACAGTGATCGCCCCGGCGTGGAGGACAACACCCTCCTCCACGCCGTCTTCGACGCCGACCTCGACGCCGTCGACGGACAGAGCCCTCACCTCGCGAATCGCTACCTCGCCGACGGAGCCTGACGGGACACCGGGGTCAGCCCCACCTCGGCGGCGTCAAGGTCGTCGAACGACCCGAGGTCAACGCCCATGTGCCAAGCCGCCCGGAAGGTGACCGCCACAACATCAACAACCTGTTTGAACGTGGCACCTACCTTGAATCCCACGGCCCGAGTGGCGGCCAGCTGCAGCTGGGCCCCGGTCGAGGGGTTGCGGGCGGTACGCGCGCCGCGCTCCCGCGGTTCGAACGTGCCGAACCCGGGAAGCTGAACCTTCTCCCCGGACGCCACGGTTCCCCGTACCTGCGCCAGGGTGGCGGTGATCGTGGCCTCGACCTGCGTGCGGGGCAGTTCGGTTGCAGCGACCACCGCGTCGATCAACTGTCCACGGTTCATCAGTTCCTCCAGGCGGTCGTGGGCCAACTTCCGGTGATCGTGAGGAAGTCGCCGACAGCCTCACCGCCAAGGCACCAAAGAAAGCAGCAGCGAAAAAAGCCCCAGCGAAGACCACTGCGTCGAAGTCCACGGCAACAAAGAAGACCACGAAGAAGTAGCCGCCCACACCAGAGTTGCGCACCTGCGTGTTACTGGGTGATCGCGAGGTGGTGCTGCTTGGCGACGGGTGACCGTCCATTGCCGCTGGCGCTCGATCGAGCCGCACGCAGCGCTGCGCGCCCGATCGCGTCTAGGATGAGATCCCCGGCGGACGTCGGGAATCTCATCAGCCCTGCAAGGGGGTGACGATCCCGTGTTGAAGAAGATCCTCGAGTTCTTGACCCTCAAGTGGCTGTGGGACCGGCGATAGCGCGCGGTCACATCCATCAGCACAGCGCTCCTGGCACCGGTTGACGACACCGTACCGATCCATTGGATGACGCTCAGCGATCACAGTCACGCTGCGGGGCGGTCAGTTCCACCGGGAGTGGTGAGAAAACGGGCCGGGTCGTTGACGGAGTGGGTGCCGCTGTGCACCCAGCGGGTGAATCCGGCGGGATCGCGGCGGGCGAACTCGTCGAGCAACGCAGATCGGGTTTCGATCAGGTAGAGCCGCTGGTCCGCGGACACGGTGTGGCGCAGGGCGGCGGCACTGGTGCGCCACCGCCAACACAACTCGGCATCACTGAGCGAATGGCAGGACGGCGGTGAAGGCTGTGCGCTACGGGCGGACACGACGGTATGCGGATCATGGCGCGCAGCCTGTGATGCGCGCCCCGGCAGCCGACCCAGTACCGCAGGCGAACACACGGCGAGCAACCCCAGCACCGCCACGAGTGGCACGCGAGCCCCGAACAGGGCGATGAGACCAACGACCGCGACAGCACCCACGGTGGCGAGCGCACTGGCCATGAGCAGGTAGCTGGGCGGCGGAAACACTGCTCCACTGGTCCGGGCGTGGAGCCAGGCACCCACCGTGGGCCCGACAATCGCCGCGCACACCGCTAACCCAATCAGATTCCTCCCAGGCAGGGCCAGGACGGCGTTCGCTGCGCCGACCACGGCAAAAGCACACACCACCCGCCGCCACAAGGTTCGATAAATGCCCATCTGACGATGCTCTTCCTGCAGGGGGACCCACCAGGGGACCAGGGTTGGATAGATCGACAATAGGTCCGCCGAGGGCCAGGGCGCAGGTCGAGAACGGTGCCCGCGTCGTCGCACAGCGATGGGAAGATCGCGCTACGTTCCAGCAGCAGCGGGCACTGAAGCCACGGGCGCCAACCAGGCGACGCGAGGAATGTGTGCGCGGCTGCTGGGGGTACTCCAACCAGACGCTATCGGCTACGAAGTGTCCCCCAATAAGAGTCCAAGAGGATCAGATCCGGGCGCGGCGTCCACAGCCGCGGTGGCAGGGCCATCACCCCCGACTCGCACCACGCTCAAAGCTCTACCCGCCGGGCCGCGGCATGTGTAGCGTTTCCCTTGATCTGCAGGGCAATCCGCACACCTGCAGCGCACAAGCTGGGAGCGTCATGATTACCCTCGGTGTCATCCTGCTCATCGTCGGATTCCTCATCAAGATCCCCATTCTGTGGACGATCGGCATCATCGTCCTCATCATCGGCCTGGTCCTGCTGGCGCTGGGCTCGATGGGCCGAGCCGTGGGCGGCCGTAGGCACTACTACTGAGCACTCCCGCTGCTGAGGTTTCGCTGGGCGCTGGGGCAGTGCCCTGAGGACGGGACGCCCCCACCGGCTGGTCGCGAGTGGCTGACATCATCAGAAAGTGGTGCCCGACGTGGCAGATTACAGCCTCCTCCCTGGTCCGGGGCCGGATCATTGGCGTTGGCAGCGACGGTCTCAAGCCGCGGAGGTTTTGTCGGTCGATTGATCGATACCGCAGGCGGCCCCGATGCCCTTACGCACCGCCGCCGCAAATTAGGAAGTGTTTCGACGGCTGGGTGAGCGCGGTCCGGTAACGCGACACCGGATAGGCCCCCGTCATCGGGAATCAGTGCGGACAGGGCTTGCGGGACGCCCGTCCTGCCGGTCGACCTGCATAAACAGTGACGGTCGCAAGTGAGCTGCACTGTGCCGGTGGGCGATCGCCTGCGGGGTCAGACGTTTGAGCGTGTGGCCAAAGAAGCGTCAACAGCGGCTTCGACGTGCAGGCGGGTGGTGGGGAAGACAGGGACCGGGCTGTCCGTGTCAGAGATCAGCAGTTCGATCTCGGTGCAGCCGAGCACCACCCCTTCGGCGCCGGCCTGAACCAGGCGCACGATGGCGTCGCGGTAGGCCTGCCGGGACTCCTCGCGGACCACGCCCAGGCACAGCTCGTCGTAGATGATGCGGTGCACCTGAGCCCGGTCATCGGGCGGCGGGATGAGCACCCGCAGGCCGTGGCTGGAGAGCCGGTCGCGGTAGAAGTCCTGCTCCATGGTGAACGCTGTGCCCAGCAGCCCGATTGTGCCCAGCCCGGCCCGGTCACCGCCTGGGCCGTGGCGTCGCCCAGGTGCAGCAGCGGGATCCCTACGGCGGCCTGGACCTGGTCGGCGACCTTATGCATCGTGTTGGTGCAGATCACCAGCAGGTCCGCGCCGGCGGCCTCGAGTCCCTTGGCCGCCTCGGCCAGCAGTTGCCCGGCCTCCTCCCACCGCCCGGCGACTTGCAGTGCCTCCACGTCGGCGAAGTCCACCGACGCCAACACGATTCGGGCCGAGTGCAGACCACCGAGACGCTCGCGCACCAGCTCGTTGGCCAGCCGGTAGTACTGCGCGCTGGACTCCCAGCTCATCCCACCGAGCATCCCGATCATCCGCGGCGCGTTCATCGTCACAACGACCAGCCTGCCACCGCTGGACCACGTACCCCAGGACGATCGCCGGTCGGGACAGCTGGGGAAGCGGACAACGCGCCGCGTTATGCGGACTTGGCGTGTTGTTCCGCGTACCGCTTGCGGGCGGCCTCGCCGGAGGTGCCGAGCATGCTGGCGATTGCGGACCAGGACACGCCGGCTTCGCGAGCCGTGGCGACGGTCTGGGCAACGCGGCGCTCGGCGGCCGCGCGGCCGGTCACTGCCTCGCGGATGGCGTACAGCGGTGCTGCATTGCGGACGTCGCTGGGCTCGTGCTCCTCGAACCGGCGCCCTAGCTCGTCGGCGTGTTCGAGGATCTCCTGCAGGCTTCTGGGCATGGTCATCACCTCAAGTACTTTCTCCGGGCGGTCATCGCGTGCACGATAACGGGGCCGTGGTCGGTATCGAGAACTCCGATTTCCAGCAGTAGAGCTGATCGGGTTGGTCCGATGATCATGACGAACCCGTCGTCGAGATCCTCATAGCTCACCGGGTGGTTGAACGCGTGAAGAACGTCGTCATCGGCGATGCCGTGCTTGCGGGCGCTGTCGACGATCAGCGGCGTCTCCACCGCCTGCAACATACGTTGCCACCCGGTCGGCCGCAACCTACGTTGCTGCCAGCGGCTGCTGCCAGTGGTTCTCCGATGAGGCTCGCGGTCGCGGCGCCGCCGAGGTGCAGTGCATCACCAGCCCCGGGAACTCAGACTCGATCGCCTTCCACACTCGCATCGGCTTTACCATCATCAGCGGGGCCGGGTTCGCCGCCGGCGTCTCGGTCCATCAGGACTACGACGGGCCCGGTCTGGATCGCGTCGTGTTCACCCGCTCGATCGTCTAATCGTCACAAGGTGGTCCCGTAAGAGGGAACATCGACCGGGAACGCGACGACGCCCGACCAGCTCTGTTGTTCCTGGCCTGGTCACCCCTTGGTGGGCGTTCCCACATGACCCGCCCGCGGAAGTGCCCGGTGACGGGGCGGCAACCGGGAACGGTGCTGAGGGGCCACGGTGGAGGACCGCTGGTCGCCGTCCACCTCGTCAGAACCCAGGCCCAGGCATCGGCCGCAGCTGCCGGTACAGGGTGGAGCGCGAGACCCCGACCGTCTCGGCGACCTCCACGATCGGGGTCCCCTCAGCGATCATCTTCGTCGCCTGCCGCCGCTTGACCGGGGTCAGCGCAGTCGGCCGACCCCCGTTGCGGCCCCGGGCACGGGCAGCGGCGAGCCCGGCCTGAGTTCGCTCCCGGATGATGTCGCGCTCGAACTCTGCCAACGAGGCGAACACATGGAAGACCAGCCGGCCCCCGGGGGTGGTCGTGTCGATCGACTCCTGCAACGACCGGAACCCCACCCCCCGCTCCTCCAGCCCGCGGACGGTATCGATGAGGTGGGGCAGCGACCGGCCGAGCCGGTCGAGCCGCCACACCGCCAGGGTGTCCCCCGCCCGCAGCGCTGCCATCACCTCACCCAGCTGAGGGCGGTCGGTCCGCGACCCGGAAGCGGTGTCGGTCCACGTCCGCCAGCACCCCGCGGCGCTGAGAGCGTCGTGCTGCAACGCAGGGTCCTGCACCGTCGTCGACACCCTCGCGTACCCCAGCAGCTCGCCCATGACGACGCACTGTGCCAGAACCCACCTCCATACCTGACTGCGACATGGTGATTTCGCTACTGAGTTTCGGCGCAGTTCCATACAGCGCCGACCAGCAGGTTCTCGGGCGGCCTCGAACCGCGTCGGGGCTGTCCCGAAAACGATCGATTGTGCGACACACCCACCCGCGTGTATAAAGGCGCAGCCCTCCCGTAGTTATGGGTGGCGTGAACGAAGAGGCAGGACCCATGATTGCGGTGATTGTCGGTTCCACGTGGGCGCCGCCGGCCGACCCGGACGCCGCACTGCGGGCCTGGCTGCGTGAGTGGGCCGCGAGCCACCCGCGGCGCGGGTTCCGCAACGCCTATGCCGATGCCCGCGGCGAGGGCTGCAACGTCAACCAGAAGAAGGTCCAGCGGCTCTGGCGGGACGAGGGGCTGCGCGTGCCGCAACGCCGGTCCGGCGTCGCAAACGTCTCGGCTCGTCCACCACAGGATGGGACGCCTACCCCAGCCGGGCTCAGTTCGCGTTCGGGGGCCCGCAACCCCGACTTTCCTCTGCCCTGTTCGCCCTCATCGACCTGCACCACCACAGCAGCTGCCGAGGTGGGGTGGTCACCACCAGATCACTGGTGACGGGGTCCCATTGACCCCGCACGTAGCCGGGTCGTTGCTCTGACGGTCGCGACCGCCGTGCCGCGCACAGCAGACTCTGTGGCATGACCGACGACGACACGGACCGGCCTGGGCCTGCCTCAGCGAAGGCGATCACAGCGCTGCTGCGTGAGGCCCGACCACTGTCGCGGCGCGCCGGCAAGCTCAGCGACGCAGGTGGGAAATTTGTGCTGCAGACTAACCACCTAGTTGTCGCCGGAGTCGACTCAATCCGACTACGGTGCCGTGTCGCGGGTGTGGGGAGTGGGTGTTGGCGCTGAGCGCTGTACGGCTCCGACCGGGTTCTGCTGTGCTGGTGCGGCGGCCTGTCGGTGGGCGTCGACTGGAGGTGGGTGTGCTCGTTGTGGCCGCGGTACTGGGTGCGGTGGCTACCACCTACCTTGCGGTCGCCGGGCCGAACGTGGGCATTCATCTGCGGGGAGAACACCTGTGGTTCTTCGGCAGCTCCAGTGCGCCGCCACCCAGCGTCGGCCGGTGGAGTGCGGTCGCGTTGAACAACATTGCCCTCGGCGTGTTCGCGGTGGCGTGGCTGTTGGTGGGTTTGGTGGTGCGGCGGGCAGGGGTATCGGCGCGCGTACTGCTGGTGGTGGGCGCGGTGTGGTCGATACCCCTGGTGATCGCTCCCCCGCTGTTCAGCCCGGATGCCTACACCTACACCGCGTTGGGTGCGGCCCTGAACCATGGTATCGGCCTCTACCAACTCGGTCCCGGTGCGGCCGGCCCCATCTCTGCGGTCCGCGGTGCGGAGCCATCGTGGCTGAACACGCCTTCGCCCTACGGCCCGCTGTTCCTCGACCTGATGGGTGCGTTGTCCCGTTTGCTCGGCGAGCACATGCTGCAGGTATTGGTGGCGCTGCGGCTGCTCACGCTGGCCGCGGTGGGGGTGTTGGCGATGTTGCTGACGCGGCTGGCTCGGCGGCATGGACGCGGGGTGGTCCGCGCCCTGTGGTTGGGCGTGCTCAACCCGCTGGTTCTGCTCAGCGCTGTCTCGGCCAATCACAACGACACCCTCATGATGGTGTTGCTGGTCGCGGGACTGTTTCTCGCGGTGCGCGGGCACCCTCTGGTGGGCATCGTGGTGTGCGTCGCCGGCGCCGACATCAAGGTGACGGCCCTTGCCGGGGCCGCGGTGATTGGCGTGGACTACGCCCTGCGCCAACGTGGCTGGGCGGCTCGGGGTCGAGCGCTGGCGGTGTCCGGCCTGCTCGCCGTCGGCGCCTTCGTGGCCTCCGTGCAGCTGTCCGGCCGCGGGTGGGGTTGGCTGCACACCTTGTCCATCCCGGGACAGGCCTTCAAGCCGTTGACGCCGATGACCGCGATCGCGTTCACGCTGAACGCCCAAGCCCCGCCGACGGGCATCGTGCTCCTCCTCGGCAGCGTGGTGTGCGCTGTGGTGATCCTCGGGCTGCTGACCCGGCTACCGAGCTGGGGGCTGATCCGGGTGACGGCATGGGTGATGCTGACCCTCGTCTTCTTCAGCCCCGTGGTCTGGGGGTGGTACCTGCTGTGGCCAGTCCTGCTCTTCGCCGCCACTGCGGGCCGGCGCGAAACCCAGCTCATGGTGGTGCTCTCGGTGGCCCTGCTGTTCAACACGCTGCCCGGCGGACAAGAAACCTTGGAGCTACTCGGTCGTCCCGCCGGAGACCAGTTGGTGTTGGTGCTGCTCAGCGCCCTCATGCTGTACTTCGCGTCCCCCGCCGTCGTACGCCGACTGGGCACACAACACGGGTCAGACCCAGACCTCCGGAAGTAGGGGCGGCCTTACCTCCCTCACGCGGCAGCCAGCAGAAACCCGGTACGCGCCTAGCGCGACGTGGCTGATCAGTTGTGTCGCAGGAATCAGTTCACCGTGTCGGGCGCTGCCGCCGCCCCTACGGGCACGCACACAGCGGCCACGCTCGATACGGTGGGTGGTAGGTACACGGGAACCTGTGGACCCACCGTCGTACTGATCGGTGCGGCGGGCAGCCAGCCTCCTGCGGGTAGCCGCTTAATGCCGTCGGCTTCGCTGTCCGATATGCCGTCGGCCCGCGCACTACCCCGCTGACCGATGAGTACACCGGCAGGGCAGGTGTGTGCCGTAATGGGTGAATCGGCGGCGAGTGTCGAAGGGTCCTCTGGGTCTGTCGCGCGCAGGGGTCTTTGTGACGATTACCCTGGTGAGGGAAAGGGAAGGATGCGGGCGGTGGTCGTTGATGATGTGGTGAACCCGACCCGGGCTGGGTTGCCCGTGCTGATCGCCGGCCGGTACCTGGTGGGGCCGTTGCTCGGCCGCGGGGGTGCAGCAGAGGTGTACCGAGCGCACGATCAGGTACTGGACCGGGCGGTCGCGGTCAAACTCTTCC